>WNEZ01001059.1_pt1 | contig 24270 bp, 18 predicted proteins | sample 5400521 | NCBI WGS metagenome assembly WNEZ01 (sample SAMN13153339, study PRJNA577476) | soil metagenome | isolation source: 120 cm saprolite under Douglas fir tree site 2 hole 1 replicate 1 | place: USA:California | collected 2015-04-18
CTGCTACCCCCGAGTGTCACGCCTCCGCGCAGCGAAGGGTCGGTCTCGATGGGCAGAGAGATGCTTCGCTGCACTCAGCATGACAGGACTGCTACCCTCGAGTGTCACACCTCCGCGCAGCGAAGGGTCGGTCTCGATGGGCAGAGAGATGCTTCGCTGCGCTCAGCATGACAGGACTGCTACCTTACTGCTGCGCTCTGGCAAGGCGATAGGGTTCCCCCGATTGTCACTGGTGGTGGCCGATAAATCAGCGGTGTGCGCGATAAATCGGCACCTACGGGTGTCTGGGTTATTTTGTTAATCAGCATTATCGGCCCCTACGGGCGGGTTATCCCCGTTCGTGGTATCCCGAGTAGTTTGTTAAAGTTCATAATCGGCCCCCACGGGCGGGTTATCCGGCCAGGATGCTGACGTAGTTACCTGGGACTGAGCAGCCATTGTAGAGATCTGCTAACAACCGCTCCTGGGCGATTACACGCACCGAGCCACTGGGGCAAGATAGGATCAGGGATCGAGCCCCCAGGCCAAGGTCCTGGCGCAGCCCTTTCTGATGTCCTTTCGCATCCAGCACACCCATGGGCCAGAATCCCCCCTGGCCTTGTTGGAAGAAGTCCTTGCCGCTGAAGTAGAAGAAGGGGACGCCATAACTCTTAGCAGTTTGCACATCGGTGATCAGGGTTAGGATGTGAGCGACGGAGATGTCGTAGTTAGAGCCTAAACCACAGCCATAGACACAGCCGGTTCCTTCTATCACCCACACGTGGTGACCCAGGTTTCCGCCAAACTGGCCCGCCCAGAAGTTGAGGAGAGCGAGCAAGCTATTGACGGCCTGGCTTGGGAAGCCGTTGTGCCAGCTATCGATTATGCCGATTTTTTGCGAACGCCAACTCCAGTGACCGCCTGGATGCACGATGCTATTCATGGCGTTCTGCATCTCGTCGAGGTAGCCGACCCGGTCAAGCAGGGGCTGATAGTCGATACCGCCAACGAGGGGGTCCACAGAACCGAGCAGCACAGGGATGCCTGGATTGGCGGCATGCACAGCGCGTTCGCAGAGATCAAAGAAGCGCGCAAAGTCGGCCGGTGGGACGAAAGTAGAGTAGGCATTATGCTTCATCTGCTCGTTGCCACACTCTACGGCATCAGCGCCTGATTGAGCAACATCATTGATCGTTCCCATATTAAAGAGACGACTCGGCTGCTGGCAGAATAAGAGCAGGACATGAACACCCTGCAGATGATCGAACTGAATGGTCTGCCGCAGTGCGTCGCCAGTTGGACTGGACCCACATGTGACGTAGCTTATGCGTGTCCAGTGAATGCCTGGGTACAAGGATGGAGGGCCGGCGTCGATACCATGCACGGAGCCTGGATTCACGTCAGGGGCAAGGGCAGAGGACGAGATCGACGCGGGAGGCGAACTTGACGTTGGTACCGCCGTTGGAATGGTATTCGCGAGTGATGTAGTCGGAGTTGCATTTGCGAGTGATGTAGGATGGGTCTGCAGGGCTGCACGTGTCCATGTTAAGACGGTCACCTGGTATGCAAGCACGGCTAGCAGCAAACTGACAATGATCACTGATGTGAATGTAATCATGGATCGCCTTGGCAAAATAGTGAGTGTTTCCATATTCGTTACATGCCCTCCTTATACTATTACTGACAATCTCTTCTGACCTAAGTATAACAAATTTTGCCGGTCAAGTTGAGCTTATTCGATAGATAAATTGTAACTACTCAGGTATCTTTCTTGTGCCGCCTGCGGCGTACGAGGGAAAAGGGAAGGAAGCGAGGACACCTCGCGCTCCGGCCAGGGGACTGCGTCCCCCGGCACCCCCTGCTGAGGAGTTACGGTATTTTTTAAAGTCATTTGAGTTTATTTGCCGATGCAAAACTCAGTGAAAATCCTGTCTAGCAGGTCTTCACTGACGGTCTCTCCGGTTATTTCTCCGAGTGCATCATAGGCAGTACGCAGGTCAATTGAGACGAAATCCAGCGGCAGGCCCTGTTCAAGAGTTGCGAGTGAAGCCTGCAAATGTTGAGCGGCACGGCGTAGTGCCTCTTGATGCCGAGCACTGGTGATGAGCACGCTTTCCCTCTCGATAGTTCTGCCGGCCAGGACCAGGTCGGCAATGGTCTCTTCGAGTTTTGGCAGTCCGACCCCGGTTAGCGTCGATGTTGCTAGGCATGGGGAGCCGGGCCACATACTGTGTACCTCATCAATCTCCAGTTGCTGTGGACAATCTGCCTTATTGATTACGATAATAACCGGTCTGCGGGCAGTGGCGCTGTTATTAAAGCCCATGGCCCACAATTCTTCCGAGACACGGTGGTCCTGCCCGGTCAACCTTTCTGCGCCATCAAAGACCAGCAAGACCAGGTCGGCACTTTCGGCGGCAGCACGGCTGCGTTGCACGCCTATCTGCTCGACAGGGTCATCGGTTGGCGTAATGCCAGCCGTGTCGATGAGGTGTAAAGGAATGCCTTGCAGGTTCGCTACCTCTTCCACTGTGTCGCGTGTGGTGCCCGGAACGGGTGTGACTATCGCACGTTCACTGCGCAATAAAGCATTCAGCAAACTAGATTTGCCCACATTCGGTCGACCGATAATAGCGGTCCGCAGACCTTGCCGGTAGAGTCGTCCCTGCTCTGAGCCTGCCAGGAGTGCATCCACTCGTTGCTGCGCTACAATGATCAATCGGCACAATTCCTCGGGTTGAGGAGTCGGCACCTCCTCTTCAGGAAAATCGATGCTGGCTTCGATGCGTGCCACTACGCCAAGTACATCGTGACGGGCCTGCTGCACCTGCGCTGAGAGACGTCCGCGAAACTGTTGCATGGCCAGGTGGAGTCCGGGTTCCGTCTGTGCGCTAATTAGATCCATCACCGCCTCTGCCTGCGCCAGGTCGAGCCGTCCATTCAGGAAAGCACGCAGGGTAAATTCGCCGGGTCTTGCCAGGCGCACCCCCTGTGCCAGCACTAGACGCAGTATTCGTTGAAGGATTAATGGGCCAGCGTGCGCCTGTATTTCGACCACATCCTCACGAGTGTAGGTGTGCGGGGCGCGCATGAATGCCACCAGGACTTCATCGAATATTTCCTGGTTGGTCGGGTTGACAATATGGCCGTAGGTGAGCATGTGTGACGGAGGTTGATCGGTGTATCCACCGGGTCGTTGTAGCAGTGGCAACACTGTTGCAAACGCTTCGGGCCCACTGATACGAATGATGCCGATACCTCCGATGCCCGGCGGCGTGGCTATTGCCGCGATCGTATCGTTTTGCATAGCTGGATTATACAGCAAGCATGGGGTATGAGCAAGTATCAAACTACCAGGGGTTCCACCAAAAAGCGGGGGTCAACAAGCCTGGCAGCCGCAAGGGCCCCGCACCACACCGCTCTGCCCCCTGCCACTACCAGGGCAACCGCAAGGGCCCACCCCACTCTGCTCCACCGCCCTTGCCCCTACTATACTACGACGTCGCTGTCCAAGCGGCTTCATCGTTGTGGAGATTCCGACCCCCGATTTTTGGTGGAACCTTGATCTCTCAGGGCAATCGCATCTAATTTTTGGAACTGGCTCTATAAGCAGCATCATAACAGGTCAACTTTCAAAGCCCTACTGTATAAATGCGCTCTACAAGACGCTTGAAAATTTAGATGCGATTGCCCTGCTTGATCTCTTGATCAATCTGTACATTTCTCTTCATTTCTGCTAATATAGTAATGTAGAAGCAGTTGGGGCAAATTCGTAGGAAAAATGCGTGCTAACGTTCCCATTATCTCTCATAAGGCATTTCTGCTAAGGTCGCCTTACCCCGAGACTGCGTATGAACGAAATTCGAACAAGATCTGGGTAGATTCAGCAGATGGATGATTTTTGGGAAACTCTCGAAGAGATCTGGGGGGATACTCACGGGGATCCTCGCGTATGTGTTGCTGTACTGGATGGGCCTGTTGATCTGTCGCATCGAAGTTTGCGTCATGCGGCGCTCACACAGGTAGACATCCCCCTCTTCACAAACCCTACCGGAGGTATAGCGTCACAGCATGGCACACATATAGCAAGCATAATTTTCGGCCAACATGATGGGCCGGTACGAGGCATTGCACCTAGCTGTCGAGGTTTGCTTCTTCCCATTTTTAAGGACAACGATAGCTCTGAATTACCGGCCTGTTCACAAGCAGATCTCGCTTGGGCAATAAACAGAGCTGTGGAGGCAGGAGCTCACATTATCAATATAAGTGCGGGAGAGTTTCCTCGCCATGGCGCCGCAGATCCACTCCTTGAGAAGGCGATTCGCAACTGTGTCAATTCCGGAGTGCTCGTCGTTGCTGCCGCAGGTGATCAGGGCTGCAGTTGCCTGCAGATCCCTAGCGCTTTACCAACAGTGCTGGCAGTAGGAACGATAAATGCACAGGTTGAGCCACTGAGGTGCAACAACTCGTCAGATATCTATGAAGGTCGCTGCCTGCTCGCTCCGGGTGAGGCGATCCTTGGTGCGTTCCCCGGTGGCAGTACAGGTCTAGGAAGCGGCAGTAGTTATGCAACAGCGATCGTTTCTGGTGTAGCCGCACTCCTATTGAGTCTGCAATCAAAATATGATTACAATCTCGATGCTCAGCTTGTGCGAGAAGTCCTCCTAAGCTCCGCCCTGGGAGAAAAGGCCCACTTCGGTCGCTTACAGGGCAGTCGCCTCAATGCTCGCGGCGCTACCTATCTTCTGAAAGAGAGACTGGGGATTACGCCCACTGGACGGACGCAGCAATTTCTTTCGAGAGGATATATTCGAGAAGAATCACTTTATGATACTACCTATGCTATAACTTCACAAGCATTGAGGGATAAATATGGAAATGTATCGCCAGAGAAATTTGGCACCGTTGATATAGCGATACCGGCTGGACCTTCCTATAACATACCGGACTTGCATTATTTTGTTGCTACTGGGCGTAAGAGCATGCGCCTGATACCAGTTAGTGACGATAATAACGTAACATTACCTGATGGAACATCAGTACCTGGATATAAAGTGATTGACAATTACTTGCGTCAAGAAATGCGGCTAGCACCGGACGACCCAATCTATGCACTCCTTGGTTACATTCGCCCAGAGGAGCATTCAATTGACCTGCTCCAGTTGCCGTATACCGCAAAGATTCAGTTGGGTCATCGGCACTTAGCTGCGTACGTAGGTAGGAGCCGGACGACACATGTTTTGCCCAGAAAGACGGAATGGAGGGGAGACGGTCCCTTGAATATGAAGTGGAATGTGGACCGCTATCCAGCGAATGTTTATATTATTTCCCTTCATGGGGTTTCGCAAACAACGCTCAATAGAAATGCGCATATTGTAGATAGTATTCTAGCGTCAGTAGGGAAAGAGCCCGAGGATCCGCAAAACCTTCAATGCCGGACTATGGATATCAATACCACGCTTCAATTTTATCGTGACTCAATTCGCCGTGCTGAATATCTAGAGGATCGCTCGTGGTTTACTAATTGTGCTGTTCACAAGACCATTGTCGTAAATGTACTACTCAACGTGCCGCATAATGAGCAGTCTTTTCGGGAAATCTTTGGTCAAGACGGCATCCAGCTATGGACGGACTTCAAACGCCGCTACCAGGACATAAGGGGTGAGACATTCGGCCCCGAAAATGAAACGTACTTTACTCCCCTTTGGAAACTTGCGGGGTTGCCTGCTGACGGGATCCGACCACTAACGTTCGGCGAATATAGTTCTTTTCATGCAGCTCAGGCAGAGGGGTGGCTTGAGGAATACACGGGTCGGAGACCACTGGACGCTGGAAAGGGGTTGGCATGGCCTCTAGAGACGGTGGTGGACCTAGTCAGCAACTTTATGGGCACGTATGTGAGTTTCCAGGATGTCGGAGGAATAGTTGCAGCGGGCGAACTTCTCCTTCTACGGCATTTGGTAAAGGAGAAACTGGATGTTTCAGAAGAATCTTACCTAGAGGTGGTTTGCCCCATCATAACAAAGTTGATTGTTGCCGATGGTCTGACGAAAGCCGCACAGGATCCAGCTTGGCTGAAGACTGCTGCCACGGAGCTTGATAACTGGGTGAAACGAACTGAAAAGCAGCACGCTTCGGGAACGGGATCGTCACTTAGTCCGACAATTGAGAAATGTGCGGAAAACGCGAAAAGGGAAATAGCTAAGCTCCCTCGGAAGGAAGGCCGTGGACAAGTGGACGCAGCCGATTGGCTCAGAAAGGCTCTGACTCCCGAACTGGACAGGTTGCGAATTGTCGCCCTTGCTCGCGATGTGAACACTGGCTTCTTTACAAGTCCTTCCATTATTCACCAGATAGTGCTTGGACTGCACCCAAAGAGCCCTTTTGTCGGTGTTCATACCGTATGCACCGTGATGGATCAGGCCGAACTGACCTTTCACCCCTCTCCAAATGTGTCCGACAGAGGAAAGTCTGCCCCACGTTTTGCGGACGCGAAAGTGCGGGTAGCTATGGATCATAAGTTCCAGATTACAGAGGAGGACAGAACCATGAAAGACGTACATATGTCGTTAGGCAAGGAGACTGGAGCTACCGGAGATCCATCTCCGCAGCCTAGGGACTCGCTGTCTGTGACCCCGAGTGCGAATAGCGATGACGGCTATTCGGCTAGTCCTGCACAGTTGGTTTATGCACTTGGACGAATAGGTTACGACTTTGTCTCGCTAAGTCGTCGCGATTCCATCAAGCAGAAGATGGGTGAGGCGGCACACCCTGAAGAGCCCAAGGATATGCTTGACTATCTGGATGCCAATCCACATGATGCATCAGCAATTCAGTGGACGCTCAATCTCGAAAGTACACCTATCTATGTTATAGAACCGCGTGGGGCCTTTGCGAGGGATGCCTATGACTTGTTACGGCAATTCCTTCGCGAGCAAGTAACGGAAGGGGTGGAAAGAGTCTCAATTCCAGGGGTGATTTCGGGAATGACCAGACACCGGTCTGGTATAGCCATTCCTGTTGTTGCTCCAGAAATTCGAGGGATGTACAGTTGGACAACGCAGGCCTTGGTTTCGGCTGTTGTGGGTCCTGAACCGGAGGAAGAAGACAAGAAGGAGGAACACGCAGCGAAACGGCAAGGAGTTTCTAACTTCTTGGAGCGAGTGTACTACGAAATCCGCAATTTAGGTCGAGAGCCACAAGAGAGGGCGCTCAATTTTGCGGCAACCAATGCCTTCGAAGCTGAGCGTGTCTATGAAAGGGCGATTCGAGAAGAGATGGAACTGGACACCATTGAGGTGGAACGTAGTCCAGTCTGCCCTCCTGGTTCGGACTGCTGGGATGTCAAGTTGATCTTCTTCTTCCCCCAGCGTGAGGTTCAGACAGTGAGAAGACTCTATCGGTTCACCGTCGATGTCACGGATGTTGTGCCTGCGACTGTTGGCCCGATGCGGTCTTGGTCTATACGCTGAGGAACGTCTCGCTCTGTAATTCTCTGAAGGAGGAACAAGTCTTGTTACTACCAAGACAATCAATTAACGTTAGCCGGAAATTCGTCGAGATTCGATATGGCGCTATATCTTCACCACCTAAAGAGCGGGGAATCAGGCCGTCATCGGCGGGAGGAGGTGGTAGTGGCAATCCACCTCCGGGCTGTTATCCTGCCGGTACCGAGTGCAGGGGTTGGATCCAAAATGAGGTATGGTGCTGCCCTGGTGGCACTTGGAAGAGACAACTAGGTTGGTGCATTGGTTGGTATGATGCACTTCCCTGCAACCCGCTAGGAGGTCCCACTTAGCACCTTGGGTTGGTTAATTATCACAGCATCCCAAACGCCCCCGCCTCATATATAGTGGAGAAACTAACCGTAATGCAAAGGAGAAAAAGGTCATGAAACTGCCAACGCAATCAACTCACGTTCGCCGAGAAGTCGTCGAGATTCCATATGGTGCTGCGACTTCACCAACTATGAAACGGGGCATCAAACCGTCAACGTCCTCATCATCGGCGCCTAGCGGATGTGATTCAGGTTACAATCTCTGCACGTGTGATAATGGGTCGATCTGTTGCCCATATGCCTGTGATTGCGGATGCACTCTTATTGATGACCCCTATTGCGCCAATTGTGCATAGTGTCCCCAAGAATTCGGACACAGCAACGGCGAGCTCTAGGGGGGTATGCTGAGAGTGGTGTAAAAAGGAGTCCGGCATCCTATACTTGAGGCTGCTGATACACTCAAGGAGGATAACCATAACTCCCAAAGCTTAGGATATGGCGCCTGCACTTGATCGTCAAGCCGCCTTTCGCGACTTCGTGCAGTAGCAGATCCACCAAGCGGTGCGTGCCACCTTCATCGCTGTGCTGGAAGAGGAGGTCACGCAGGTGATTGGTGCAGCGCGCTATGAGCGCACAACCACGCGGCGCGACCATTGGTCTGGCTATTGCACGCGTGACCTGTTCACTAAGGTGGGCTTGATTGAGGATCTGTTGCTTCCGAAGACTCGCGGCGGCTTCCGAACGTAGTTGTTTGAGCGCTACCAGCGGTGCATGGCGGCCGTGGATACCCCCAACGGCGAGATGTTTGTCGGCGCGGTGAATCAGGCGGCGGTGGGGCAACTGACCCGTCAGGCGTCGAGTCTGTCCACTGTGTCACGGGTGTTCCATACGCTCGACGCCGAGTTCGCCGCGAGGAGAAACCTATGGAGGACATAGGATCATGGGAACGGGAGGCATATATTTTGAAGCTAACCGTTATGCAAAGGAGGAACATGTCATGCAACTGCCAAAACAAACAGCGAACGTTCGCCGAGAAGTCGTCGAGATTCCATATGGTGCTGCGGCTTCACCAACTATGAAGCAGGGCATCAAGCCGTTATCGTCCGGGAGTAGCGGGGGCCCGCCACCACCACCTCCTGATAACCCGCGCTCTTGTGCTCGAACGTGTGGTGACTGTCCTGTGGGGCTCAGTTGTGGTTCGAGTTCCTATTGTCGGAACAGGTACCCTGATCTCCCTTGGGGATGCTATTGATTGATAATTAGCTAACCCAACTTGCTAAGTAATACCTCCTAGAGGTTCTGCTAGCAGAGCTTGAGATTCAAATTCCTGTCCGTACATAAGGAGAACGCAAAGCGCTTGCGGTCACCCCGGAAGGCTTTGAGTGGTAGTCGCCACTCAACCGCGGTTAGGATCAATGGCATTACTGCGTGCCGGTGTGCAGGCGGATGTATCCACCGTTCGGGCGGCACCCGCAGTGGCCGGTGGTACGTGGTACGCTAACAGATTCTGTATCGTCCAGCGATGGTTAGTCAGACTGGTCGCCATCGTGGGGTACGTTCGTCCCACTTCAGTGGGGTGCTGATGGGCGCGTTGCTGGAGCATTTTGCCATCGACCCGTTAGGTGTAGGTTTGTAACCCTGGAGCAGAGGAATACATGACGCAAGATAACCGTAACATCGATTCCAGACTTGCGATCGATGCCGTTACTGCAAACAACTTAAGGACTGCGAATCCATCGATAGGTTCGACGGGGCTGCGTACACATGCTTCACGCTACGATGCACTGCGTAATGTTTCAGGGGGACGGGTTGCTGAGGAATTCCTCATTAACTCCAGGTTGCACCGTGGCGACGTTGAGATGGGGCTGTCTGGTTTGAGCTACTTCACCGAGCAGGCAGTAGCTATGCTTTCGTTGCTTGGGCGAGAAGATAGGCGGGGCAGTCGTTGCCTCTCGTTGCCGAAGTCTGTAGAGCTCCATATGAACTTGGGCGAGGTAATCCGAAGACGACGAAGTGTGAGGACATACAGTGGCTATGCTATACCTCTAGCCTATCTTGCCACTATCATTAGGGCTGCCTGCGGCATCACCAGGCACACGGCTGAAAAAGATGGTGTTTCCGGCTCCGCCTTTCGCAGTACGCCCAGTGCTGGCGCGCTCTATCCCATAGACCTCCACGTAGCTGCACTCCATGTAGAGGATCTGCCGCGCGGCCTCTACGTGTACGACCCCCGCCGTGATGAGCTATGGCAGACAGGCGATGACGGGATGGTAAAGGCGGTGCTTGAGGCCCTCGCTCTCCCAGGTCGAGTCATTACTGAAAAACAGGCCAGCGCGGTTTGCCTGTTGGTTGGACGGCCATGGCGAAGTATGCGCAAGTACGGTGATCGAGGAATGCGCTTCGTGTTTCTCGAAGCGGGTGCCATGGCTGAACACATCAACCTGGCGGCAGTAGCGCTTGGTCTTGGGAGCGTTGATTGCGGGAGTTTCTATGACGACGAGGTGCACGAGGCCATGGAAATTGATGGTCTGTATGAGGCTCTCATCCATCCCGTCTTCCTTGGGATGCCGGGATAAGGGGGGAAAATGGGTAATTTGAGGCTTAAAAGGCATTACTCCATCATCGCGCATAGCCCTGATGTAGCTGAGTTGCGTTATGGGGTATGGAACCCAGTATCGTTCACTTTGACGGACGACAGTGCCTCGGGGCATCTCTTTAGGATACTCAGCCGACTGGACGGTCGCTTCTCAGTCGCAGAGATTGCAGCTGCGGAGGGCATACCGCAGTCTGATGTTGAAGCGGTCGTTGAGCAGCTCACCGAGCTGAAACTGCTCGAGGACCAATCGACACACGCACTGGACTACTACCTGGATCACATGGTGCCGAATCTATTGGCTCATGAAGGAAAGAATAAGGCCTCGCCGTCTTCTGTGGTCCTCTTCGGTGATCTGGAGGTGTCGGAGCAAATTGCTCGCATCCTGAGTTCCAGCAGTCTGCATGACCAGTACACTGTACTCGCTGCTGACGATTCCTTGAGGAGTCTGCTGGTAGAGTGCGGTACATCGTGGCTATTCGATAGCCTTGACTTTGAAGAAGGAGTTCGGCCCTTTGCGCAGTGGCGCGAGCGGTTGATCATTTTCGGTGTCACCACGGTGAATCCGCTCGAAATGAGGGCCTGGAACAGGATCAGCCTGCACTACCGTATCCCGTGGATACATGCGGCGATGGATGGGCCTTTCCTTTTCATTGGTCCAACCTTCGTGCCTTTCCGCTCGCCCTGTTACGAGTGCTTGGAAACGCGTGTGGTCATGAACATGAGGGAGTCAGCGAGTTACCAGCGCTACAAGAATGCGCTTGTTGAAGGTCGGGCCGCAGGGATAGGAGCACCTCTTGACACTGTTCTTGGCGCAATGCTGGCATCACTGACGGCATTTGAGGCCCTGAACTTCTTGCTCACAGGTACCTCTTTTACTGTCGGAAAGATGTTAAGCTTCTACCTTCCGACAATGGAGTTCGCCTTTAACGAGGTCTTGCGGTTGCCAGGCTGCCCAGCCTGTAGTCCCTCTCCAGAGCGTGATGACAAAGAGCTATACTTTGACGTTCGAACGCTCCTGGAGGGTCGTCCGAACGGAACGAGGAGTAATGATGAAGCTTAATCTTGGGGCAAGCGATGCGCAATTAAGACCAACAACCAGGCTACTCCTGGGCCGGATGCTTTCCTCTCGGTCAGGTCTCACCCCACGATTCAGTTTTATAATGCGGAGCGCGCTTGAGCCGAACACAGCTGTAGCAGCCGGAGATATGACTGGTGTTCATATCTTGTATGGGCAGCCATCACCAGGGGTCTATCATATATCTGGCACCGGAACGAGTTACGAAGGGGCCATCATCAGGGTTTTGGCGGAGACAATTGAACGTTACGCGCAGTACATCTCAGCCGTCATTGAGCGTCAAAAGGTCGTCTCTGCCTCATACCACAGTATGGTCACTAACAGCCGAGTGCTCATGCCTGAGAACCTGCAGTATTTCTCCGATGGCCAGCTTGGTCGGCCAGGATTTCCCTTTTCTCGCTTGAGTGCTGATAGGGTAATTGGTTGGATATCAGCAAAGTCCCTCTTGGATGGTTCCATTTGCTGGGTACCGGCACAAATTGCCCTCATCGGTTACCTTTGGCAATCTGACGAGCCGCAATTCATGCTCGGAGTTTCCACAGGAACTGCGGCTCATACAAGACTCGATCAGGCCCTGAGGAACGCATTGCTAGAGTTGATCCAGATTGACGCTGCCATGGGCAACTGGTACGGAAATCAATTGCCCGTTCTTATACAGTTAGGGAATAATGCAAGGACGCAAACCGTCGAGGAATTAATCGGGCGGCATCTCCACCGCTACGGACCCATCCCGCGCTTCTACTGGTTGCCAAGCGCTGACCTTCCTGCGCTGACAATCGCGTGCGTTATTGAGGGTCAAGAAGTACCAAAGTTCGCTGTTGGACTCGGCTGCGATCCCTGCCTGGCTCGTGCTATGTATAAGGCTTTCCTGGAAGGGGTGGCAGTTGCAAAGCTAGCAAAAGTGACCATGTTTCGTCAGGCCATGAGAGATGTCCCAAGTGTCGCTGATCCCTCTCAGATGTATGACTTGGACTCAAACGTGGCTTATTACGCTGTTGAGGGTCGGAGTACGTTTCGAACAAAGTTTGGCGACAGCCCGGGCGTGAGTCCCTCTGATTTACCCCGGGACGTGGATTCAGACATCAAGGGCGACCTTCGTCATCTGGTTGATGGCTTCGCAGGCACAGGGAAGGAATTGGTGTTTCTCGATTTGACGACGGCAGATATACGCGATCTGGGCTTTTATGTTGTACGCGTGTGGTCACCAGACACGATCAGTCTGTCGCTACCCAGCGCTCCACCAGTGATGCATCCAAGGTTTCAGGCCTACGGTGGGATCAGAAATGAAGCTCCTCATCCTTATCCCTGAAGCCAATGTATACAAAGGATGAGGTTCTCTTCGTGAATCTGATCATTCATACTAAGTTGGGTTCCATGTATATGTAACCTAAATATTAGTTCGAAAAGGAGAGGCATAAATATGAGACTACCAAAACAAGCCCAAGCCGTAATACGAGTGCGGGTTCCTATTGAAATGACCGAAGATATTGGACTTGGAGACGTAATAAAACGTCTTACATCCACGTTGGGTGTGGACCCCTGCGGTGGTTGTGAACGACGTGCTGCGGCACTTAATCGACGTATTATTTTCACAGGACGGAACAATATGGACGTCGACAAGGCCCAGCGTTAATAAAGAAACCCAGTAGCCGCAGGGTAAATAAGTGCGGCACAGTTTCGCCTTTGAGGAACGTTCATACGCCGAGTTATCGGTACAGTTGGATTATCGCGCCGAGTTATCGGCACAGTTGGACTATCGGTTGGGGTTTTTGGCGAGATACCCTGGGCAACTGCGCCCCTTACGAACCACAGCTTCGCTGTTCTGATATCCGGCTTAGCTTGTTCGTGGTTTCCACCAAAGCAGTGTTCTGGGAGCTTAGCGTTGTAAATTTCGTCGGCGGGCCTATTAGTTCTATGGAGACAAAAGATCGGGAGAAGAAACGGAAAGAACGTTGCACGTTCACGTTCAAACGTTTCGCTGTTTTCCTTATCTCATGAGAACGTTTACGCTACGTTCTCGTTCTAGTTCCCGTTCTTTTCGATCAGAATGAACGATGAGATGCCTTCTCTCCTTGCTTCAGCGTTCTTTTCTCCAGAGAACTATTAGGCCATTACCGATTGGAAACAGGTATCGCTGCTTTCTGTAGAGGCCAGCCGCCTGGTCCGTTGGTATCGCCCTGGCCTGCTCCTCATAGGCGATGCTGCTCATGTCATGACACCCATTGGCGGATTTGGCATTAATCTTGCCGTGCAGGATGCCGTTGTTGCGGCCAATCTCCTGAGCGGGCCACTGCGAGAGGGACGATTGCACACCTGGCACCTTGCAGCTGTGCAGCGCCAACGTGAGCTTCCAACACGCATTCTCCAATGGTATCAGCAGATGATCTTGCGACGCATTCAGCACAATTCGGGCCTGGATGGTCAACCATCCCAGGTTCCGTTCATAGGTCGGCTGATGCGCAAGTTGCCTTTTGTACGAGATCTCTCAGCGTATATCACGGCATACGGGATCTTTCCTCCCCATCTTGAAGACGAAAAGTAGGGCTGCTGCGGCCCCAGATTGAGCAGCATCTCGTGTGCGTGAAGGTCCTCTCGAGATGCTTCAGCGCTCGGAAGCGCATCGCTCTCTCGTTGTATTGCCATAGCCTTGCTCGCACCTCTCCTGTTACTCTTCTAGCAGGCTAGCCCTGACCAGCCACTTGAGGAACTCCCAGTGGCGCAGAAGCTCCATGCGGTCACTGCCGCCAGTTTGGTACCAGCGTCTGAGCCAGAGCAAGGCCACGATTTCCTCCGTGCTCAAGCCGCATTGGGCAAGCTGGTCCCGTTCAGCGGCGTCTGTCTCCACGTGCGTTGCCATGGAGCGTTCTTCAGCTTGGATCTGGTGATTCATGTTCACGTCCCCTCTCCAAAGGTGCGTCTTTTCACGTTCCCTTCAGGCAAGTTCCTGCTTCCCGTTGCCTCTCATATGGACAGACTGCACAGAAGAGGACTGCCTCAGTGATCTGCTACTTGAGAGTCTACCGTGTTGGGCATGCTGACACATCGGCAAAGCAACGTATTGATGGTACCTATCTCAAAGCGACGAGCAACGCCTCACGGCTCGTGCCTTACCTAGCTCAACGTCAACATAGGATGGCCGCCTGCCTAGGTAACGCTGCAACATGAAGCGATTCCCTTTTCCAGGAGAGGCGAAAGAAATACGTTGCACTACCGATGCGCGGCTTCAGTCCAGGGCGGTAGACTCTGAGCAGAGGAAAGCAAGCCATCAGGAGGTTTTTGATGCAGGAAGCCAGTCTCTGGCGTTATGCCCTGGCGCAGCAGATTGCCTCGCACTCTCAGGTCAATCCAAAGGTGGCAGCCGTGCTCGTCGAAGGGTCTGTCGCTCGGGACTACGCCGACCACTCCTCCGACATCGACCTGGCTGTCTTCTGGGCTCAACCACCAACCGCACAGGAGCGCCGGGACATCGTCAAACGCGCTGGGGGAAGAGACAGGCACCCTTCGCCCTCTCACAGAGAAGCAGCTGGTTGGTTAGAACGAAACGTTCGAGAAGGGGTTGCCATCGACGTGCGGCACACGACGGTCGCGACCACCGAAGGCCTTCTGGCTGCTGTACTGGAGCACGGTGATCCTTCGCTGTCCAAGCAGCAGCGCCTGGCAGCCTTGCGCTCTGCTCTGCCCCTCGTCAACCCAACGCTCATTACCCGCTGGCAGCAGCAAGCGGCTGCCTATCCGCACGAACTGGCTGTGGCGATGGTACGGGAACACCTGCGCTTTCGCCCCGCCTGGGAGCAGGAACAGCTGGCGGAGCGCAACGATGTGTTGGTCCTCTACGACTCCTTCTGTAGCATCGAGAAACACATTCTGCTCGTCCTCCTGGGACTGAACCGCCTCTACTATCCTGGCTGGCGGTGGATGGATCGACTGATCGACCAGTTGCAGGTGACTCCGCCCAACCTTTCCCCACGCTTCAAACAGATCTTCGCCATCGTCAGTATCGACCCGCGGGCCTCGGTCTACCAGCTCCACGACCTCATTGAGGAGACCTTCCGCCTGGTAGAAACACACCTGGATGAGGTTGACACACAAGCCGCCCGAGAGCGGTTTCGAGGGCAGCGCCGGGCATGGGAGCACGCACCAGATGGCCTGGGGTAGTCGGCTCCGAACACAGAAGCATCTCTTCTGCTCAACAGAGACAGTTTGATGATCCTGAGCCGCTTCGCGCTCAGGCTAATCAAAGGATGTGTGAGGATGGTCTACAGAAGAGGCTTCCCAGACGGAAGACAAGCGGATGGACGGAGCGTCCTTCCAGGCCTCGTCTCCCCTGCGTGCGGTAGACATTTGGAGAGAATGCCTGTCACCCCTTCGCTTCGCTCAGGGGCAGGCTCTGAGCCCTTCGCTTCGCTCAGGGTAAACTCCGCGAAGGGTCTGGCTCGACGGACGCAGAGATCCTTCGCTTCGCTCAGGATGACAGGCAGGACACCTCTCAAGCCCGCTCACAGGAAGTCTTATCTCCAAATGTCTATGCGTGCGGTATCCTGATTGGAGAGGTTCCGAACATATGCTATACTGTTCTGGAACCGGTGTGTTTGGAACCGTTTGGGGATGAGCATGAGCAACGAGAACCGGACCACTGCTCTCGTAGAAGGTGAGACGCTGATCTATCAGAGAGATGGTCAGCACTATCAGCTCCGTGTAGGAACCTCCGCCTGGTATGCCTGGCTGCGGACTGCCACCCTCTTTCGTGTGCGCAGTCCGTTCGGAACCTTTACCGTCCGCCGAGAGCAGGCGGGCAATCAGCGCGGTACCTGGTACTGGCGCGCCTACCGCAAGCGCGATGGCAAGCTCCACCGTGTCTATGTGGGGACGTCGGAGGAGTTGACGCTCGAACAGCTCAGAACCATCGCAGCAACCCTGGCCGCACAGGACACGCTCACCGGAGACGAGCAGGAACCTCCCCAGCATGTGCTGCAGGGATCTCTCAGCTCCACCGGGAACCCGCAGCAATCCCGCCGCTCTCCAACGGGCGCCGAGAGGCAGCTGGCCGAAGGTGGAGCAGCAAAGGCGATCGTCAAGCGACCTGCTTCCACCCTCCCTTTGCCACTTACCTCGCTCATTGGTCGGGAGCGGGAGATTGCCGCCGCCTGTACCCTGCTCGCGCGTCCAGAGGTGCGTTTGCTCACCCTGACCGGCACGGGAGGGGTGGGCAAGACGCGCCTGGCGCTGGCCATCGCGAGCGAGGTGCAGGGCAGCTTCCCGGATGGGGTCTGCTTCGTCTCGCTCGCCCCCATTCAGGATGCCGCCTTGGTCCTTCCCACCGTGGTACAGGCACTTGGCTTGCAAAGCAGCAGCAATCGACCGCCACTGGAGCTGCTGCAATCGGCGTTGCACGAGCAGCAGGTGCTGCTCGTGCTGGACAACTTCGAGCCAGTGGTCGCGGCAGCACCGAGCCTAGTGGAGCTGCTCACCGCCTGTCCGCGTCTCACGCTGCTGGTGACGAGCCGGGAGACGCTGCATGTGCGCGGCGAACGCGAGTTCCCCGTCCTGCCGCTGGCGCTCCCCGATCCGCAGCATCTGCCTGACGGGGAGACCCTCTCGCGCTATGGCGCCATCGCCCTGTTCTGCGAGCGGGCACGGGAGGTCCAGCCCACCTTCGAGCTGACCGCCGAGCAGGCGCCGCTCATCACCGCGATCTGTGTCCGTCTGGATGGCTTGCCGCTGGCGCTTGAACTCGCTGCTGCGCGGCTTAAGCTGCTCTCCCTTCCAGCCCTCCTGGAGCGGCTGGAGCACCGGCTCGCTGTCTTGACGGGTGGGCCACGTGATCTACCTGCCCGCCAGCACACCCTGCGCGATACCATCGCCTGGAGCTACGAGTTGCTCTCGCAGGAGGAACAGCGGCTCTTTCGCCTGCTCTCGGCCTTCGTCGGCGGCTGCGAACTTTCGGCGGTGGAGGCCGTGTATGGTGCGCTTGGAGGTGAGCAGGCACAGGTGCTGGACGGGGTGACATCACTGCTGGACAAACACTTGCTGCGCCAGGCCGAGCAAGAACGTCTCGAGCAGGGTGACCGGCGCCTGCTGATGCTGGAGACGATCCGCGAGTATGGCTGGGAGCGCCTGGCTACCTGTGGTGAGCTGGAAGAGACCGGGCATGCTCATGCAGCATATTATCTGCACCTTGCGGAGGAGGCCGAAGCTCACCTGTTCGGGGTGGGGCAGGTGCAGTGGTTGGATCGGCTGGAGCGGGAGTATGACAACCTGCGCGCCGCACTGAGTTGGGCAGGAGAGCAAGCGGGAGGTGGGGAGGCAAGACAGAAGGGGGAGACTGCTTTGCAGTTAACAGGAGCCTTGGTCCGCTACTGGGAGGTGCGCGGGTCTCTGAGTGAAGGGCTCGCCTGGCTGGAGCGAGCACTGGCGGCGACTGCTAGCGTTCCGACACCCACACGGATCAGGGCACTCAGCGGGGCAGCCTGGCTGGCCTTTTTCCTGGGTGATGGAGAGCGGGCAGAGGTGCTGTGTGAAGAGTGCCTGCAACTGTATCGCGCGGTCAGGGAGAAGAAGGAGGCACAAGATAGAGCGGCAGCACTGCTGTGGTTAGGATGGCTTCCTTTGACGCACGGCAACGATGACGAGGTCCACTTCCTGCTTGAAGAGAGCCGTGCGCTTGCCAGGGATGGAGGAGACACAAGAAACCTGGCCTCCCTGCTCCATTTTCTCGGCATGGCTGCCATCGGCCAGGACAACTATGCGGAAGCTCGTTCACTGCTGGAAGAGAGCCAGCAGTATTACAGGGAGATGGAGAATAAACAGGACCTGGTCTGGTCGTTCCTCTACCTGGGGCAGGTTGCCTTTGCGCAGGGCGACGCTGTGCGTGCCGACGCACTCGTCGAGGAAGGACTCGAACTCGCCAGAGCAACGCATTACCAGATGGGTGTCGCCTGCTCGCTGTATTTGTTAGGGCGATTTGCGCTCGCTCAGAGTGATGCGACCAAAGCGCAATCCTGGCTCGAAGAGAGTTTGACCATCTTTGAAGCCTTTGGGCTGCAATCAAACATCGCTCAGGTCCTTTCCTGGTTGGCAGGCATCGCCCTTGTGCAGGGCGAGAGGGCGAAAGCCGGCATCTTGTGCGAGAGCAGTCTCGCACTCTTCCGGCAGATGAATGACCAGGAGAGCATGGCGATTTGTCTTCAGGAGTGGGGATGCATGGTCGCGCGTCGAGGAGATACCGCATGGGCAGCGCAGCTCTGGGGAGCTGCCGAAACACTCGGCGGTGCAACCCGAAGCGTGCGGTCATTCGATCTCTTCACCCTGTTTACCGCGCTAGGCGAGCATGCGGGCTATGAGCGCATGGTAAGCGATGTCCGTGCCGAACTCGGAGAGCAGGCCTTTGCCCAAGCCTGGGCAAAGGGACGGACGATGACGCCGGAGCAAGCTATTGCAGCACAAGAACAACCAATGAGTCCCGACAGCACTCATACAAAGGCCAGGACGACCAAGCACAAGAGCCCTGCGCCTACCTACCCGGCCGATCTCACCGAGCGCGAGGTGGAGGTGCTGCGGCTGGTGGCACGAGGGCTCTCCGATGCCCAGGTCGCTGAAACCCTGGTGATCAGCCCGCGCACCGTCAATGCGCACCTGCGCTCCATCTATACTAAGCTGGACATTACCTCACGCAACGCGGCCACCTACTTTGCGCTTGAACACCACCTGATCTAGCTGCTTCATCCGCTCTCTGCTCCTCATCTCCTTCCCCCTGTCAGGACCGATGAAAGGCCCTTGCCTAGGCAACACCTCCTCCTTGCAGCGTGTCCTGCCACTCCCAGAGCAGGCACAGAATACGTTCGATTGCCGATGCTGCATGGCGCTCAATACGCTAGACTCTCAGTAGTGGATGGAACAGGGAGAGGGAGGTGGACCATGGAAAAGAGGATATGGTGCAGGAAACCTCCCTGCGTTCTCTGACGTGAAAGGATTTTCCCATGAACTTTCTCAACCTTGAGACTCCCGCCGGCAACCCTGACTGGAAGCTGGTCGATTCACCAGTTCGGCCCGATTGTGTGCCCGACGACAACGCGGTGGCGATTGACGAGACGGAGGCCGGTGTGCGTTTTGTGCGGACGCCGGAGGAACGCTTCGAGAATCTCTCCGGGTATCCCTTTGTGCCACACTATGCCCTGATCGAAGGATTACGCATGCATTATGTGGAGGAAGGCCCACGTGAGGCCAATCCCGTGTTGATGCTGCATGGGGAGCCGACCTGGTCCTATCTCTACCGCAAGATGATCCCGCCGCTGGCTGCTGCTGGTTACCGGGTCATTGCCGTCGATCACCTTGGCATGGGGCGTTCGGACAAGCCTATCGAGTTGAGCTTTCATACCTATGAAAAACATGTCCAGCGCCTGAAAGCCTTCATTGCGGCGCTTCATCTGGAGAACATGACGCTGGTCGGCCACGATTGGGGCGGCCTGATGGGGTTACGAGCGGTTGGAGACCAACCAGAGCGCTTTGCTCGTGTCGTAGCCATCAATACCACGTTGCCTGTTTTTCCCAAAGGGACGAATCCTCTCCGCGTGCCAAATCCCGTCCAGATTGATTGTACGCAAGGTGACTACCTTACGCATGCGGATCTTCGTGCCTTGCCCTGGCCAAGCAATGTTGAGCGCTGGATTGCCTATGCGTTGACTGCCCCTAATTTCACGCCCAGCCAGTTCGTCTCGGCCATGACGCTGCATCCACTGGCCCCCCAAGAGGCAAGGGGGTACGATGCTCCTTATCCCAGCCTCATCTACAAGGCAGCGGTGCGCGCCTTTCCTTCGATGCTCGCGGCCATCGAGGAGCAAAATGCTCCCGCCTGGCAGACGCTTGGATCGTTCCAGAAGCCCTTTTTGTTTCTGGGGGGAGAGAAAGATGAAGTGATGGGGACGCAGGAGAACCAGCACTTCTTGACGAACGCTATTCCAGGAGCACAGGGACAAGCACACGAGCGTTTCCATGCAGATCACTTCATGCAGGAAGACATCGGTGACATCCTGGCCGACAGAGTCATCCGTTTTATCAAAGCAAATCCCTTGCTCTAGGCCACCTTGGCATACCTGGGGGTTGAGCATGATGAGAGGAACGAAAAGTCAGAATAGTACGGTTTCTCCCCTCTTCCGACCTTTGGTTCCTCAATGGACGCGCAAGAGGTCTGGCATGGGCAAAATCAGACAGGAAAGCTGTCCCAAAAAGGACAGTTCAACCCTCTTTCTTTGTGATGATCACAGGTGGTGGTCATCACAGCAACATCTCACATCATGAGAAAAGGAATAAAGATATGGCAACCAACATCCCATCAGGCTCCTTAGCAAACATCTTAACAAGCACTATTCCGACAGACATTCCATTACAGGAACAGATTGATAGGTTCGTGGCTCTGGGGGCAGAATATGTCCCAGAGGAAATGGCGAAGCAAGTGAATAGCCACATCGAGCAACTTATCAAGTCTAGTGCCGCAGAATTTGCACTGAAGGAAGATGAGCAGGCACCTGATTTCACGCTGCCCGACGCGTTGGGCCAACCGGTGACGCTCTCGCAGTTGCTTACGCAGGGGCCTGTCATCATCATGTTCTATCGCGGCGAATGGTGCCCGTACTGCAATCTGGAATTGCGTGCGTATCAGAAGGCGCTGCCGCAGTTTCAGGAACTGGGGGCGACGCTTGTCGCGATTTCTCCACAGATGCCGGATCATAGCCTCTCGACAATGGAAAAGCAAGGGCTGGCCTTTGCAGTCCTCTCGGATGTGGGCAATCAGGTGGCGCGCCAGTTTGGGCTTGTCTTCACGCTGGATGAGGCGGCACGTACCTTGCATGCGCAGTTAGGCGCGGACTTACCCGCGTACAACGGCGATGACTCGTGGGAATTGCCGATGACGGGGACATTTCTCGTCGATCAATCCAGGAGGGTTCGCTTGGCTTCTGTCGATCCTAACTTTTTTCATCGTCTTGATCCATCGTTTGTGATTGTGCGGCTCAAGGAGCTTATGAGCTAATAGTTACGGAGATACTCTAATTAAAAGGAGGAAAATAATGAATATTGTCATTTTTGGAGCGAATGGTCCAACAGGACAAATCTTGACAAAACAAGCACTTGCTAAGGGATATGTAGTGACGGCCGTCACCCGTCACCCGGAGACCTTCCCTCTCCGTCACGAACATTTACAGGTGATGCGTGGAGACGTGTTCGATCTCGCATCGGTTGAACAAGCAGTTGCCGGACAGGATGCCGTCCTCTCTACCCTGGGTGTCCCCTTTAGTCGCCAACCGATTACCGTCTATTCACAAGGCATGGCTCATATTGTGCAGGCCATGAACTACTCCGGCGTTCGTCGCCTCGTCTGTGTAAGTTCGAGTGCGACCGATCCTCAGACTCGCTACCATGATACTGGGGGAGGTTTCCTCTTTGAGAAAATCCTCAAACCGATCGTTATTAACTCTATTGGGCGGACGACGTATGCAGATATGAGGCGGATGGAAACGCTGGTGATGAACAGTCATCTTGACTGGGTAGTTGTCCGCCCCTCTGGTCTCTTTGAGACGAAAGCCATCACTGACTATCAAGTGGCTGAAGCGTTCATTCGTGGAATGTACACCTCCAGGGCAGATCTGGCGGACTGCATGCTCCACCAACTCACCACTGACCAGTATCTGCACAAGGCAGTGGCGGTGGCCACGTTCTCGGCGCAGCCCAGTTTGTTGACGTTTTTTGGGAGAGAGGCAATCCAGCGTAAGCCTAACTAGTTGAAATGAGAGGAAGAATATGGCAAAGACATATCAGGCCCCGATGTTTGTACGTGTGGCAAATATTCTGACATTGACCCTGCTGCGCGCGGGCGTCAAGCTCGTAGGACCCGGGAACTACCCCATGTACCTGCTCACGGTGCGTGGGCGCAAAAGCGGGCAGCCGCGTACGGTCCCGATAGCGATTATTGAGCGCAATGGGAAGCGCTATGTGGGCTCCGTGTATGGGATAGTGGATTGGGTGCGCAATCTGCGAGCAGCGGGAGAGGCCATCCTCACACGTGGGCGTCGTTCTGAAACGGTCAACGTCAGAGAACTGCCCAAAGGCGAGGCGGCCCTCGTTTTGCGAGAAGATATCAAGGGCGGCAACCCCTTCGCTCGCTCCTATGGCGTCACCGCAGACTCTTCACTTGAGGAATTTGAGCGTGCGGTGCTCACCCATCCGGTGTTTGTGTTGGAAAGGAAATAGCGCAGGCGCCCGCCCCGGCAGAAATGCCGGACATCTTCGTTTTGACAAGGAGATCTGGTGATTCCCGCCACTGCGAAGCAGCATATGCACAATCCGCACTGGCCGCCACATGCCAAGTTTCATAACGGTCAAACGATCTCACTGGGAGTCTTCTTGGGACTGCTCACGCTGTGGCTCCTGTGGTATCCTGGCGGTGATCAACGGGTCCAGTTTCATCTCGGGGTCATTGTCGCAGCGCTCTACTGGCTTTCCATGCTCGGAGCAAGTATCCTTCCGGGAACACGATGGGTTGACCCAGAATTTGCAAAGGAAACGCGGCCCATTCTGGGAATGGCGCCACAAATGTTCCTCATGTGTGTGCTTCTCACATCCTTGATCATCAGTGAGATCCTCCACATGTTCTAAGCCCTGGATCAACGGACTCGTGGAAGTGCTCCAACAGGTGGCACTTCCACAACATCACCAATAGCAGAGTTTTTGGGATTATGACAGAAACCATAAGCGCAGGATGAAAAAGAAAGGGCTGGCTATGCTACAGCAAAATAAGGAACGCTCGTAGGTCCACTCCATGGCGTGCCAATCACCCTCAAAGAGCAATGTATGGTCGCAGGGACGGCAACAACGGTTGGCATCATGAGCCAGAAATCGCGCCTCATGGAGAGCGAAGGCCCATTGGTGAAACGGCTTCGTCAGGCCGGAGCCATTCTTCTGGGGAAGACCAATGTCGCACAACTGCTGCTGTACCAGGAAGCGGATAACCCGGTCTATGGCCGCACCAATAACATACTTGATCAGGACATTCGGTACACCTGTTGGCACTCAGACTTGGCAGAAGACTTCTCTTGTCAGAATAAAGTAACATGGAGTAGAATCAGCAAAACAACCGGGAGACGGCAGCGTTCCACGGTTGTTGAACCCTGTTCGTTGTAAGACTCATCAACGCAAGAGCAACAAGAAAGAAAGGGAAGAGATCATGATTAAAAGAGAAGACTATCAATTGCCTCCCAAAGAAGGCTTTGTCCTGACACACTTCTTGACCGTCGCGGATGTGAAACGCTCAGCGGAGTTTTATCTGCGCATTCTGGGAGGCACCGTTGTTCGCAGCGGCGAACCCACCATCATCCACATTGCCAATAGTTGGCTGATTTTGAACGTCGGGATTTTGAACGTCGGTGGCGGCCCAACCGACGATAAACCCACCGTGACGCTTCGTCCCCCTCAGAACCCGAATGAGGTTTCCAGCTTCCTGAATATTCGTGTCGCGGACATCAGGGCCTCGTACGAGGAGTGGCGAAGGAGAGGGGCCGAATTCCTGACCGAGCCAAAGGACCACGGCGTGGAGATTCGCTGCTATATGCGTGACCCTGACGACTATATCATCGAGGTCGGGCAAACAACTGGTCCCCAAGCCTGAATATGTGCTCACTGACACTCCCCCGCATCGAATGCGGGGGGTTCCTGGTCTTACAAGTATAGGTTTTTTAATGCTGAGCGCGGACACGTGCCCGCGCGCGGCGTTTTTGTCGTTTCCGACGTTCCTTTTCCTTGTGTGTTTTCTTCTTGTTCACCGCTGAAGGTGTGGGCTGTTTCTGGGGCGCGGTG
>WNEZ01000902.1_pt1 | contig 24269 bp, 26 predicted proteins | sample 5400521 | NCBI WGS metagenome assembly WNEZ01 (sample SAMN13153339, study PRJNA577476) | soil metagenome | isolation source: 120 cm saprolite under Douglas fir tree site 2 hole 1 replicate 1 | place: USA:California | collected 2015-04-18
GAGGCGGCGACCTTCAATGGACCGAGCGTGCGCCAGACTGCCCGCGCCTTCGGCCTGCGGACGGAAGCGTCGGCGCGGTTCGAGAAGGGCCTGCCGTCAGAGCTCGCGCTTGCCGGCGCCCGCAGGGCCGCGGGCCTCATTGCCGAACACGCGGGCGGCGCTGTACACAAGGAGTGGGCCGACGTCTACCCGCGCCCGCAGGAGCCGGTGCGGATCAGGTTGAAGCCGTGGCTTGTGGACGAGGTGCTCGGCGTGCACGTGCCGCTCGAAGACTCGGAGGCCATCCTGGTGCGGCTGGGTTTTCACGTTCGCGTTCTGGGCGATGGGGAATGGGACGTGCTCCCGCCTGTCTTTCGGCTGGATGTCAGCATCCCCGAGGACCTCGTCGAAGAGGTTGGCCGCGTTTGGGGATACGACCGCGTTCCGCCCACTCTTCCCGGCCGCCGCCAGGAGAAGTGGACGCCCTCCGTGCCGAGCATGGGGCGGAGGCTCGACGCGGGGCGCCAGGTCCTGGCAGGGGCCGGCTTCACCGAAACCTGGAATCCGGCCTTGGTGTCGGGCCGGCTCCTCGAGCAGCTGCGGGTCGGAGCGCGAGCGCTGCGGGTCTCCAACGCGTTGAGCGATGACATGGACACCCTGAGGACGTCGCTGCTGCCTTCACTCGTGAACGTGGTCGCGTTGAACCGCGATCGCGGACACGCGGACGTCAAGGTGTATGAAGTCGCGGCCGCGTTCCTCGCGCGAGTGGGCGACAAGACGACCGAGCAGCCCGAAGAGCCGCAGCGGTTGGGCGCGGTGGCCGCCGCTGGGACGACGGCCGACTCGGCACGCGAGGCCTTCTACGCCATGAAGTCGGTGCTTGATGGCTTCGTCCGCGAGCTGGGAGCGCCCGCATGCACCTTCCAGCGGGCATCGACCGAGCTGTTCCATCCCGGACGCTGCGCAGCCGTCTTCCTGGACGCACGCCAGCTCGGCTATCTCGGCGAGCTGCATCCGAGCGTCGTCGCCGGCGCAAACCTGGAGGGCCGCCTGGTGGCGATGGAGATCGATGTCGAGCCGGTGCTCGACGCCGCGGATATCAAACGCGCGCAACCACTGCCTCGCTTCCCGGCCATCGAGCGCGACCTGGCCGTCGTGGTCGAGGAGCACGTTGCCGCCGGAGCGCTTCTTGCGGCCATCAAAGAAGCAGGACGCGAGTTTCTCGAGAACGCTCGCCCGTTCGACGAGTACAGGGGTGCCCAGGTTCCCGAAGGGCACAAGAGCATCGCCTTTGCCTTGACTTTCAGGAGCCCCGAGCGCACCCTGACGGACGCCGAAGTGGACCAGGTGATGGCTGAGATCAAGATTGCGTTGGAGAAAAAGCACAGCGCCGGGTTTCGTACATGACCTGGGTCGACGCGATTCCGTTCCTTTTCATCATCGGCTACGGGGTCCTTGGCTACTTCACTGGTCTGATCCGGCGAATCATCAGCCTGATCGCCCTTTACATCTCGTTCGTCGCCGCCACCAACATGGGATTGCAGGCGGGCGGCATCCTTCAGCAGACCTCGAGCACGTCGACGCCAGATGCCCGCATTTACGGCTTCTTCGGCATCGTCTTCGTCGTCATGATCGTCCTCGACGGGGCGGGTCAGCTCGCCCACAGTCAAATCCAGCTCGAAGCCATCGTGTTCAACCGCGTTTCCGGGGCGGTGGTCGGAGTCCTGACGGGCCTCGTTCTCTCCGTGCTGCTCGTCTACGAGCTGCAGGCAGCGGCCAACCCATTCGGAGGGTCGCAGCTCGACGGGCTGCAGCAGAGCATCCGTGACGGTGTGAATGGATCACGCGTCGCGGTGCCGCTGACGAGAGCGATCGAGCGGCCCATCATCGCGATCTTCCAGCCGGTGTTGCCCGCCGACCCGCAGATCTATTTCGGCCCCGGCCCCGTCAATCCCTAAGTGGTCCGTACGGAGATAAGGTCGCCAAGGCGCGGCCTCGGCGGCCGGAGCCAAGGAGCCGACGAGCACGTGAGGGAGCGCATCGCGTAGATGCGTGACCGAGCGCGCGCAGGAGGCGACGCCGGCTTCAGCGCCGAAGGCGCCCGGCCGACTAGGCCGATGCATTGGTGAGCGGATTCCCGGACGCACCACTCATGCCTGTTGAGTCGGCTTTGGTCGTGGGAAGAGCCTGACGATCTTGGCGTAGTCCTCCGGTGTGTCGATGTCATCAACGCGGTCGAGCGCAGGCACGGTGTCGACGAGCTCCGGCCGGCCGTCGAGCAGCTGGCGCGCACCCGCGTCGCCCTCGAGCGTCATCAGCTCGTCCCACAGCTCGCGCGCAAGGACCACTGGTGGCGTCCACCTACCTCCCTCTCCGCGCGACACCGCCACGGCTGGTCGCGATCCCTCGCGACGCCAGGCACGCATCAGAGCAGCCACGGTACGCGAACCGACCATGGGCTGATCGCCCAGCATCACGAGCGCCGCCTCCATGTCCGGGCGCAGTGCCCGAAGCCCGGCCTGGAGTGAAGAGGCCATTCCTGTGTAAGCGAGAGGATTGTGAACGAGCTCGGCATCGCCGCCGACTGCGCGCCTGACCTCGTCGGACGAATAGACGACCAGGATCTGATGGCAGCCGCCATCCGACGCAGCCTCGATCACCGACTTGACCATCGGCCTGCCGTCGAACTCCAGCAGCAGCTTTTGCGAGCCGTGCATGCGTGAGCTCGAGCCGGCGGCCAGCACCACCGCGCCGACCGGTAGCAGCGCGTCGGCAAGCCGGTCGAAGGGTGGCGTCGCCGAGCGGATCCATTCGACGTCGGCTTCCGCGCGCAGCGCAATCTCCGCGAAATCTCGCAGGCGAGCGCCGTCCGAATCGACGAGGAACAGCCTTCGGCCCGCCATGACACTGAGGTCAGGATCCTCGGCCGGCAATCCGATGACGGCTACCGCCCTGCAGTCATGACGGGCCGCAACGTGCTGAAGGCCGGCCTCGATATCGCGGCCGCGCACGACCACGCTATGCGGACCGTCTGGCTCCCGGTACGTGCGGCCACGGATGGGCAGCTCGAGGTCGCTCATGACGAATACGGGCATGGACAAAATATGGCAGACGGGACGGCCATCCGAGCCCCGCAGGCGATACCACTTAATCTCATTGGGTGCCCATCATCGGCGCCCACGTCGACTCATCGGGCGGGCTGCATCTTTCGTTCGAGCGCGCCAAAGCGATGGGCGCCGAGGCAATCCAGGTCCACCCCACTCCGCCCGGCTTTTGGGGTTCCCCAAAGCTCGACGAAGTCCGGATCGCGACTTTCAAGGAAGCAGCGGCCAAGCACGGCCGGCCGCCGTTTTACTTCCACGCCGTCTACCTCATCAACCTGGCCGGGGACGACCCAACATTGCGTCAGCGTTCGGAGAGCACGCTGACCGGCTATCTCAAGGCCGCAGACGAGCTTGGCATCAACGGAGTGATCTTCCACACCGGGTCACACAAGGGAGCCGGTTTCGAAACCCGCCTGCCATCGATCCTGGAGCACATCAAAAAGGTCCTCGGACGAGCTGATCCGAAGACGGCTCGGTTGCTCATCGAAAACAACGCCGGCCTGGGCGGCAGCGTTGGAGCCCGCTTCGAGGAGATCGCGCAAATGCTCGATGGCCTTCACGATCCAAGGACCGGCGTGTGCTTCGACACTTGCCACGCCTTCGCATCGGGGTACGACGAGCGCACGCCGGCGGATGTCGCCCGGACTGTCGACGAGCTGGATCGAGTGATCGGGTTGAAGCACGTCGATGTCATCCACTGCAACGACTCGGTCACCGGGCTCGGCTCCAACCGAGACCGTCACGCGAACATTGGCGAAGGGCTGATCGGCGAGGGAGGCTTTCGAGCCCTGCTGAAGGAGCCACGCCTCGCCAAGCTGCCATTCATCCTCGAGGTCCCTGGAGCCGGCAACGGCCCGGATGCCGAGCAGGTTGCCGTGCTCCGCCGCCTCGCTACTTAAGCAACCTCGGAGCGGTGCTCGCCGTCGCGCTGAGTCAGCGCCGAGCGCCGGCGCGGCGGCCGCATCGACGCCAAGCCCCCCAACAGCCAGACCCGAGCCGCCAGCCGCTTCAGGGTCTCGATGATGGTGTGTGGCTGCCCGGCAGCCATCAGGCGGCTGGCCTCCATCTCCCGCTGGATGTCCTGGAGGCGCTGCCAGGCCGCGTCCTCGTTCATGTATGGGTACATTCTCAATCCTCCTGTAACCAGCGTTCCTATTGCGCTAGTTATTATAACCTGTGTTCACAATTTGTGGGTTATGGATATAATCAAGGTCGAGATGGCCGACCGAGAAACCGCAACCGGCGTGGTCGGGCTGGTGCAGGCCTACGTGAACACGATCGATGTGCAGGACGGCCCCGAGGAGCTTTCAGACCCAAACACGCTTAGCGCCTGGCTGGTTGCACACGAGCTGATGGAAAGCGGGCAGGCCGTCACGGAGGCGGATCTCAAGCACGCAATCGCAGTGCGAGAAGCGATTCGGGGAGTGATCGGAGCCAACTCGGGCGGCAAGGTCTACCCGCTCGACGTCGCCATCCTCAACGAGGCGGCCACCGCCAGCCGCTTGCGGGCGCGCTTCGGCGCCGACGGCAAGGCGCGGCTGGAGCCGGAGGCGGTCGGGGTCGCAGGCGCCATGGGCCGGATGGTGGCCGCGGTCTTTACAGCGATGGCCGACGAGGACTGGGGCAGGCTCAAGCTATGCGGCTCGCAGACATGCCGTTGGGCGTTTTTCGACCGGTCCCGCAACCATTCGAGCCGCTGGTGCAAGATGGCCTCCTGCGGCAACCGCCAGAAGGCGCGGCGATTCCGGGAGCGGGCGAAGAAGGCCTAGCGGGCCGGAGTCTCGGACCGAGCCCTCAGCTCGCGCATGAAAGAGCCCGAGCCGCCAAAGCGGACTGCGGTGATCTCCGCCAGGATCCCGAGGGCGGTCTCTTCGGCGCCACGACCTCCTAAGTCGAGACCGACCGGGCCGTGGACGTGGGAGATCTGTTCCTCCGTGAAGCCTTCCTCACGCAGGGCCGCGAAACGGTTCTCGTTGGTCTTGCGGCTGCCGATCGCGCCGATGTAGCCAATGTCCTTGCCAAGAACAGAGCGCAAGGCCGGCAGGTCGAACTTCGGGTCATGCGTGAGGATGACCACATACGTGGAGTTGTCGAGTGTGATGTTCGACATCGCCTCATCGGGCCATGCGACGATCAGCTCGTCGGCCTCGGGGAAGCGCTCCTTGGTAGCGAACTTCGCCCGCGCGTCGATGATTGTCACGCGGTAGCCCATCAGCTTCGCGAGCCGGTGGAGTGGGATGGCGATGTGGATCGCGCCGACGATGATCAGGTGCGCTGGGCGGCGGAACGGCTCGATGAACAGATCGCCATCTCGGCGCGCGAGCTCCGAGCCTGAAGGCGTCCCCTCCGAGATGGTCGCCTCGCCCGTGATGAGGTTGGTGTGCAGCGTCGCCGGGCGGTTCTCGTCCAGGAGCTCGATCAGCTCCTGATGCACGCGGCCCAGCGGCTGGATGAAGACCTCGATGTGCCCACCGCATGCCAGCCCAACCGAGAACGCAACATCGTCGGCGACCCCGAAAGCCGCGAGCTTGGGCGCGTCAGCCTTCAACACGTTCTGCGACTCCTCGAAGACCGCGCCCTCGATGCAGCCGTTGGAGACCGAACCCGCCATTTTGCCGGATCGAGTGACCACCATCTTCGAGCCGAGTGGACGCGGGCTCGAGCCCCACGTCTCGACGACCGTCGCCAGCGCGATCTGCTCGCCGTCCTTGGTCCAGGACTTCAGCTCGCTCAGAACCTCGCGCATTTCCGTTACTTGCGGGCCGGCCGGCTGTCGAGGCCCGCGAGCATCCGCCCGAGGTCGTCCAGCGCCTGCACGTTGTGCGCGGCCAAGAAATCGTCGCAGTAAGGAAGAGCTGCCGCCATTCCGCGCGTCAGGGGTTGGTAGCCGTCGGCGCCGAGCAGAGGATTCAACCAGATGAGCCTGTGCGCTGAGCGCCGCAGGTGGATGAGCTCGGCCGTGAGCTGAGCGGGATCGCCGCGATCCCAACCGTCACTGATGATGATCACCACCGCGCCGTGGCCGAGCACCCGCCGAGCCCAGCGGCGATTGAATTCGGCGAGCGCATCGCCGATGCGAGTGCCGCCGCTGAAATCGTGGACGCCCTTGCTCACAGAAGCGAGTGCGCGATCCAGATCACGCTGCCGCAGAAGTCGCGTAATGCGCGTGAGCCGGGTCGAGAAGACGAACGCTTCGAGGTCCTCGCGGCGCGCGATTGCGTGCGCGAAGATCATCAACAGGCGCGAGTAGCGCTCCATCGAGCCGCTGACGTCGCACACGACGACAATCGGCCGGCGGCGCATCCGCGGCCGGCGCCGGAACAGCCGCACCAGCTCGCCGCTGGAACGAATGGCGTGCCTCGCGCTGCGCCGCAGGTCGATCCTGCCTGAGCGCGCGGCGCGAAGCCGCCGCGTCTTGCGTTCGGCTACGCGCCACGGTGCCTGTTCGAGCAGGCGCCGGACTTGCTCCGTCTCTTGCCAGGTCATCGAGTCAAAATCCTTGTGGCGCAGCAGCTCCTCGGCGCTGTAACCGCTCGAGCTGGCCGGCACCGTGCGCGGATCCTGTTCCCGATTCATCTGCGAGCTGTTGAGACCGAGTGCGTTCGCCCATGCTTTCGCGCGTTCCGGGGACATCGGCAACGAGCGAGCGCGGCCGGGGAGGACACCTGCGGCAACTCGAGGATCAGGCGGCGCCCAGAAGATGTCGAAGGCCGCCTCGAACGTCGAGATGTCTTCTTTCCTGCTCACGAACACGGTCCGCAGCGCACTTCGAAAATCCGCTTCGCTTTTGATGTCGATGTGGTTCAGCGCTCGTGTGGCGTCGGTGAGCCGGCGCGGGCCCGCCTCGAGACCCGCATCGTGAAGGAGCCGGGCGAATGCACCCAGGCGGGGTAGCAGATCCGGTCGCTCACGCACCTCTCGCCTTCTCGACCAGCGCCGGCACCTGTTCACGAATGCGCTCCAGGTCTTCTTGGTACTTGAGCGCCGCGCCGAGCGTGGCGTCCACCAATTCGGCGTCGATGCGCGTCGCACCGAGGGCGGCCAGTGATCGCGCCCAGTCCAGCGTCTCCGCAACGCCCGGCACCTTGTACAGCTCCATGCCCCGAAGGCCCTGGACCAGGGCGGCCACCTCGCGGGCGAGGCCGTCCGCCGCTTCGGGCGCGCGCGCGCGCACGATCTCGACCTCCTTCTCGAGGTTCGGGTAATCGATCCAGTGGTAGAGGCAGCGGCGCTTCAGCGCGTCGTGCACCTCACGCGTCCGGTTGGACGTGATGACCACGAAAGGCGGCTTCTTCGCCTTGATGGTCCCGATCTCAGGAATCGACACCTGAAAGTCGGACAGCAGCTCGAGCAGGAATGCCTCGAACTCCTCGTCGGAACGGTCGATCTCGTCGATCAGGAGCACCGGTGGCGTCTCATCGTCGTTGTCGATCGCGTCCAGGAGCGGCCTGCGCAGCAGGAACTCGGGGCTGAAGATCTCTCTTTCGGCGGTCTTGCGGTCCTCGCCCTCGCCAAGAAGCCGGATGTGGAGGAGCTGCCGCGGATAGTTCCACTCGTAGACGGCATGAGCGAGGTCGATGCCCTCGTAGCACTGCAGGCGGATGAGCCGAGCACCTAGCACTTCCGCCATGACCTTCGCCGCCTCCGTCTTGCCGACGCCCGCCTCGCCTTCGATGAAGAGAGGCTTTTCGAGCTTCAGCGCCAAGAAGATAGACGTGGCAAGACCGCGGTCGCCGATGTAGCGGCGCTCGCGAAGGCGCCGCTCGACCTCGTCGATGCTCGCCGGAGCCGTCATCCCTTCACAGGTTACGACCGGCGACGGTGCGACGAAGGCGGCCGCCAACACATTCAAACAATCCGATCCCGGGGAAAGTGAGCAGCGCCGCTTGCCCGGCCGTCAGGCCGGGTCGGCTTTGCCGACGGCGCGATGAGCGGAAACCGCCCCGAGGTTTCCGCTCATTTCTTACCGGGCGGCTAGCCGGCTTGTTCGATCGCTCTCCTTGTGAGCACCCGCGCCAGATGCTTCTTGTACTCCGGGCTCGCGCGCAGGTCGCCCGACGGGTTCAGCCCGTCGGATGCATGCTGGGCGGCCTCCTCAGGCTTGGCGCCGTTGTGAAGCGCATCCTCGACGGCCTTTGCGCGCACCGGTGTTGGACCCACGTTCGTCAATCCGATGCGCCAGCCGCCATTCATCTTTTGAGCGGCCGCGCCCACGATCGCCCAGTCGAACAGCCGGCGGCGGAACTTGATGTACTTGTGCGGACCGTTGGCGATCGGGAACACGACCTCGGTGACGATCTCGTTGGCGGCCAACGGCGTGGTGAACAGGTCCTTGAAGAAGTCCTTCGCAGCAATCGACCGCTTGTTGGTGATGATCTCGGCGTCGAGCATCAGGGCGATCGTCGGGTAGTCACCTGCCGCGTCGGCGTGCGCGATCACGCCGCCCATGGTTCCCATGTTGCGCACCTGGTTGTCGCCGACCTCGCTTGCGACATCCGCGAGTATCGGCAGCTTGTCCTTGACCACCTCGGAGTTGTGGATGTCGACGTGACGAGCGAGGGCGCCGACATGCAGCTTCGAGCCTTTCACCTCGATGTGATCAAGACCCTTGATGCCGTTGATGTCGACCAGCGCTGCTGGTTGCGCCAGGCGCAAGCGCATGAGTGGGATCAGGCTGTGACCGCCGGCGAGCACCTTGGCGTCTTCACCGAACTTGTCGAGCAGCTTCACCGCCTCGTCTACCGAGGAGGCGCGGGCGTATTCGAATGCGGCCGGGATCACTTGCGTGCCTCCTTTCCGTCGTGAGACATGCCGCGGGCGTCCTGGATCTGTTTCCAGAGTCGGTCCGGGCTCGCGGGCATGTCGACATGCTTGATACCCAGGGGGGACAATGCGTCGCAGATGGCGTTGATGACCGCCACGGTGGAGGCGATAGTGCCCGCCTCGCCGATCCCCTTCACACCGAGATCGTTGGTGGGGCTCGGGGTCACCGTCTTGTCCAGGATGAATTCCGGCATCTCGTTGACGGTCGGGACGAGGTAGTCGGTCAGAGTGCCGGTCCTCAGCTGGCCCGACTCGTCGTCGTACACGACCTCCTCGTAGAGAGCCTGAGCGATGCCCTGCGCGATGCCGCCGACGATTTGGCCGTCGACGACCATCGGGTTGATCACGTTGCCACAGTCATCGATCGCGACGTACTTCCGCAGGTCGACGACGCCCGTCTCAGGGTCGACCTCGACCACAGCGATGTGCGCGCCAAACGGCCATGTGAAGTTGGGTGGATCGAAGTAGCTCACGGCTTCGAGGCCTTGCTCCATCCCTTCCGGTAGACCTGCCCCATAGCTGGCGAACGCGATCTCGCCCAGGGTCTTGGCCTTTTCGGGACTGCCCTTGACATGGAAGCGGCCCTGGTCGAAGACCATGTCGGCTTCGTCGGCCTCGAGCACATGAGCCGCCAGGCGCTTGGCCTTGTCGATCACCTTCAAGCAGGACATGCGGATCGACATCCCGCCCACCGCCAGGCTGCGGCTGCCATAGGTTCCGTAGCCCATGGCGGGCCCCTCGGCGGTGTCGCCATGCCGCATCTCGATCGAGTCGTACGGAACTCCGAGCGTGTCCGCCACGATCTGAGCGAATGTTGTGTCATGGCTCTGGCCATGCGAGTGCGTCCCCACATAAACCGACACGCCGCCGGTGGGATGGATGCGCACCTGCGACGACTCGACCAGCGCAACTCCGGCCGCCGGCGCTGTCGCCGCGCTGGGCCCGAGTCCGCAGATCTCGATCCAGGTCGATAGGCCTATGCCCAGGTAGCGACCCTGCTTGCGGAGGGCTTCTTGCTCGCGACGAAGGTCTTTGTAATTGGCGAGCTCGAGCGCCTTGTCCAGCGACTTTTCGTAGTTCCCCGAGTCGTAGACGAGCCCGAAGTTGTTGGTGAACGGGAATTCGGTCGCGAAGTTCTTGCGCCGCACCTCCGCGGGGTCCATCCCGATCTCGCGCGCGACGAGGTCAACCCCCCGCTCGACGAGGTGTGTGGCCTCGGGGCGGCCGGCTCCTCGGTAGGGATCGGTCGAGGTCTTGTTGGTCAGGATGCCGACGGTGCGAGCGGCGATGTGCTTCCACTTGTACGCGCCACCCGACAGCAGGCACGCCACCGCCTGAAAAGCACCGAAAACACCCTGGTAGGCGCCGATGTCGAGGTACTGGGTCACCTTCAAGGCGACCAGCGTTCCATCTTTCTTGGCTCCAACCTCGATGTCGAAGATCTCGCCGCGGCCGTGCGTCGTGGCAACCAGGTTCTCCGAACGCCCCTCGATCCACTTGACCGGCCGCCCGGAAAGCTTCGACGCCACAACGGCCAGATACTCCTCGGAATAGGGCCGGATCTTGCTGCCGAAGCCGCCGCCAACGTCGGGACCTGCGATGACGCGCACCTGGCTCTCGGTCAGTCCGCAGGCGGTCCCCACGAACAGCCGCACGAAATGAGGAATCTGACTCGATGTCCAAAGGGTGAGGCGCTTGTCGTAACCGTCGTACTCGGCGACGACTCCCCGAGCCTCGATCGCGATCGGAAAAAGCCGCTGCTGAAGGATCCGCTCCTTGACTACGACGTCGGCTTCTTTGAACGCCTCCGGTGAATCCGGCGAGTAAGTCAGATCCCAGCCGATGTTGTCGGGGGCGCCCGTGTGCACTGTCGGGCTGCCCTTCTCCATCGCCTTCTCGATATCCATCACCGCGGGCAGCGGCTCGTAATCGACCTGGACCAACGACGTCGCGTCGGCAGCCTGATATCGCTCGTCAGCGATCACGACGGCGACCGCTTCGCCCTGGTATACGACCTCGTCATGAGCGATCGGGAACTGGTTGGGCACCTGCTTCTTCTCGGCCACGAAAGACGCAGACACAGGGAGACCGCCCGCGATGTGGTCTTTGAAGTCCGCGAACGTGTAAACCGCTTGAACCCCGGGGGCCTTCTTGGCTTGGGAAGGATCGATGGACCGGATCTTGGCGTGGGCGTAAGGGCTCCGGACCACTGTCATGTGGGCCATGCCCGGCCGCGTCATGTCGTCGATGAACCTGCCGTGCCCCGTGATCAGACGCGGGTCTTCGCGGCGGTGGATCTTGGCTCCGATCATGGTCGTGATTGCCATCGGATCAGCTCCTTCCGACGACGGACTTCGCAGCTGGCTTCGCCGCTGCTCCGCCCATCGTGGCGGCTGCAGCCTTCACCGACTTGACGATGTTCACGTAGCCGGTGCAGCGACAAAGGTTGCCCTCGAGACCCTTTCGGATCTCGTCGTCCGTCGGGTTCGGGTTCTGTGCGAGCAGATACGAGGCGGCCATGATGAAACCGGGCGTACAGTAGCCGCACTGGAGGCCGTGCTCGTCCCAGAACGCCTGCTGTAGCGGATGGAGCTTGCCATCCTGGGCCATGCCCTCGATCGTGGTGAGGCTCTTGCCCTCCGCCTGGACGGCGAACATCGTGCAGCTCTTGATTGCTTTGCCGTCGACGAGGATGGTGCAGGCGCCGCATTGGCTGGTGTCGCAACCGATGTGGGTGCCGGTCAGGCCGGCGACATCCCGGATGTAGTGCACGAGCAGGAGCCGGGGCTCAACCTCATGCTCGTGCTTGCGGCCATTGATAGTGGTGGCGACCTTATGCTTCATCGCGTCCTCCCAGTAGCAAGCCAGTAAGCGCGCTCAGCGCGCCAGAGCAACCAGCAAGCGAGTCATGACCGAACCCCTCTATTCGGCTACTTTTAGCTAAGAATTGCAACTAGAAAATTCCTTTTCCGTTGCGGCGCCGCCTGAGCGTGTGTTCGCCTACCTCCTGGACGTGAACAAAGTCGCGGGCTGCGTGCCGGGGGCCGAGCTCTCCGAGGTCGTCGATCCGACCACGTTCAAGGGGAAGGTGAAGATCAAGGTCGGCCCGATTACCGTCGCCTACAACGGCACGGCCCACATCGTCGACCGTGACGACAGCGCGCATTCTGCCGCGATCGAAGCCGAGGGCCGGGAGACCACTGGGCCGGGCTCGGCACGCGCAAAAGCGTTGATGACGGTGAGCGCCGACGGCAGCGGCTCGGTGGTCAAGATCGTCACCGACTACAACGTCGCGGGCCGGGTGGCGCAGTTCGGCCGCGGTGTGATGGAGGACGTCTCGCGGCGTCTCGTCGGCGAGATGGCAGCCTGCATAAAGGCAAACATCGAGTCGGCCGAGCCCGGCTCCGGACCGGACGCGAGCTCCCATTCAGGCACGAGCGACGGCGGCAGCGAAGCCGGCCCGAGTGGCACGGCGCATTTTTCATCCGCGGCAGCGCCGGCTGTGACTGCGCGGGAGATCAACGCGCTAGGGCTTTTGTTCTCTGTGCTCCGGGCTCGCCTCTTCGGCGTTCGGGAGACAAGTACGATGCTTCCACTAGAGCCTCTGGATCCGGGGACGGCAGGAATCGGCGTCATCCTCGCGCTCAGCTCGCTGATCAGCCTTGCGTTCGGGGCTACGGTGCTGATTTCCGGCATCACCGCAATCGCCAAGTCCACCTGAAGCCCGCGATCGCACGCGCGGTTTCAGCCCAGGTAAAGCGCCACCATCTGGTCCCGGTTGACCCAGATCGTCGGCTGCGTCCAGCTCTTGGCTGCGGCGCCGACGATCGTGACCGTGACGTCGAGTAGCGGAAAGAAGCGTCCCTTCATGAGGAGCTCGCCGTGCATCTTCGGCTCGATCGCTTTCGGAAACTCCGCTGCCCCGGTGACCATGAAGGTGGTCGCCTGGAACATCGCGTAGCGCCTGATCATCTCGGGCTGGTCGGGCATCGGAGGCTCCGTGTCGATGGTGCGGATGGCAGAGATCCACGCTTTGTTGAACAGGCCCTCCGGCACACCATTGAGCTGAACAGCGCCCGGCAGCAATGGCTCCGCGCTCACGTTGCGGAGATGGAACAGCGACTCCGGATCGTTGATCGTCTCCCGAAGGCGGCCGCGGACCTGAAGCTCGGCGACGATGCGCTGATATGACGTCAGGACGTCGACCTTGACCCATGCGATCGTCGGGTTCACCATCGATTGAGACATCTGGCTCCGGAGGATAACTCCCCGGCTGCCAGAATTGGCTGGAATGGACCTGGATGAGGCACGTCAGCGCATTCGCGAGAATGCCGACCTCAACGCGTTCATCTCGATCTCCGCTGAGAGCGGGAGCGGCACGGTCGTGGCTGTGAAGGACCTGGTTGATGTTGCCGGCATGGTCACAACCGCAGGCGGGATCATCCTGCCCAACACGCCGGCCGACCATGACGCGCCGGTCGTGAAGCGGATTCGTGACGGTGGCTGCGTCGTCGTTGGCAAGGCCAACCTGCACGAGTTCGCGTACGGGGTCACGAGTGTCAATCCGCACTACGGACCCGTGCGCAATCCACTCGACCCGAGCCGCGTCGCCGGCGGCTCGTCGGGTGGGTCCGCGGTGGCGGTGGCAATGGGCATGTGCGATTGGGCGATCGGCAGCGACACGGGTGGCTCGATTCGCATCCCCTCGTCGCTCTGTGGGGTCGTTGGCTTCAAACCCGCGCTGGGCAGCATAGACACCGCCGGCGTCATTCCTCTGAGCCGCTCCCTCGACACGCTCGGGCCGATGGCGCCCAACGTCGCCACGGCGGCCGAAGCCTATTCGATGATGTCGGGCGAACCTCTCGCCGTCCAACCTGTTCGCGCACCGCGACTCGGCGTGCCGGCGGGATGGGTCGCGGATCTGGACGAGGAGACAGCGCGGGCGTGGGCCCTGGTCTCCGCGGGCATACTGGAAGTGGTCTTTCCCAACCGGGAGGAGCTGTTCAAGGTCGGGCTGACGATCTTGCTGGTCGAGGCTGCGGTGTACCACCGGCGGTGGGCCGCGCAATGTCCCGAGAAATACGGCGCGGACGTCATCGGCCACATCAGACGGGGACTTGAAGTCCTGGCGGTGGAGTTCGAAGAGGCGCTCCTGGCATGGCCCCGTTTGCGCGAAGAAGCGCAGCGCGCGCTGGAGGGCGTCGACGCGTTAATCCTTCCTGCCACTGCGATCGTCGCGCCGCTGATCAGCGCCGGCAACGAGGTGCGCGAGCCACTGGCGCGATTCACACGGCCCTTCAACACGACTGGGCAGCCGGTGGTCACGATTCCCGCCCCGGTGTCGGGGCTGCCGGTCGGGATCCAGGTCGTGGCCAGGACGAACAGCGCGGCAATCGGCGTCGCAGCGACGCTCGAGAAGGAGTGGGCCGCCCGGGAGTGAAGTCGAAGGAGTTCTTCCCCGACGTCTTCAGCCGCCACGCCGAGGCGTACCAGCGCCGCCTCGAGGACATCATGGCCCGCGGCGAAGCGCGCGGCCGAACCCGCGTGATCGAGCTGGCCGCGCCCGCGCCGGGCATGCTGATCCTCGACCTCGCGTGCGGGCCCGGCAACCTGACGCGGCGGCTTGCTCCATTGGTGACGCCTGGAGGCGAGGTAGTCGGCGTCGACCTTGCGCCCGGCATGATCGAGCTAGCTCGCGAGGCGGGCATCCCGAACGCGCGTTTCGAGGTCATGGACATCGAGCGGTTGGAGTTTGCCGACGCGTCCTTCGATGCCGCGGTGTGCGGCCACGGGCTCCAGTTCGCGCCCGACCTGGCGCGCGCCTTGAGCGAGGCGCGTCGGGTGCTGCGGCCCGGTGGCAGGATGGCGGCGAGCATTCCGGTGTCGCCGGTCAAGGACTCGGTCTTTGGGCTCCTCGACAGCGTGATCGATCGCTGGCTGCCGGCTGCACCGGAGGTGGTTGACGAGGGGCCCACGCGCGAGACCGTCCGCGATCGGCAGGCCCTCCGCCAGGCAGCCCTGGATGCCGGATTCGGCTCTGCCGACGTTGAACTGGTAGAAGAAGTGGTGCACTGGAACTCGGCCGAGCACGTCGTCTCCATGTTCATGGGCTGGTGGGACTGCGCCTGCCGCCTGGATTCCGTGGCGCCCGAGCGGCGCGAGGCATTCAGACAAGAAGCGATCGCAGCGCTGAAGCGCGAGCACCCGGGCACGATCTCCACCACCGGGCGAAACCACGTGCTGATGGCAATCGCTTCATGAGGCGGGTTGCCGGCGCCGGCGTGTTGATTCTCTTGACCCTTTCATGCAGCGGCCAGGCAGCCACTGCCACGCCGACGATCACTCCAAGTCCGATTCCATCGCCGAGCCCGATCGTCTACGGGGCGACGCAGTACCGCGCGCTGTGGGTCGACGCTTACCACGACGGGATGAAGTCACCGGCGCAGGTAGAGAAACTGGTCGCGGACGCGCACCGCGCTAACATCAACGCGCTCATCGTTCAGGTGCGAAAGGCGGGAGATGCGTACTTCAACCGGTCCGATGAACCACGCGCAACCGACATCCAGGGACCACCCGACTTCGACCCGCTGGCTTATGTGATCGCGCTCGCGCACAAGGCCCTTCCACGCATTGAGGTACACGCCTGGCTCAACACTTTCTTCGCGGGCGAATCCAGCCGCGTTTACCTGGACAACGGACCGGGTTGGGGCAATCGCGCCAACGATGGAACAAGGAGCGGTTATCTGGACCCCGGCGTGCCCGAGGTCCAGATTTACACGCACCAGGTCTTCATGGACGTGGCACGCAACTACGACGTCGACGGTCTGCACATGGACTTCGTTCGCTATCCGGGCGTGCTCTGGGGATACAACCCGAACTCCGTGGCCTTGTACATGCAGGAGACAGGCACCCGTGCCGCGCCCTCCTACGACGACGAGCGATGGAAAGCGTGGCGCAGGGCGCGCGTGACCGCGTTCGTGCGCGACCTGCATGACGACCTCAAGAGTGAGCACCCGGGTGTGAAGCTCAGCGGTGCGCTGATCTGTTTTGGAGGAGGACCGCTGACCGCTGCGGATTGGCCGCGAACCTCGGCTTACTCGTCGGTCTTCCAGGACTGGAAGGACTGGCTGACGAAGGGCTACCTCGATTTCGGAGTGCCGATGAACTACGACAGTGACTGGATCGCCCAGCAAAAGAACTGGTTCAATAACTGGCTGACCTTCGAAAAGGACTCAGGTTTCGCTGACCGCGTCATAACCGGCGTGGGCGCTTTCTTGAACTATCCCGAAGAAACGTTGGCGCAGATCAACCGCGTGCTCGCGCCATCCGCTCGCGGAAACCGAGTTCTTGGAGTCGCCATCTACTCATATGGTTCAACGTCGGTTTACGGCACGGATGACTTCTACGCGTACCCCGACCTTGCGGCGGGGTTGCCCCGGCAGCCGTACTTCGGTGGCATTCACGACGGGCCATCGCTCACGCAGCGGGCACGCACTTTCAACGACTGGTTCATGACACAGCTCTCCATGCCCGACTACTACCGCGACGTCAAGTACGGCTGGGTTCCGACCCAGCCGGTCTTCACCCTGCCGGCGCAGATACCGATGGTTCCGGCTACTTGATTCCGCTGACCAGCGCTCGGCGCTGAATCGATGCCGCCCGCCAGCAGACTCCTGCGATTGCTTGCGTTCGCGGTGCCGGCCGCGTTGACGCTCGCGGGAGTGCAGCCGGTCATGGGTGCGGCGACAGGGTCGATCGGACCCGGATGGGCGGCGCAGCTCACGGCGCCGGCCGTTGTTGCCGGGGTTTTTCTGTTCTTTGCGGCGCGACATTTCGACCGTGGTGACCTGGTGCAGCCACCGTGGTACTCGGCCTGGCTGCTTTTGCCTGGCGCGTTCTTGCTCGCGGGGGCGGCCTCGATGTGCATCTTCGGCGCGCTGGTTGATTTTCCGGTCATCGCTCCGACGATGTGGGCGCTCGTCGCCGTGGGCTCGGTGGCGTGGACGAGCGCGATCGCGTTGGTCGGCCGCGCCTCGCGCTGACGACACACCTCTTGGGGGCCCTCCCGGATTCGCCGGACCCTCCCCCACCGGCTCGCCTGTAGGCGAGCGTACAGGCGAAAAATACAGCCGCCAACCGCGCTTGTTAAGAAGACCTAACCCGACGCGCGCGAGTGCATCATCCCGGCCCCACCCATCAGCGTCCGCCGCAGGCACACTGCCACCCACATCCGGTACGGCCGCCATTTCTCCGCCAGCCGCTCGAGCTCGGCCAAGTCCGGCTCCGCGTGGAGCCCATACTCCGTGCGGATCGCTCCCAGCAGCCTCGGCTCTCGCGTCGGCAGCTCGTCCACCGCGCTCAACGCGCGCAGTCGCACAAGCTGCGATCCGAACTCTCCGATTCCCGCCAGCCGCTGGAGGCGCTGCAGCGACTCTTCGCGCGGGAGAGATCGCAGCACTTCGGTGTCGAGCTCGCCTGCAAGCGCCGCGCGGCCCAGCCGGTTGAGGTATTCGACCTTGCGGCCAAACAACCCCTTGAACGACTCGAGGTCGACCAGCCGCGAGGGCTGCGGGAATGCCCACATACGATGGCCGTGCACATCGACCTCGTGACCTATCTCTCGACACATGCGGTCTTTGATCGCCTGGGCTTGCCGCATGTTGATCCGCGTCGACATCACGCACCACGCCGCCGCTTCGTATGCGTCTGACCAGTTCACAGGTCGGAAGCCTGGAAACCTGCGCTGCAGCATTTCGACAACGCGATCGCGCTGACCAACCTCCGGCCAGCCCTGGCCATCGACGTCGAGGCTCAGAACGCGGGCGACCTGCCGCTCGACAGCCGCGACCCTGCCTTTTCCATAAACCTCACCATGCACCACACCTGATTCGCTCTGCGTGAGGCACACGCCGACCGGCTCCCAGCGATCGTCGGTCAGGAAGGCAAGGTGGAGGTGGCCGCGGACTGTTTCGCCCTCGGCCGGAGCCTGATGCCAGGCGCCGATGAAGTTTGCCGACTCTTCCAACGAGTACGGACCAAGGGGCTTGATCTCAAACGTTCGTGCCACTGTTTTCGCTTTCATGAGCGCGAGTATGCACCGCAATTGTTGACATCCTGTGTCATCATTAAAAAAGAATGCGAGCCGATCGTGTCCTCGCCCTATTGCTCCTCCTGCAAGCCCGCGGCCGGGTCACCGCCAGCGAGCTCGCTGACCGGTTAGAGGTCTCCAGGCGCACGGTGTATCGCGACCTCGAAGCCCTGAGTGCGGCGGGCGTGCCGGTTCACGCAGATCCGGGTCCCAACGGCGGCATCGAGCTCATGGCGGGCTGGCGCACTGACCTCACCGGGCTCACCGGCCCGGAGGTCGAAGCGCTGTTCACCTCCGCGGCCGGTCCCCAATTCGAGAGCGCGATGGGGAAGCTCGCCGCTTCATTGCCTGCCGAGAGCGGCAAGCGAGCCGGCCGGATCAGGGAGCGCTTGCTGGTGGACTCTGCCAGATGGGGCCGGCGCAGCACCGTCTCACCTCACTTGCGCGTGGTTCAGGACGCCGTGTTCGGCGACCGGCGCCTGCACCTCAGGTACCGGCGCGCAGAGGCTCAAGTCATCGAACGCGACGTCGATCCGCTGGGGCTGATCATCAAAGCCGGGGTCTGGTACCTGATGGCGGACGTCGCCGGCGATCGACGCCTGTTTCGCCTCTCACGCATCGAGGCCGCTTATGGGCTCGACGAGCCTGCGCGCCGTCCCAAGCGCTTCGACCTGGCAAAGGCTTGGCGCGAGCAATCGGCGCATTGAGAATCTGGAAGAGCCGGTTACGAGGTGGTGGTCGGGGTCGCCAGCGACGATGACGTGCCGCTGGTCCTGCGGGTCGCAGGTGAGCGGGTTGTCGGCCGGCCGCGTCGGCGGGTCGTACGCCTCGCGTTCCCCGCGCTGGAACCCGCCGCCGCTTTTGTCAGCTCATTCGGCGCCAGGGTCGAGGTGCTTCAGCCGGACGAGGTTCGCACCGAGCTGGCTCGTCGCGGAGCCGAGCTGGTGAAGCTGTACCGGCGGCCCAAGACGGCCGCCTGAAGGCAAGAAAAAAGGCCGGACGCATCAGCGACCGGCCTGTTAAAAAGCTTCAGCTACGCAAGCTTGATGCGATTCGCGCGCGGGCCCTTCTGGCTCGGCTCGATCTCAAAGCTGACGCGCTCTCCGCCCGCCAGAGAGTCGAAGTTCACGCTCGAGTCGAGTCCGGTGCGGTGGAAGAAATACTCCCGCCCGTCCTCGGCTGCGATGAACCCGAACCCGCGGTCGGATACCAGCTTCTTGATTGTGCCTGTCGGCATCGGTAACTCCTCTTCTCGAAAGTAAATCTCGCGAACGCTCGGGTCCTTTCGAGAAGAATCGACGACCGCGGCGAACATCGCCGACATACGGCGACGGGCCTAGCTTACCACCCGGCCTAGTGGCCCCAAACCAGGTCGCAGGCAGGCGCGTACGAAGCCTCAAATCGCCAGCAAGGCGACCCCGAGAAGGGTCGCAACGGCGCCCGAAAGTTTCAGCGCTGCGGCCTCGCGCTCGCGGAGCTTCCACACTCCCCAGACCGCCACTGCGACGACGGCGGTCTCGCGTATTGGCGCGACAACCGAGAGCGGCGCCAGGCTCAGTGCCTCCAGCACGAGCAGGTAACCGCCCCACATGAACAGGCCAATCACGGTTCCCTGCCGCCAGGTCACCGGTGGTGGCGCGGCCGGCCGAATCACTTCCGGCGCTGTCCGGCTTTTGAGCTTCTCGCCCACAAATGTCGTGATCGTGATACCGGCCGCAAGGAGGACCACAAGCAACCACCCGTAGAGCCACGGTGATGCCAGCCTCACCCCGACGCGGTCCACCGCACTGTACGCAGCAATCGCCACGCCTGTCAGCAGCGCCGGCACTGTCGCCCGGCCGCTGGTCTGCGGGAGCGTGACGGCGAGGATGCCGACGAGGAGGAGCGCGACGCCGATCAGCTGCGAAGTCGCAAGTCTCTCGCCGAGCAGACCTATACCGATGATCACCGCCAGCAGGGGCGCCGAGCCGCGGGCGATCGGATACACAACTGAGAGCTCGCCGCGTCGGTACGCGGTAGAAAGCAGAAAGAGATAGGCGAGCTCCAACAACGCGGAAAGCGCAGCCAGTCCCGCGGCGCTATAGGTCAGGCCAGGTCTGCCGGTGGCGAACCATGCAACCAGCGCTGGTGGCGTCATCAGGATTGCGGCTGCGGCCGTCGCGCGCTGGAAGGTCCGCATCGGGTCGCCGCTGACCTTGACGAGGACGTTCCAGGTCCCATGAAGGGCTGCTGCAGCAAGCGCGAGAACGATCGCCAGAGGGATCAAGGCTGCGGCGTGCGCGCCGGCCGCCGAGGACGTGCAAGGAGCCGGCCCAGAAGCCTGTAGACCTCGGGGTTGGTCACCAAACCGTTGTGGCTGCCCCAAACAGCGATCGACGGGATGTCGGGGCGGATGCAGCTGCGGAAGTTCACGACGTCGTCTGAACGTGTGTAAATCGAGGTGGTGGGCACGGCGGGCGGCAGTCGCAGGTCGTAGGCAAATCTTCCTTCGGCACGCAGCCTGAGTCCGAATCCGATCTCGTTCGCGGTGCGCACAACGCCGACTGCGGCCTGCGTGAGCGGCGTGATGTCCGACTGGTCGGCCAGCGGGGAGCCGAGCGCGATCACCTGCTCGATCGCATCCGGCCTCCGCTGCGCAAGCACCTTGGCGAGAAGACCGCCACGACTATGTCCGATGAGCGTCACCCGCGACGGATCTATCCCGTGAATGTCGCTGAGACGGCGGCGCAGCCCGGCCAGCATGTGCTCCGAGGCGCGCACGTTGAAATAGATCCCCGACATGTGCGGCTTGTAGCCGATGCGCCGCAGCCAGCGTTGGAGAACGGTCATCGACCAATCCCCGGACAGGAAGCCCGGGATGAGCAGAATCGGCCGGCCGTCTCCACGCGGCACTCCGCGACCCCGAAAGACCGGATCCCGCAGCAACGCGGACAGCTCGCGCAGAGCAAGCGGATCCGGAAGCCTCATCGGCAACGGATGGTAGGTCGTCGGCGAACTGGCCACATGGATGTTCGGTTGACATACTGTATGTTAATGTGGCGGGGTGAGCGGCCGTCACGATCTCGGCAAGCGGCAGGCGGGGGTCGACCGCACCAAGGCGGCCGTCCTGGCCGCGGCGCGCGAGCTGGTCGCTGCCGGCGGTGGCACGCAACTAAGCGTCGGGGCGGTGGCCCGCCGCGCCGGCGTCTCGAGGCTGACGATCTACAACCGGTTCGGCTCCCGCTCGGAGCTGCTTCGCGCCGTGGCGGGGGAGGCTCACGGACGCGCCCTGCCGGCGGCAGCGAACGGCGCCAGGCTCCCGCGAGAGGAGCTGCGCGACCGAATCACGGCGGCCTGCTCGACGTGGTCATCTGATCCCGCCCTGTTCCGCGCCCTGCCCGCGGTAACCACAGCGGGCGACCCGGCAACCCAGAAGGACCGCGGTTTGGCCGAGAGGCTGGCGGCGGCGGATCAGCTTCGGCCTGGCTGCTCGCTCAAGGAGGCCGAGGACGTGATCGGCGCGCTCACGTCGTTTGCCGTGTTCGACCGGCTCCACCAGGACGGCCGCCGCTCGCCGGCCGCCGTCGCCGAGATCCTGATGCGGCTGGCGGGCGCCATATTGAGTACTGCGTCGTAGAATTGACGCGGTGCGCCATAGGATCGCGGACCTGGACGGTCCCGTCCACTACATCGACTTTGGCGGCGACGCCAGGCCGATGCTCATGGTCCACGGACTGGGCGGAAATGCACTGAACTGGATGGCGGTCGGTCCTGAGCTGGCGAAGCACTACCACGCCATCGCCATCGACCTCGCAGGCTTCGGGCAGACGCCCCTCTATCACCGCTCCGCCACCGTCGGCGCCAACGCGGAGCTCGTGAATGTGTTCATCGAAAAGGTCGTCGGCGAGCCGGTGGTCCTGATGGGCAACTCGATGGGCGGACACATCACGATCCTCGAGGCCGCCGACCACCCGCAATTGGTGACCGAGTGCATCCTCGTCGACCCAGCCGTCCCCATCCCCCTCAATCACGTACCCAGGCCAGACCCCGCGATGCTCGGCATCGCCGCCGCGCTCTCGATCCCAGGGCTTGGCGAGGTTCTCTTGGATCGGAGGCTGCGCGAGCTCGGGCCTGAAAGGCTGTTGCAGCAATCGCTGGCGCTCGTTTGTGCCGACCCGTCGCGGGTCGATCCAAAGGTGGTCGAAGCCCATGTGCAGCTCACGCGAGAGCGGGGTCACCTCGGCCCGCAGAACAGCCGCGCGTTCCTGGAGGCCTCTCGCTCGATCGCCCTGCGCATGGCGGACCCACGTTTCTGGGCCCGCGTGAAGCGCGTGACCGCGCCGACCCTCGTCATCCATGGATCGCTCGACCGCGTGGTGCCTCCTGGCGCCGCTCGCGAGCTGGTGCGCCGCCGGCCCGACTGGACCCTGCGCATCCTGGAGGGCGTCGGCCACGTTCCGATGATGGAGACCCCGGACCTCTTTCTGAGCGTTCTATTTGAGTGGCTTGCGTATAGAATCGCACCCGAGTCCGCTGCTGTTTCATAACGGAGAGACACTCAGAACTTAACTTGTCCACGATCTCACAACATCACACAAGACGACGCGGACGTTGGGGGGAGATCGCCGCTTCTGTCCTCCCGGATCTGCGGCACTTGGGCAGCTGGGACCCCATCCCGCCGATGTGGCTGGAGGGCCGCATCTACCTCGAATATCTCAGCCTCATCCTGGATCCCGCCTTCCGTGGCGTCGACGTTCCTCCCGGCCTGGGCCGCCCGGTCATCCTGATCCCTGGCTTTCTCGCCGGCGACTGGACCCTGCGAACGCCATACCAATGGCTGCGGCGCGCCGGCTACCGTCCACAGATGGCGGGCGTGGCGTTCAACGTCACCTACTCGGAGGTGATGCTGCGGCCTCTGATCGACGCGCTCGAGCGGTTGAACCACCGTACCGGCGCACTGGTGTCGCTCGTGGGCCACAGCCGGGGCGGCGTGCTCGCAAAGGTGCTGTCGCATCGCAAGCCAGAGCTCGTGGAGCAGGTCATCACGCTGGGCTCGCCGCTCAGCGATCCATTTGACGTCCATCCGCTGACGATGGCCGGCGTTCGGGCAGCGCACCTGTACAACGTCTTTCGCTACGGCCACCCGGCCTCGGTGGAGATGCGATTTCTTCGTGATCTCGCAGCGCCGCCCCGCGTGCCGACCACGTCGATCTACTCACGTTCGGACGGGGTCGTGAACTGGAGGGCATGCTTGCGCCGGGACGTGAATGCCATCGAGGTCAAAGGCAGCCATGTCGGACTGGCCCTCAACCCCGAGGTTTACCGCATCCTCGCTCATCTCCTCCCCGCTCCCTGGCGTGCGTGATCGCCCGCATGGCGGAGCCGGGTGGCTGTGTAAGCTGGAGGCCCAATGAGCAAACGCAAGCGCTCCACGCCCAAGGACGCGGCAGCCGGCACCCCCTCTGAGGGCACGGAAGGCGAGCCCAGCGTCCACATCAGCCCAGACCTCCTCGCCGACAGCCCAGACGTGTTCGCGCCGGGCAAGGACAAGCCCGTCGAGGGCTCGGAACCGGCTGCGATGACCGCCGAGGCACCGCCAGAAGAGGCGGCGCCGGAAGTCGATGCCGCCACGACCGCGGAAGTGCCCGCGGAAAAGCCTGACGCGCCGGCCTCCACCGAGGCTGCAATCGTCGAAGCTCCCCCCGCTTACCAGCCTCGGCCCCCGGCACCGACCGCAACAGCGCAGCAGTCTCGGCGAGCCAGCTCGAGCATTGCGCTCGGCGTGGTGCTGGTCGTGCTGGGCCTGTTCGCGTTGCTGGTCCAGTTCACAGGATTCGATGCCGGCGGGAGCTGGCCGCTGTTCGTCGTGATCCCAGGTTTGACGCTCCTCCTGGTTGGATTCTTCAGCCTGGGCACGGGGGCGCTGATACCGGGCGCGATCCTGACCATGATCGGACTGATCCTGGCCTACATGAATTACACGCAGGACTGGCCGGCCTGGGCTTTCGCGTGGCCGCTGGTGGCGCCGGGAGGCGTCGGTCTTGGAATCTGGCTGCAGGGCCTGCGAACCAGCGATGCGCACCTGCTCCGCCAGGGACGGGTGCTCATGTTCGTGGCCCTGCTGATCTTCATGATCGGTTTCGTCATCTTCGGAACCATCTTCCGGATCAGCGAGATGGACTACGGATGGTTCGGCAAAGCAGCGCTTCCGGGTCTACTGATCGTGATCGGGATCATCCTGCTCGTTCGCAGCATTCAGCGCAGCCGCTCAGCCTGATACAAGAGGGAACCGTCCC
>WNEZ01001834.1_pt1 | contig 24267 bp, 25 predicted proteins | sample 5400521 | NCBI WGS metagenome assembly WNEZ01 (sample SAMN13153339, study PRJNA577476) | soil metagenome | isolation source: 120 cm saprolite under Douglas fir tree site 2 hole 1 replicate 1 | place: USA:California | collected 2015-04-18
CCTGCCTGCTGGCGGCGCGACTGGAGCCGCACGTGCCGAGCCATGTCGCCGCGTTGCGCGTCGCCGAGCCCTATCGTGCGTTCGTCGCGGTCGCGCGCGCGCTTTTTCCGACCGCCTTGCGTCCGTCGTCGCTGTTCGGAGCCGAAGGTGTCGCGCCGGGGGCGACGGTGCACCCGACCGCCCGTGTCGAGAACGGCGTCTCGATCGATCCGGGCGTCGTGGTCGGCGCCGGCGCCGAGATCGGCGCGGGCACGGTGATTGCTGCGAATGCCGTGATAGGGCCGGGGGTACGGATCGGGCGCAACTGCGCGATCGGCGCCGGCGCCTCGATCATGCACGCGCTGATCGGCGACCGCGTCATCATCCATCCGGGATGCCGGGTCGGTCAGGACGGATTTGGATTTCTGCCCGACAAGGCAGGGCCCATCAAGATTCCGCAGACGCGACGCGTCATCATCCAGGACAGCGTCGAAATCGGCGCCAATACGACGATCGATCGCGGCGCCAGCCGTGATACCGTGATCGGGGAGGGGACGAAGATCGATAATCTCGTCCAGATCGGCCACAATTGCTGGATCGGACGGCATTGCTTCATCGTCTCCCAGACCGGCATTTCAGGCAGCGTCGAGATCGGGGATTACGCTATGCTGGGCGGGCAGGTGGGTGTGGCCGACCATCTGTCGATTGGCGCCGGTACGATCGTCGCGGCGCGCGGCGGGGTGATCTCGAACGTGCCCGCCGGCGTCCACTGGGGCGGCTTTCCGGCGCGGCCGCTGCGCGAGTGGCTCCGGGCGGAGGCCATTCTGGCGCGCATGGTGCGTGAGGCCACGCGCCGAGGCGGCCGCGACAAGGCTGAGGGCGAGGAATGACGGGCGAGAGCATCGGCGCGGCGGATATTCAGAAAATACTCAGCGCGCTACCCCACCGTTATCCGTTCCTGCTGGTGGATCGGATCATCGACATCCGCGGCGATCAGTCCGCCATCGGCATCAAGAACGTCACCGCCAACGAGCCGCAGTTTCAGGGACACTTTCCGGGCAATCCGGTATTCCCCGGCGTTCTCCTCATCGAAGGCATGGCGCAGACCGCGGGCGCGATCTGCATCCTCGCAAAAAACCTCGCCGGCAAACCTCAGCTCGTCTATTTCATGACGATCGACAAGGCGAAGTTTCGCAAGCCCGTGATCCCGGGCGACACCATCGAATATCACGTGACCAAGATTGCCCAACGCCGGACCATGTGGTGGTTCCGCGGCGAGGCCAAGGTTGCGGGCGAACTCGTCGCCGAAGCCGAGGTCGGCGCCATGACCCGCGATGCTTGAGGGCCGCATGGGAGCGATCGATCCCAGCGCCCGCATCGCCTCCGGTGCGGTGATCGGCAAGGACGTCGAGATCGGCCCCTACTGCGTGGTGGGACCGCGCGTGACCCTCGGCGACGGCTGCCGCCTCGTGGCGCATGTCAGCATCATGGGCCAGACCGCAGTCGGTGCGCGCACCGTCGTCTATCCATTCGCATCGCTCGGCACGCCGCCGCAGTCGACCCGCTACCGTGGCGGCGAGACCCGCCTGGTCGTCGGCGCCGATTGCGACATTCGCGAAGGCGTCACCATGAACCTCGGGACCGAGGACGGCGGCGGCGTGACGACCGTCGGCGACCGCGGCTTCTTCATGGCAAACAGCCATATCGCTCATGACTGCCAGGTGGGGAACGACGTCGTGTTCGCGAACTGCGTGCCTCTGGGCGGCCACTGCGTGATCGGCGACGGCGTGGTGATCGGCGGCCTGTCCGCCGTGCATCAGTTCTGCCGCGTCGGCTCCTACGCGATGATCGGCGCGCTCACGGGCGTGCGCGCGGACGTCATTCCCTTCGGCCTGGCGAGCGGCGACTATGCCAAGCTGTCCGGCCTGAACATCGTGGGCTTGAAACGCCGCAAGCTTCCACGCGACCGAATTCACAGCCTGCGCCGCGCCTATCACAAGCTCTTCCTCGAGTCCGGCCAGTTTGCCGACCGGGTCGAGCAGGCGGCGCAGGAATTCGCCGAGGACGATCTGGTCCAGCAGATCATTGTGTTTATTCGCGCGGGGCATCACCGGCCGCTGTGCCAGCCGGGCGCGACCGCCGGGGACTGAGCCGCATGGGGTCGCTCCTCGATAGCCACGACGCGTCATCGGGAGCTACATCGGGCGATGCCGCCGCTCCGGTGGCCCTCATCTGCGGCGCCGGCACCTTGCCATTCGCGGTCGCGGATTCGCTCACGCGGCGCGGCCGGCCTGTCGTGCTGCTGGCGCTGCGGGATTGGGCCGACGCGGCCGCTGTCGCGCGCTATCGCCATCATTGGGTCGCGCCCGGCCAGCTGGGCCGCATCATGCGTTTTGCGCGGGACGAAGGCTGCCGCGATCTCGTTTTCATCGGCACGCTTGTGCGGCCGTCGTTCACCCGCCTCCGGTTCGACTGGTTCACGCTGCGGGCGCTGCCGCGCGTTCTTCGCGCGTTCCGCGGTGGCGACGATCACCTCCTGTCGGGCATCGCGCGCATCTTCGAGGATCACGGCTTCCGGCTGGTCGGCGCGCACGAGGTGGCGCCGGACATCCTGATGCCGACCGGAGTATTGGGCCGCGGCGAGCCCGCCGCGCGCGACCGGGAAGACATCACGCGCGCCCTCGCGCTGCTCGCCGCCATCGGTCCTTATGACGTCGGCCAGGCGGTCGTGATCGCGGACGGGCACGTGCTGGCGATCGAGGGTGCGGAAGGCACCGATGGCCTCCTCGATCGCGTGGCCGACATGCGCGCGTCTGGCCGCATCCGCTCGCCGATGCAGCGCGGTGTGCTCGTCAAGGCGCCAAAACCCACGCAGGATCGCCGCTTCGACCTGCCGACCATCGGACCGACGACGATCGAGCGAGTGGCGCGCGCCGGCCTCGCCGGCCTTGCGGTCGTGGCCGGGGAAACGATCGTCGCCGAGCCGAACCGCGTGGCCCAACTCGCCGACGAGCGCGGCATATTCGTAGCTGGCGTGCCGGCCGGCGCTGCGCCGGGTAGCGCATGAAAGTCTTCCTCGTCGCCGGCGAGGAATCGGGCGACCGGCTGGGCGCCGCGCTGATGCAGGCGCTGTCGCGCCGTCTCGGATCCGACGTGCAGTTCGAAGGCGTGGGCGGTCGCGAGATGGCGGCGCGCGGCGTGCACAGCCCGTTTGCGATCGACGATCTCGCGATCATCGGATTCTCCGCCATCCCGCGGCGGCTTCCGATGATCCTGCGCCGTATCCGTGAGACCGCCGATCGAGCGATCGCGGCACGGCCGGACGTTTTGGTGATCATCGACAGCCCGGACTTCACCCATCGGGTGGCGCGCCGGGTGAGGGCGGCGGTGCCCGACATCCCGATCGTCAACTACGTATCGCCGTCGGTGTGGGCGTGGCGGCGCGGGCGCGCCGAGGCGATGCGCGCTTATGTCGACCATGTGCTTGCGCTGCTGCCGTTCGAGCCCGAAACGCACGCGCAGCTCGGCGGCCCGCCATGTACTTATGTCGGTCACCCGCTCTCGGAGGACATCGCGTCCTTGCGGCCGAATGCCGAAGAGACGCGACGGCGCGAGACCGCGCCGCCCATCGTCCTGGCGCTGCCCGGCAGCCGGTCGGGGGAGATCGCGCGCCATCTCGACGTGTTCGGAGCCGCCTTGGCGCGGGTCGCCGACCGATGTGGGCCGATCGAGGCGGTATTGCCGACCGTGCCGCATCTCGTTGGGCGGGTGCAGGCAAAGACGGCGTCCTGGACGGTGCAGCCGCGCATCGCGGTCGACCGGCTGGAGAAACTGGCCGCGTTCCGGCAGGCGCGAGCCGCGCTCGCCGCCTCGGGCACGGTCACGCTCGAGCTCGCGCTCGCCGGCGTTCCGACGGTGGTCGCCTACAAGGCGGCGCTCATCACCGAGCTGGTTTATCGCGCCTTCGTGCGCGTGCCGACCATCGTGCTTGCCAATCTGGTGCTCGACGAAAACGTCATGCCGGAATTCGTCCAGCGCGAGGCGACGCCGGAGCGGCTGTCCGTCGCGCTTGCCGAGCTGATCGACGACACGCCCGCGCGCCGCCGTCAGCTCGCGGGCTTTGCCCGGCTCAATGAAGTGATGGCGATCGGGTCGTTGCGCCCGAGCGAGGCCGCCGCGGATATCGTGCTGGAGGTGGCGCGGCGAGGCCGCGCCCAGCGCCGGCTACTTCCGGCGTGAGATCGGGTTGTAGTCGCGGCGGGTCGCGCCGGTGTAGAGCTGGCGCGGGCGGCCGATCTTCTGGTTCGGATCCTCGATCATCTCCTTCCACTGCGCGATCCAGCCGACCGTGCGGGCGACCGCGAACAGCACCGTGAACATGGCGGTCGGGAAGCCCATCGCCTTGAGCGTGATGCCGGAATAGAAGTCGATGTTCGGATAGAGCTTCTTTTCGATGAAATAGTCGTCGTGCAGCGCGATGCGCTCGAGCTCGAGCGCGACTTCGAGCAGCGGGTCGTCCTTGATGCCGAGCTCGCTCAGCACCTCGTGGCAGGTCTTCTGCATGATCTTGGCGCGCGGGTCGTAGTGCTTGTAGACCCGGTGACCGAAACCCATGAGGCGGAACGAGTCGTTCTTGTCCTTCGAGCGCTTGATGTATTCGGGAATGCGGCCGACGCTGCCGACCTCGGCGAGCATCTTGAGCGCGGCCTCGTTGGCGCCGCCATGGGCCGGGCCCCACAGGCAGGCGCAGCCGGCGGCGATGCAGGCGAACGGATTGGCGCCGGAGGAGCCCGCGAGCCGCACCGTCGAGGTCGAGGCGTTCTGCTCGTGGTCGGCGTGCAGGATGAAGATGCGGTCCATGGCGCGCGCCAGGACCGGATTGGGCTTGTACTCCTCGCACGGCACCGCAAAACACATGCGCAGGAAATTCGAGGCGTAGTCGAGATCGTTCTTCGGATACACGAACGGCTGGCCGATCGAGTATTTGTAGGCCATCGCCGCGAGCGTCGGCATTTTCGCGATCATGCGGATCGAGGCGATCATGCGCTGGACCGGATCGGAAATGTCGGTCGAGTCGTGATAGAACGCCGAGAGCGCGCCGACCGAGCCGACCATCACGGCCATCGGGTGGGCATCCCGCCGGAAACCCTGGAAGAACCGGCTCATCTGCTCGTGCACCATCGTGTGCCGGGTCACGCGATAGTCGAAGTCCGCCTTTTGAGCCGCGGTCGGCAGCTCGCCGTAGAGCAGGAGATAGCAGGTCTCGAGGAAGTCGCCGTGCTCGGCGAGCTGCTCGATCGGGTAGCCGCGATAGAGCAGGATCCCTTCGTCGCCGTCGATATAGGTGATCTTGGACTCGCAACTCCCCGTCGAGGTAAAGCCCGGGTCGTAGGTGAACATCCCGGCCGTGCCATAAAGCTTGGCGATGTCGAGGACGTCGGGGCCGATCGTTCCCTCATAGATCGGGAATGACCAGCTCTTGTCGCCGACGGTCAGCTGGCCGGTCTTGAGGTTGCTGCCGGTCTTTGCGTCCATGTTCGTATCCTTGAACCGTTGCTCGAGCGGAGTCCGCGCGGGGAGCATCTAGAACGACATCGCAGCGGGCGCCCGGCGACGCAACGATGACCTGAGTTCCCACTTTCGGTGCTAGCCCATCCCGGTTTGCACCGCAAGATGCAGCCCGGAATCTTGGCATTTCGGGACCGTTTGCCAGTGGTCCGAACACGCTGCTGTCCTTCACAAATTGCTGATCCGCGCCCGCATGCCGGCGTTCCTGGGAGCGCCGCAGCACGCCGGGATCCGGTGCCTCCGGGCTAAGCGCTCTCCCGGCGCGCGCCGGACGCCTGGTCGTTGAGCCTCGCCAGGCTTTCGTCTTTGCCCAGCACGATGAGCACGTCGAAAATGCCCGGTGAGGTGGCGCGCCCGGTGAGGGCGGCGCGCAGCGGCTGAGCGACGGCGCCGAGCTTGACCCCTTGCGCCTCGGCGAAGGCGCGGACCGCCGCCTCCGTCGTCTCCGCGGTCCATGGATCGACGGCGGCGAGGTCGGCCGCGAGCGTTCCCATCAGCGCTCGCGCCTCCGGCGTGAGCAGCGCCGCGGCCTTGTCGTCGAGCGGGAGCGGGCGGGACGCATAGAGATATCTCGCGCTCTCGATCAGCTCGACCAGCGTCTTGGCGCGCTCCTTGAGACCCGGCATCGCTGCAAGGAGCTTTGCCTCCAGCGCCGGCGTGAGCTTGGACTTGAGCTCCGCGCCCTGGGCGACATGCGGCAGGACATTCTTGATCGCGGCGAGCAGCTCGGCGTCGGCGCAGTTGCGAATGTAGTGGCCATTGAGATTCTCGAGCTTGGCGAAATCGAAGCGCGCGGGCGAGCGGCCGATCTGCGGCAGGTCGAACGCGGCGATCATCTCCTCGGTGGAAAAAATCTCCTGGTCGCCATGACTCCAGCCGAGCCGCACGAGATAGTTGCGCATGGCAGCCGGCAGGTAGCCCAGATCTGGCTCTGGCGTGCCGCATTGGTGAGGTGATCGTCGCCGCGGATGACATGAGTGACACCCATGTCGTGGTCGTCGACCACCACGGCCAGCATGTAGGTGGGCGTGCCGTCGGATCGCAGCAGCACCAGGTCGTCCAGGTTCTCGTTCTGCCACGTCACGCGGCCCTGGACCTGGTCTTCGATGATGGTCTCACCGGTGAGCGGCGCCTTGAGCCGGATCACCGGCTTGATGCCGGGCGGGGCTTCGCGCGGATCGCGGTCGCGCCAGCGGCCGTCGTAGAGCTTCGAGCGGCCCTCGCGGCGCGCGGCCTCGCGCATCTGCGCGAGCTCCTCGGGGCTCGCATAGCAATGGTAGGCCTTGCCGGCGGCGAGCAACTGCTCCGCCACTTCTCGATGGCGCGCCGAACGGGCGAACTGGTAGATCGTCTCGCCGTCCCAATCGATGCCGAGCCAAGCTAGCCCGTCGAGGATCGCGTCGATCGCGGCCTGCGTGGAGCGCTCGCGGTCGGTGTCCTCGATCCGCAGCAGCATCTTGCCGCCGCGCCCACGCGCGTAAAGCCAGTTGAACAGCGCCGTGCGCCCTCCGCCGATGTGGAGGAAGCCGGTGGGCGAGGGGGCAAAACGCGTGACGACGGTATCGGTCATGGGGGCGGGGCTGGCACGCAGCAGGGCGAGACGCCATGTAGCATGGCCCAGGCGAAGGGCAAAGGCGCGGCGCCGCGCGGCTGACGGCCAGTCTCGACGCGCGCGCGTGAAACTGGCAGATAGGTGCCACACCGACGAAGGCAACGGCATCAATGACTGCGGCTGAAACGACTACGACCGAGACGGGGCGCGACTTCATCCGCGACAGTGTCGCGGCCGACCTTGCCGCCAAGCGGCACGAGACGGTCGTGACCCGCTTTCCGCCGGAGCCGAACGGCTACCTGCACATCGGCCACGCCAAGTCGATCGCCCTCAATTTCGGCATCGCGGAGGAATTCGGCGGCCGCTGTCACCTGCGGTTCGACGACACTAATCCGACCAAGGAGGAGCAGGAATATATCGACGCCATCGAGCGCGACGTGCGCTGGCTCGGGTTCGACTGGGGCAAGCACCTTTACCACGCGTCGGACTATTTCGAGCAGCTGTACGAGTGGGCCGAGCATCTGATCCGCACAGGCAAAGCCTATGTGGACGACCAGACGCCCGAGCAGATGCGCATCAACCGCGGCACGCTGACCGAGCCCGGCAAGAACAGCCCGTTCCGCGACCGCAGCGTGGAGGAAAACCTCGACCTGTTTCGCCGCATGCGCGCCGGCGAGTTCAAGAACGGCGCTCGCGTGCTGCGCGCGCAGATCGACATGGCCGCCGGCAACATCAATCTGCGCGATCCGACGCTCTACCGCATCCTCAACGCGCCGCATCCGCGCACCGGCACGAAATGGCACATCTATCCGAGCTACGACTTCGCGCACGGGCAGTCGGATGCGATCGAGGGCATCACCCATTCGATCTGCACGCTCGAGTTCGAGGACCATCGCCCGCTCTACGACTGGTTCCTCGAAAACCTGCCCGTGCCGGCGCGGCCGCGGCAGTACGAATTCGCGCGGCTCAACATCACCTACACGGTGCTTTCCAAGCGCGTGCTCACCGAGCTGGTGCGCGGTGGACACGTGGCGGGCTGGGACGATCCGCGCATGCCGACCATCGCCGGGCTGCGCCGGCGCGGCGTGCCGCCGGTCGCGATTCGCGATTTCGTCAAGCGCATCGGCGTCGCCAAGGCGAACAGCGTCGTCGATGCGGCGATGTTCGATTATTCGGTGCGCGAGGTGCTCAACAAGACCGCGTTGCGGCGCATGGCGGTGCTGCGGCCGCTCAAGATCGTGATCGAGAACTATCCGGAAGGACAGACCGAAGAGCTCGAGGCGGCCAATCATCCCGACAATCCGGAGGCGGGCGCGCGGCGCATCAAGTTCGGGCGGGAGCTTTACATCGAGCGCGACGATTTCATGGAGAACCCGCCCAAGAAGTTCTTCCGGCTGTCGCCGGGGGCCGAGGTGCGGCTGCGCTATGCCTATTTCATCACCTGCCGCGAGGTGAAGAAGGACGCCAAGGGCGAGGTGATCGAGTTGCGCTGCACCTACGATCCGGCGACCAAGGGCGGCAACGCGCCGGACGGCCGCAAGGTCAAGGCGACCATGCATTGGGTGTCGGCCGCGGACGCGATCTCGGCCGAGGTACGGCTCTACAATCCGCTGTTCGCCAAGCCCGATCCGAGCGCATCCGATTTTGCGGCCGACCTCAATCCCAACTCGCTCGAGCTGCTGCCCGACGCGAAGCTCGAGCCGGCGCTTGCGGCCGACAACTCCACCGACCCGGTGCAGTTCGAGCGGCAGGGCTACTTCGTCCGCGACCGGGACTCCATGCCCGGGAAGCCCGTGTTCAGCCGCACGGTCGGGCTGCGCGACACCTGGGCCAAGGTGAGCGGCGGGGGATAGCGATCAACAACGGCGGTATTCGCGCCGCGGCATCTTCAGGTCCGGATTGTCCTTCTGAGCCATGGCGTTCGCGCTGAAATCGATGAACACGGTATTGCCGCCGTCGCGCGGATCCCAGGTCACGTTGATCCAGCCGTCGCCGACCTCGATATCCTTGATCCGGAATATCTTCTTCGCGCCGTTGCTTCGGAACGTGACGGTCAGCCGTTGCCGATCGAAGTCGTAAATCGACGTGTCGCCGTACCAGCGGCCCATCAGAGCATCGGCCGAGAGCTCCGCCGCGGCCCTGCCATTCGTCGCGGTCAGAGAAACCGCGGCCCATGCCGCAAAGGCAATACAGGCTCCGACGTAGATAGCGCGTCTCATGTCCATTTATCCCCGTAATCGAACGTCGCCTCGACCAATCGTCGTCCAAATTCGGCAGTCCGACAATACGATCGCGCTCCCGCCGATCAGGTTCGTGGCGGCGCCTCGAAAAGGCTCAGGCTCGATACCCACAGCCCTGGTTCGCTGTCTGTTCCCGCGACGCCCGCGGTCATGTAGCATGGGTGCGGTCAGAGTCAGCGCGTGGGACGTTGCGTGGTGGATTGGGGCAGGGCGCGTGGCCGCGCCGGCACTTGGCCCGAACGACAGCCGGCGATCCCCTGGACGCCGCGGCTTCCCGATTTATCGCGCTGGCTGGCGGGCCGCGTCGCGCCTTGGGCGGCAGCGGAGGTGGTGCCCGGCCGGCTGATGCCCTGGCTGCCGGTCGCCTTCGGTCTCGGCATCATCCTCTATTTTGCCGCCGAGCATGAGCCGGCCTGGTGGGCCGGCATCGGTCTGGCGGCGACGCTCTCGGTCATCGCCGTTGCGGCGCGCCGGCGCCCGGTCGCCTTCCCAGCCGTGCTGGCGTTCGCCGCCATGGCGGCGGGATTTTCGACCGCGACGCTCCGCACGATCGCGCTCGGCCATCCGGTCCTGCGCGCGCCGGCCTACAACGTGAACATCAGCGGGTTCGTCGAGGTGCGCGAGGAGCGCGAGCGCACCGATCGGATCGTTGTGCGCATCCATTCGATCGAGGCGCAGCGGCTCGACCAGCTGCTCGACCGCGTGCGTCTGTCGGTGAAGAAGGGCACCGCCCCGCCGGTCGGTACCTTCATCGTCGTCAAGGCGCAGCTCAAACCGCCGCTGCCGCCGCTGCGGCCGGGCGGCTACGACTTTGCGCGCGACCTCTATTTCCACGGCATCGGCGCGAGCGGTTTCGTCACCGGCGCGATCAAGCGCGAGCCGGCGCCGGAGCCGCCGGGCCTGCGGCTCTCGTTCATGAGCATGATCGAAGGCATCCGGGATGCCATCGACGCGCGCATCCGCGCCACCATCAAGGGCGATGCGGGCGCCATCGCCTCCGCGCTGATCACCGGCCGGCGCGACGCCATCTCGGCCCCGGTCAACGACGCGATGTACGTCTCGAGCCTCGCGCACGTGCTGTCGATCTCGGGCTATCACATGGCGGTCGTCGCCGGCGTGGTGTTCTTCGTGGTGCGCGCGCTGCTCGCGCTGGTGCCCGGACTGGCGCGGCGGCGCCCGATCAAGAAATGGGCCGCGGTGGCGGCGCTTCTCGCCGCGACGTTCTATCTCCTTTTGTCGGGCGCGGAGGTGGCGACCCAGCGCTCCTACATCATGATCGCGATCGTGCTGATCGGCGTCATGGCCGACCGCCCGGCGCTGACCTTGCGGACGATCTCGGTCGCGGCGCTTGCAGTGATGCTGCTCAGCCCCGAGGCGGTGGTGCATCCGAGCTTCCAAATGTCGTTCGCGGCGACGCTCGCCCTCATCGCGATCTACGAGCGCGGCCTGCCGCGCTTCGTCACCTCGGCCGACACCTCCTTCGCGGCGCGTGCGGCCTTGTGGGGCGTGCACGAGATCATCGCGCTGGTGCTGGCCTCCATGGTGGCCGGGCTCGCCACCACGCCCTATGCGGCCTTCCATTTCCATCGGCTCGCGCCCTATGGCGTGCTCGCGAACCTCGGGGCCATGCCGGTCGTCTCGGGCCTCGTGATGCCGGCCGGCATCCTGGGCCTGATCGCGACGCCGTTCGGCTTCGACGCGCCGTTCTGGCGGCTGATGGAGCTCGGGATCGACTGGATGGTCGCGGTCGCGCTGTGGGTCGCCAGCCTTCCGGGCGCGGTCGGCCGCGTGCCGGCGTTCGGCGCCGGCACGCTCCTCGTGGGCAGCGCCGGGCTGGTCGTCATCTGCCTGCTGCGAACGCCGTTGCGGGCCCTCGGCGTGGTGCTCGTGCTGTCCGGCGCTGTGCTGGCGGCTCGAACACCACAGCCCGATGTGCTGGTCGCGGCGAGCGGCGACAGCTTTGCGGTGCGCGGTACCAATGGGCGATTGCAGTTGCTGAAAACCGGCAGCGACGCCTTCGCGATCAAGGAATGGCTGGCGGCGGACGGCGATCCGCGGCCGCCAGCCGCGGCCACGACCGCACGCGAGGGATTTACCTGCGACGAGGCCGGCTGCGTCGCAAAAGTAATCGGCGGCGGGCTCGTGGCGATCGCGACCTCACCGGCGGCGCTCGCGGACGATTGCGCGCGCGCCGCCTTGGTGGTCACGTCCCGGGTGGCGCCGCCCACCTGCGTCGCGACCATCGTCGATCGCAATGCGCGGCGCGAGGGCGGAGCGCTCGCGCTCAGCCGCGTCGGCCAGCGCTGGGAGATCACCGCGGCGCGTCCCGCTTCGCAGAATAGGCCGTGGGCGCCTGCCGCGGTCGCGGGCAGCGGCGAGCGCAACAGGGCGCCCACGGCGGACCGGGCGGCGCCGCGCGATGCGACGCCGCGACCGGACGATCTGGGAGCGGAGGATTAGGACGCCGCGCCGAGGCGCTGCGTCAGTACTTGCGGAAGAGCCCCACCATCTTGCCCTGAATCTTCACGCGGTTGGGCGGCAGGATGCGGACCTCGTAGGACGGATTGGCGGGCTCGAGCGCGATCGAGGCGCCGCGTCGACGGAAGCGCTTCAGGGTCGCCTCCTCATCGTCGATCAGCGCCACCACGATGTCGCCGGTGTCGGCCGCCTCGGAGCGCCGGATCAGCGCCATGTCGCCGTCCAGGATGCCGGCCTCGATCATCGAGTCGCCACGCACCTCGAGGGCGAAATGCTCGCCCGTCGTGAGAAGATCGGCCGGCATGTTGATGACGGCGCTCTTGTTCTGGATCGCCTCGACCGGCGTGCCGGCGGCGATGCGGCCCATGACCGGTACGGCGACCGGCCGGCCGCCGTCCTCCTCCGAGGAGGCCCGCACGCGTCCGAGGTTGCCCTCGATGACCGAGGGGGTGAACCCGCGCGAGCGCCCGTTGCCGAGCCCGTGCGCCACGGTCTCGGGCAGCTTGATCACCTCGATGGCGCGCGCCCGGTTGGGGAGGCGGCGGATGAAGCCGCGCTCTTCCAGTGCCGTGATGAGCCGGTGGATGCCGGACTTCGAGCGCAGGTCGAGCGCATCCTTCATCTCATCGAACGAGGGAGGCACGCCGGCCTCCTTGACGCGTTCGTGGATGAAGCGGAGAAGCTCGAGTTGCTTGCGGGTGAGCATTGGTCGTTATCCCCCGGGTGCGGCGGTCGAAGTGTCCGTCGACCGCCTAAACAAATCATGAACGGACACTATCTGTTCGATATGTGTTCCGCAACCCTTTAATTTCACGTGAATAGCTTTAGCGATCGTCAGAAGGCCAGTTTTACGATGGCGCACGCGCTGCCGGCGGCGGCGGCCGGCGCGTAAGGTTCTCGAATGACGAGGCATGCTGCTTTGGCGAGGGGCGCCAGCATGGAGCTGTCCTGCGGGCTGAACGGGGTCGCTACCGACGTACCATTAGGGTCGGTGTCGAGGGCGGAGCGCAGGTAATCGGCCCGCTCGTCGTTCGCGGGCAGGTCGCGCCCGAGCACCGCCGATTCGGTATCGGGACCGAGATCGGCGCGGCCGGCCAGCCGGCGCAGGAGGGGCACGACGAACAGGAGGGTACAGACGAAGGCGGAGACCGGGTTGCCCGGCAGGCCGAGCACCTCCATGCCGCCCAGGCGGCCATGCATGAGGGGGCGGCCCGGCCGCATCGCCACCTTCCAGAACGACAGATCCATCCCTTCCGCCAGGAATGCCTTCTGGACGTAGTCGTGCTCGCCGACCGAAGCGCCGCCGGTGGTGACGAGAACGTCGGCGCCCGCCTCGCGCGCGCGACGAACGGCGGCGATGGTTGCATCGAGATTGTCCGGCGCGATGCCGAGATCGATCACCTCGGCGTCTTCGCCGTAGATCTGCGCGTGGAGCGCAAAGCCGTTGGAATAGACGATCTGCCCGGGACCTGGCTCCCGACCGGGCATGACCAGTTCGTCGCCCGTCGCGAGCATCGCGACCTTCGGCCGGCGGTGCACCGGCACGCTCGCGTGGTTCATCGCCGCGGCGAGCGCGAGGTCGCGCGACGTGAGCCGCCGGCCGCGCGGGAGCAGCACGTCGCCGGCGCGGAAGTCGAGCCCCTGAGGCCGGACGTTGCGGCCCTTAGCCGTAGCCTTGTTGATGGTCACCGCATCGCCATCGCGCGTCGCGTGCTCCTGGATTGCGACGGTGTCGGATCCTGGCGGCAGCACGCCGCCGGTGAAGATGCGCGCGGTTTCGCCCGGCCCCACTGGGCGATCGAACGGATGGCCGGCCGCGACCTCGCCGACGAGCTTGAGGCGCGCTGGCGCGCTCGCGACGTCCTCACCGCGCACCGCATAGCCGTCCATCGCCGAAACGTCGGCGGGCGGCTGGGTGCGCAAGGCCTTGAGATCGGCCGCAAGCACGCGGCCATGCGCGTCGGCGAGCGGCGCGTTTCCGGCTGCGAGCGGCCGCGCGTTCGCCAGCACGCGCGCGAGCGCATCCGCGACCGAGAGCATGCCTATTCCCCGTTCGCGCGAAAATGGCCGGACTTGCCGCCGCGCTTCTCGACCAGGCGGATCGCCTCGATGCGCATGCCGCGCTCGGCCGCCTTCACCATGTCGTAGATGGTGAGACAGGCGACCGCGACCGCGGTGAGCGCCTCCATCTCGACGCCGGTCTGGCCGGTGACCTTTACGCTGGCGCGCACCGAGAGGCCGGGCGGATTCTGCGCCGGCGTGATGTCGATCTCGACCTTTGAGACGGGCAGGGGATGGCAGAGCGGGATGAGCTCATGCGTCTTCTTCGCCGCCATGATACCGGCGATGCGGGCGGCGCCCAGCACGTCGCCCTTCTTGGCGTTGCCCGAGAGCACGAGCGCGAGCGTCTCCTTGGTCATCGCGACCCGCCCTTCGGCGACGGCGACGCGCTCGGTCGCGGGTTTTGCCGACACGCGCGAGGCGGGCAAGATCGTCCGGCGCGAAGATGCCGCTTTCGCCGACGATCACGCGATCAGGCGGGATCTTCGGCGCGAGCCGCTCGCTCGCCGCGAGGGTGGTCTCGAAGGTCTTCAGGTCGCGATTGTTGATGCCGATGAGCCGGGACTCGAGCTGCAGGGCGCGCGCGAGCTCGGCCTCGTCATGCACCTCGATCAGCACGTCCATGCTGTAAGCAAAGGCCGCGGCCTCGAGCTCGCGCGCGGTCTTGTCGTCGACGCCCGCCATGATGATGAGGATGCAGTCGGCGCCCCAGGCGCGCGCTTCCGCGACCTGATAGGGCTCGTAAAGGAAATCCTTGCGCAGGGCGGGCAGCGCGGTCGCGCTACGTGCGGCGATCAGATGCTCGGGCGCCCCCTGGAAGGAGGGCGCATCGGTGAGAATGGAGAGGCAGGTCGCGCCGCCCGCCTCGTAGGCGCGCGCGAGCGTCGCCGGATCGAAATCCGCGCGGATCAGCCCTTTCGACGGGCTTGCCTTCTTGACCTCCGCGATCAGCGCGTAGCCGCCGCCGGCGCGGCGGCGCTCGATCGCGGCAAGAAATCCGCGCGGGCGAGGGGCGGCCTTCGCCATCGCCTCGATCGCGGCGGGCGGGCGCGCGCGTTTCGCCGCGGCGATCTCCTCGCGCTTGTAGGCTTCGATGCGGGCGAGGATGTCGGACATGGGTCAGGCGCCCGAGATGACGATCAGCCGCTCGAGCGAGCCCTCCGCCTCGCCCGAGTCGATCGATTTCTGCGCGAGCGCGACGCCGTCCTTGAGATCCTTGGCCTTGCCGGCGACGACCAGGGCCGCGGACGCATTGAGCACGGCGACGTCGCGGAACGGTCCGCGCTCGCCCTTGAGCACGCCCATGAGCGCCTTGGCGTTGTGCTCGGCGTCGCCGCCGCGCAGCGCCTCCGGCTTGGCCCGCTTGAGGCCGACCTCCTCCGGCGTGATCTCGAAGGTGCGCACCGCGCCATTCTCCAGCGCAGCCACCGAGGTCGGCCCGGAAATCGTGATCTCATCGAGCCCGTCCGATCCGTGCACCACGTAGGCGGCTTCGCACCCGAGATTGTTGAGCACCTGCGCGAGCGGCTCGACCCATTGCTTGGAAAAGACCCCGACCATCTGGCGCTTGACGCCGGCCGGGTTCGACAGCGGACCGAGCAGGTTGAAGATCGTGCGCGTGCCGAGCTCGACGCGCGTCGGCCCCACATGCTTCATCGCGGGATGGTGCGCGGGCGCGAACATGAAGCCGATGCCGGCGCCGGCGATGCAGCGGCTGATGTGATCGGGGGAAATATCGATGCGCACGCCGAGCGCGGTGAGCACATCGGCGGCGCCGGAGCGCGATGAGAGCGCGCGATTGCCGTGCTTCGCCACCGGCACGCCGCAGCCGGCGACGATCAAGGCCGCGCAGGTCGAGATGTTGTAGGAGCCGGAGGCGTCGCCGCCGGTGCCGACAACGTCGATCGCGTTCGGCGGCGCCTCGACCCGCAGCATTTTCGAGCGCATTGCGGTGACGGCGCCGGTGATCTCGTCGATCGTCTCGCCGCGCACGCGCAGCGCCATCAGGAGGCCGCCCATCTGCGACGGGGTGGCTTCGCCCGACATCATGAGGTCGAACGCGGCGGAGGCCTGCTCGCGGGTCAGTACCGCGCCGGTCGCGACCTGTCCGATCAGCGTCCTGAGCTCCATGCGCCCCTCAATGCGCCGCGCGCGCGGGCGCGCGCTTGGGTCTGGGCGCCTGCTGCGCGGATCGCCGTCCGGTCGCGGAATTCCAGGCGGCGGCGAGATCGAGGAAATTCTTGAGCATGAGGTGCCCGTGCTCGGACGCGATGCTTTCGGGATGGAATTGCACGCCGTGGACGGGCAGGGATTTGTGCGCAAGCCCCATCACGAGGCGATCGGATGTTTCCGCCGTGACCGCAAGCTCGTCCGGCACGCTGGCATGATCGACCACCAGCGAGTGGTAGCGCGTCGCCTTGAACGGTCCGTTGATGCCGCGAAAGATGCCCTCGCCGCGATGGGTGATCTCGGACACCTTGCCGTGCATCGGCGTCGGCGCGCGCACGACGTCGCCGCCAAAAGCCTGGCCGATCGCCTGATGGCCGAGGCAGACGCCGAAGATCGGGATCGTCTTCGCCGCCTTGTCGATCAGATCGAGACAGATGCCCGCCTCGTTGGGCGTGCACGGCCCGGGGGAGAGCACGATCGCATCGGGTTCGGCGGCGATCACGTCATCCGTGGCGATCTTGTCGTTGCGATGCACGGCGACCTCCGCGCCCAGCCCGCCGAAATAGTGGACGAGGTTGAAGGTGAAGCTGTCGTAGTTGTCGATCAGGATGATCATGGCCGCCGTTTGCTTGCCCGCTCAAGGTCTTAGACCGTGTGCCGCGGAGGGGTCAAGGACACCTTGCCGGCGCGCGACAGGGCGCGGCCGTTCCATTATGACTCGCAACACGCATCATGGGAGGAAAGGATGAATCGGCCGCTCTTTGTGTCGATCGCCGCCGGGTTGATCGCTCTCGTCGCGGCGCCTGTCGCGCAGGCCGACAGCGCGCTCGACCGCGCCTACCGGGTCATCTCGCAAAAGCGCTTTGTCGACCTCACCCACAGCTTTGGTCCGCAGACGCCGGTGTGGTCGGGTTTCGGCCAGGCCAAGATGACGCCGGCGGCCGATCCGCAGACGCGCGCGCCCTACACGATCGCCAAGGACGGCTTCCGCTCGACCTATTACGAGATGGTCGGCCAATACGGCACCCACGTCGATCCGCCCGCGCATTTTGCCGAGAACGGGATCACGATGGACGAGATCCCGCTCAAGCAGATGATCCTGCCGCTGATCGTGCTCGATGCCACGCCCTATCTCGCCAAGGAGCCGGACCACGCCTTCTCGGTCGCCGACCTGCGCGCGTGGGAAAAGAAACACGGGCGTGTGCCGAAGGGCGCCTTCGTCGCGCTGCGCACCGACATGTACAAGGATTTCGACTCCAATCCGGAGCGCTTCAAGCGCAGCCCGTTTCCGGCCTGGGCGTTCGAGACCATCAAGTTTCTCTATGAGCAGCGCGGCGTGACCGCGACCGGGCACGAGTCGCTCGACACCGACACCACCGACAAGATGGAGTCGGAGACCTACCTGCTTCAGAAAGGCCATTATCAGATCGAGGTGATGGCCAATCTCGACAAGGTGCCGCCGAAGGGCGCGCTCATCGTGGTGACCTGGCCGAAGGTGAAGAAAGGTTTAGGTTTTCCGGCGCGCGCGTTTGCGATAGTGCCGTGAGCCTCATTCCTTATGGATCGGGTCGATCCAGGGCACCTGCTCCGGCTTCTCCACCGGCTCGATGTCGAGATTGACCACCACGGCCTCGTTGTCGCTGCGCACCAGCACGCATTCGAGCGGCTCATCGGCACTCGCATTGATCTCCTGGTGCGGCACGAAGGGCGGCACGTAGATGAAATCGCCGGGGCCGGCCTCGGCGACGTATTCGAGCCGCTCGCCCCAGCGCATGCGCGCTTTGCCGCGCACCACGTAGATCACGCTCTCGAGCGCGCCATGGTGATGCGCGCCGGTCTTCGCGTTGGGCTTGATCGCCACGGTGCCGGCCCAGATCTTCTGCGCGCCGACGCGCGCGAAATTGATCGCCGCCTTGCGGTCCATGCCGGGCGTCTGCGCGGTGTTCGGGTCGAGCGAATTGCCGGGGATGACCCGCACGCCGTCATGCTTCCATTTGGGATCAGCGCTCATGGGTTCAACTCGATGTCGTGAGGTCGGTCGGCATTGTAGCCCGGATGGAGCGAAGCGTAATCCGGGGACACCGTCGCGGCGCGGCGTGCCGGGGGATACGCTTTCCCCGCATTTCGCTTCGCTCCATGCGGGCTACGCGCCGTGCCCTACTGCCCGCGCTGGCCGGCGCTGGCGAAACGGTGGGCCTCTTCGGCCGCGCGAAACAGCGCCTTCGACTTGTTGATGCATTCCTGCTGCTCGGCGGAGGGGTCGGAATCGGCGACGATGCCGGCGCCGGCCTGCACATACATGCGTCCGTCCTTGACCAGCGCGGTGCGCAGCACGATGCAGGAATCCATGTCGCCGGCGGCGGAGAAATAGCCGACGCAGCCGGCATAGAGGCCGCGCTTCTCCTTCTCCAGCTCGTCGATGATCTGCATGGCGCGCACTTTTGGCGCGCCCGAGACGGTGCCGGCGGGAAATCCGGCGGCCAGCGCATCGAGCGCGTCGTGGCGGCGATCGAGCTTGCCCTCGACATTGGAGACGATGTGCATGACGTGGCTGTAGCGCTCGACGAAGAACTGGTCGGTCACCGTCACGGTGCCGATCTCGGCGACGCGGCCGACATCGTTGCGGCCGAGATCGAGCAGCATGAGGTGCTCGGCGCATTCCTTTGGGTCGGCCAGGAGCTCGGCCTCGAGCGCCTTGTCCTCGTGCGGCGTCGCTCCGCGCGGCCGCGTGCCGGCGATCGGCCGGATCGTCACGGTGTCGCCGCGCGCGCGCACCAGGATTTCCGGGCTCGATCCGACGACCGCGAAGCCTCCGTAGTCGAGGTAGAAGAGGAACGGCGCCGGGTTGATGCGACGGATGGCGCGATAGAGCGCGAAGGCCGGCAGGGCGAACGGCGCCTCGAAGCGCTGGGACAGCACGACCTGAAAAATATCGCCGGCCGCGATGTACTCCTTGGCGCGCGCCACCACGCGCTTGAATTCGGCGGCCGGCGTGTTGGAGGTCGGGTCGACCGCGATGGGGCCGTCGGAGTTCGCCGCCTGCTCCTTGTCGAGCGCGCGGTCGAGATCGTCGACGACGGCGCTGATGCGCTCCGTCGCGCGCGAAAGCGCGGCCGCGGCGGCGGTCAACTTGTCGGGCCGCACGGGCGTCACGACCGTGATGGTGTTCTGCACGGCGTCGAAGATGATCACGATCGTCGGCCGCACCAGGATCGCATCCGGAATGCCGATCGGATCGGGATTGGCGGGCGCCAGCTCCTCGATCAGCCGCACCATGTCGTAGCCGAGATAGCCGAAGATGCCGGCCGCCATGGGCGGCAGGCCTTCCGGAATGTCGATGCGGCTTTCGGCAATGAGCGCGCGCAAGGCGGCGAGCGGCGGCTCAGGGCAGGGCGCGAACGTGTCCGGCCTGGCGCGCGCCGCGCGATTGATCTCGGCGCGCGCGCCGTTCATCCGCCACACGACGTCCGGATCGAATCCGATGACCGAGTAGCGCCCGCGCGTCGCCCCGCCTTCGACCGACTCCAGCAGGAAGGCGAGCGCCTTGTTGCTCGCCGCCTTGAGGAAGGCGGAGACCGGCGTTTCGAGGTCGGCGACCAGCGTCGTCCAAACGACCTGCGCCTGTCCGGCCGCATAGGTCTTCGCGAAGACGTCGGCGGCCGGCTCGATCTGCATGTTTTAGTTCGCGCTTCCGCCGATCGCCTGGTTGAGCGCGCTCTGGCTCACCTTGGCCCCGAGATCGGTCTGGATCCGGATGATGTACTGGTTGAGCAGTTCGTCGGCGAACGTGTTGCGCAAATTGTCGCTCAGCCGTTTGGCGTCCGCGGAGGCAAAGTCGAGCGGCGGCACCGTGATGTCGGTGACGACGAACACGATGCGCTCTGTCGGCTCCTTGCCCTCGGCCGTCGCCGGCTCACCCTTGGCGGCCCGGAACACGGCGGCGAGCGCGGCCGGCGGGAGCGTCCCCGATGTGTCGCCGCGCTTGAGGCCCTTGGCGGTCGCCGACTTGAGCTTCATCGAGGACGCAACCTCGGGAAGCCAGGCGCCGCCTTTGATCTTCTGGACCATCTCCTCGGCCTTGGTCGTCAGCCGCGCGACCACTTCGTCGTCGCGCCAGCGCGCCTCGACCTGGTCCTTGACCTCGTCGAGCTTGCGCTCGCGCGAGGGCGTGATGGCGACGAGATCGTACCAGACGAGGCCGCCGTCAGGCGTCTGCAACGCATCGTTCTCGATGCCGATCTCGGTCTTGAAGAGACCGCCGAGGACGTCCGCGCCCTTCGGCAGCTCGACCACCTGCCCGTTGGGATCGCGCCCGGAACGGTCGACCGCCTCGACGGTGCGGACCGGCAGATTGAGCTTCTTGCCGACCTCATCGAGACGCGCGCCGCCGCCGATCTCCTCGTCGACCTTGTCGCGCAGCTTGCGGATCTCCTGCTTGGCGCGATCGAGCGTGAGGCTCTTCTTGATCTCCGGCTCCATCTCGGCGAGCGTCTTGGACTGGCCGGGCTCGATCTTGACGACGCGCACGATCGTGCCGCCGAACGCGCCGTCGATGACGCCGCTCGCCTGGCCCTGGGGCAGCGAGAAGGCGGCGTCGGCGACCTTGCGGTCGCCAATCTCGGCTTTTGTGAGCAGCCCGAGATCGAGGTCCTGCTCGCTGAGCTTGCGCTCCTTGGCGAGATCGTCGAACGACAGCCCGCCCGCGAGCCGCTCGCCGGCCTGGCGCGCCTCATCCTTGTTCTGAATGACGATCTGCTGAATCTGCCGCTTCTCGGGCGTCGAGAAGCGGCCCGCGTTCTTCTCGTAGAAAGACTTGATCTCGTCGGCGCTGATCTCGATGCCGCGCGCGACGTCATCCGGAAGCAAGGCGAGAAGGGTCGCCTTGCGGTATTCGGGCGCCCGGAAGAGCACCTTGCGGTCCTCGAAATATTTGGCGAGCACGTCCGGCGCCGGCGGCGCGACCTCGCCGGCCTGTGCCTTGTCGAGAACGACGTGATCGACCGCGCGCTGCTCGTTCTGATAGCGGGCGATCGCCTCGGTGGATGCCTTGGGCAGGGCGATTTCGCCGGCCACCGAAAATGCCAGCTGGCGCCGCAACGCGGTGCGGCGCTCCTCGCCGACAAAGCCCTGCTCGTTGTATCCGACCTGGCGCAGGAACTGCCCGAAGCGGGCGCGGTCGAACTGGCCGGTGATGCTGCGGAACTCGGGCCGCTCGGTGATCCGCCGGGCGACCTCGGCATCCGATATCCCGAGCCGCAGATCGCGGGCCCGCTCGTCGAGCGCCGCATTGGCGATCAGCTCATTGAGCAGCTGCTGGTCGAGCCCGAGCGCCCGCGCCTGCTCCGAGCCGATCGGACGGTTCAACTGGCGCCCGATGAGCTGGAGCCGCTCGTTGTAGAGCTGGCGGAACCGGTCCATCGAGATCTCGGTCCCCCCGACCGAGGCCACCGTATTGCGGCCGAAACCGCGGAATACGTCGCCGATGCCCCAGACCGCGAAGCTGATGATGAGAAAGCCGACGACGGCCGCCATGACCGTCTTGCCGAGCCAACCGGAGGAGGCGGTGCGTAGACCTCGAAGCATGAGCCGATCGTCTTGTTGTGTGAGCGGGAGAGCGAATGCCGATCGAAAGCGGCATTGCGATGGTGCATATCATACGGACCGCACGGACGTACCGCAACCTGTTGCGGCATAAAGGCAACCGGGCCGGGCCGGGCGTCGCTTGGGCCCAGGGGGAAGGGCAGGGGCGCGCCATGGGATTTAGCGCATGTCCCGGCGAAGTGGGCACCGGTTCGCCGAAAAGGACATGCGCCAACGAGTGAATCCAGAGCGTGTCCCGATTCCGCAGGAACGGGACACGCTTTAGGTGCGCCGGCGGTCCGGCCGGTAAGATGGCGCCGCCCGACACGGACAGATTCCCCTTGGCCAGACGCGTCGATATCGAGGCTGCGCTCCGGCGTCTTGCGCCGCGGATTCCCTCGCATGAGTTCGCCGCGGTCGTGGACCACGCGCTGGACAGCCGAGGCCTGCGAACGAGCGCGCCGGAGCGGGCCGCCTGGCTCTCACTGATCGCTTATGTCCGGCACGCCTTCACCGATTACGACGAGCTGCTGCGCCAGGGTTACGACCAGGACAGCGCGCGTTTCTTCGTCGTGAGCGAGATGGAGGTGGTATTGGCGGAATGGGGCGTGACGAAAAAATTGTCGGAAAGCGGACACGAACAAGAATAAGCCGCCGAATTTCCGCAATCGGATCGCGTGCAGCGCCAATGTTCTGCGGTCACGTCAACCACGCGTAAACGACGCCGAACGGCGTCGTGCAACTCTTCCTTCCGCCGTGCTTGAATGGCAACGGGCCAAAGGGAGAGTGGAATGGGCGCAGCTCCTTATCACGTCGTAAGAGAGAGGGATAAATGGACGATCGTCGTGGCGGGCACCGCACAGATTGCATGCGAGACCCGCGACGTTGCGATCAACACCGCGCAGCGCGCCGCCGACCTGTTGCGCGACGATCGGGCGGATGCGGCGGCCCGCGTGCAGAATGAGCAGGATGGATCCATGACGGACAGCAGCGAAGAGGCCGAGGCTCGCCGGATGCGTGCGATGGCGGAAGAGTATCGAACCATCGCGGAAAACACGAAGGACCTGAGATGCCGGCAGCAGCTTCTCGGCGTCGCACGCTCCTATGAAAAAATCGCCGCCGATGCGGACATGGTGCGGGCCGCGGCGCAAAGCGGACGATCGCTGGGCAACTGAGAGCTGACGTCGTCTTGGCAGGCGTGGCCAGGCAGCGGCCGCCTGGACGTTCAGGCGGCTACGGCCGCCCCGGCGGTCTCGGAGCTTGCAAAGGCGTGGTCGCAGGCATCGCACCGCCAGCGCAGGCGGATTTCCGGCCCGATGACGAATTCTGCCGCCTCGGCCGCGAACAAGGTTTCACCGCACTTGGGACAGGAGCGAAAACCCATGAACTGCGCGAACCGCGAATTTCCGCCATCATATGGGTGAAACGCCATCGCGAACTCCTCCCGACGTTCGACCATGGATTGGGCCGGCGTTCCGGCTGATTTGCCTTCTGCGGGGCCGCCCGGGGCCGAAACGCTAGCGTCCCAACTCGGTCCGCACGGATTGGTTCCGGAAAAACTTCGAGGCCAGCCCCTTTTTCCTTCGCACCGCGTCTGGTAACGCCTCGCTCGACTTGGCTCTCGGGGTAAAGATCGATGATGGCCCAGGCGCGCCGTCCGCTCATCGCCGGCAACTGGAAGATGAACGGCCTGCGGGCCTCGATCGCCGAGCTCGACAAGGTCATTGCCGGCGCGGGCGCGCTCGCCCCCGTGGCGGACCTCATGGTGTGCCCGCCCGCGACCCTGATCCGGGATTTTGCCGCGCGCGCCGCCGGGTCCTCGGTCGCCATCGGAGGCCAGGACTGCCACGCCGAACCCGCCGGCGCCTTCACCGGCGATCTCTCGGCCGAGATGCTCAGAGATGCCGGTGCGAGCGCCGTGATCGTCGGCCATTCCGAGCGGCGGACCTACCATCGGGAGACCGACGCCGAGGTGCGGGCCAAGGCGCTGGCCGCTCACCGCGCGGGCCTTGCCGCCATCGTCTGCGTCGGCGAGCACAAGGACGAGCGCACGGCCGGCCGGACCCTCGACGTGGTCGGCGCCCAGATCGCGGGGTCGCTGCCGGATAACGCCACGGCCGACAACCTGATCATCGCCTACGAGCCGGTCTGGGCGATCGGCACGGGCCTCACGCCGACGCCTGCGGACGCGGCGGAGGTGCACGCGTTCATCCGCGCGCGGCTTGCCGAGCGGTTCGGCGGCGGCGCGGCCCGCATGCGCATTCTCTATGGCGGCTCGGTCAAGGCGTCGAACGCCAAGGAGCTGATGGCGGCGGCCGACGTGGACGGCGCGCTCGTCGGCGGCGCGAGCCTCAAGGCGGAGGAGTTTTTGGCCATCGCCGAGGTGTACCGGTAATTGAGATGTCATTGCGAGGAGCGAAGCGACGAAGCAATCTCCGCCACCAACTCAGCGCTTGCGGCTGAGATTGCTTCGCTTCGCTCGCAATGACAGAGGGTCACTTCTCGCTCAGCGCCTTGCGCACCTCGCGTGTCCACTGGCCGGCGGCGGCGGCCAGAAAGCCGACATCGGTCTGCGTCGTGACGAACTGGGCGCCGCGCCGGATCGCGGCGAGCTGGCGCGCCACGTCGCGATTGCCGCCG
>WNEZ01001226.1_pt1 | contig 24264 bp, 21 predicted proteins | sample 5400521 | NCBI WGS metagenome assembly WNEZ01 (sample SAMN13153339, study PRJNA577476) | soil metagenome | isolation source: 120 cm saprolite under Douglas fir tree site 2 hole 1 replicate 1 | place: USA:California | collected 2015-04-18
CCTTTATCGGCGGCCTGGAGTTAGGCAACGCCTTTACCGAATTGAACGATCCGCTTGACCAGCGTGCGCGTTTCGAGGATCAGATGCGCCAGCGTGCGCATGGAGATGACGAGGCACAGGTACTCGATGAAGACTTTCTAGAAGCCCTGGAGGTCGGTATGCCGCCTACCGGGGGCCTTGGCATCGGCATCGATCGCCTGGTGATGCTCATGGCCGACCAGGAGTCGATTCGCGACGTGATACTTTTTCCAGCCATGCGCAAGACGGCAGAAGAGCAATAAATAGTATGCTTGACATTCCATAATCCCGGTGCTATAGTTGCTTCTGTCAGCAAAAGGGCGCTTAGCTCAGTGGGAGAGCGCTTCGTTCACACCGAAGAGGTCACTGGTTCGAGCCCAGTAGCGCCCATTTACCACATGTTCAACTTGACGTCCCGCGCTCCACGCAATACACTAGTAACAGATCTCCTATACGGGTGAGACCTTTCCGTATGTCGAACACTGCAGTGTTTCTTTGTATTCACTTATGGATCCAGAAAATCAACGCCAACAACTGATTGAGTTGCTTCGTGGTAGTGGTATACGAGATGAACGCGTCCTGGCTGCTATGGCCATAGTGCCACGGGAGATCTTTGTTGACGAGGCACAGCGTGAGCTGGCATATACTGACCGTGCCTTACCCATCGATGAGGGCCAAACCATCTCGCAGCCGCTCATGGTGGCTACTATGACACAGGCATTAGGGCTCAGTGGCCGCGAGCGCGCATTAGAAATAGGCACCGGTTCGGGTTATCAAGCGGCAATTTTGTCGTACCTGGCTCGCCATGTCTACAGCGTCGAGCGTCACCAGCAACTCGCCTACAAAGCCGCAAAGCGCCTGTTGTACCTGGGCCGCCAAAACGTTTCCCTCTATGTCGGTGATGGCTCGCTTGGCTGGCCAGATGAGGCGCCTTACGACCGCATACTCGTGACTGCTGCTGCGCCTGAAGTGCCTTCGCAGCTAATAGCTCAGCTCGTGCCAGGAGGTATACTGGTAGCTCCAGTGGGCTCTCACGAGCGGCAAGAATTACTCGTTGTTCGCAATACTCCGGGGCGCATAGACGTACGCTCCCTTGGCGCCTGTGTCTTTGTTCCTTTGATTGGCATAGAGGGCTGGAGCCAGTAAATCAAAGTTGTCGACGGTTGCTTATTGGACGAAAATAGCTATAATTAGTAGTAATCGAGAAAAAAGGCCTTTCGCAGGGAAAGCGTCGGCATACGAAGGGGATGAGCATGTCAGGCACACCAATCGTACATATTATCAACCTTTTTGGCCTGTTTGGATTCCTGCTCTTATGGATTATGCTCTTTGAGTGCGCTCACCTGCTAGTAACACTACTGCGTAACGACCAGCTTATTGGTTGGGCTATCAGCCCTTTAGGTGTAACCACGCTTTTCCTGCATGAACCTTCACTACTATACATTTTACTCGATACCATCTTCCCTGCTGCTGTATCGGGCAGCATCCTCTATGTCGGGCTTTTTACATCCCTGACAAGCCCGGTAGCTATACCACGTTATCCATGGATTGAGATCGCCGTAATGACTGTGGGTATACTTGTCACGAGTACGAAAGATTTTCTCAACATGTTCCGTGACCTGCGCTATCCTTTGTGGGGCGAGGCGCGCATATTACGCAGCATCCAGTACCTGCGTTCGGGTTTGGCTGCAATCCACTTTACGCCCTTTGGTCTCTCCTACCTGCGTGATCACTTCAACTTCACCCCAGCCGATATGCTTCGGGCATTTTGACAGGTGGCTGGTCTGTGTTTCTATGCATGCAGTGGCCCGGTTCCAGGTTTACTCGGCAGCGTGAAGTGGAAAGTACTGCCACGGCCCTGATTGTTGGTGTGCCAGATACGGCCTCCGTGGCTCTCGACGATGGCCCTCGTCACGTATAAACCCAGTCCAATGCCTGAATACTGGCGACTGGCCATGTTGCGTACACGATAAAAGCGTTCGAAGATATGATCCAGGTATTCGGGATTGATGCCGATACCCTGGTCAATCACGCTGACAAGGTAATCCCCATAGAGTTCCTGAAGTTGCACCGTCACTTGCCCACCTTGAGGCGAGTATTTTACTGCATTATCCAGGACATTTCCTACCACCTGGCCTAAGCGCAAGTAATCGGCCTCGATCGTGCTGTCCTGTGTCTGAATATCGAGGTAGATGGCATGGAGTTCGGCACTGACCTGGGCCTGGTGTACACACTCAGCCAGCAGGTCAGTCAAGTAAAAAGTAGAGTATTGCAGGTGCAGTTGTCCCCATTGCACGCGTGAGAGATCGAGCAAGTCGTTCACCAACCGTTCCAGGTGCTCTGCCTGGCTTTGCACGATATGCAGGCTGCGTAGATCGTAGCTCTCAGGCGGTTCAACTGCAAGAGGCTCCACTGGTAATTTCCCTTTGCGCATCTGCTGTAAGCGCCGTTCGAGGCGTCGCACAAGATGTTGTGTGTAGCCCTTGATTGCTGTCAAGGGCGTGCGCAGCTCGTGGGAGACAACTGAAACAAATTCGTCCTTCAGTTTTTCGACCTGCTTGCTAGAGGTAATATCATTGAGGACTGCGACAACGCCAATGGAACGGGCGTGCATCTGGCTGGCATCAGTCAGGGGTGCCACACTGACACTCAGGGTCAAAGGGATAGTTTCACCGCTCACACCTGCAATCAATTCCTGGTTCATCATCACCTCACCAGCCAGTGCCCGGTCCACGGCGACTGCCAGGTCATAGAGCCAGTTGGCACTGCTAGCGGTGGCCCAGGTGCGTAATGGAACCCCGAGTTGGAGTTCCACCCCGGCCTGTGCGAACAAGTGTTGTGCTGAGCGGTTCAGCAAGGTAATCGCGCCATGGGCATCCGTGATAAACAAGCCCTCGGTCATGCTGCTGATAATTAATTCCAGGCGACTGCGTTCCAATTCGGCCTGTCGCCAGAGCGCTATCTCGCGCTCGCGCAGGCGCACGTTTTCCAGTGCAACGGCGGCGTAATCGGCGATCATCGTGGTCAATTGCAGCAGTTCGGCATCAAACGTCCCCGCCCGGTCGTCGAAGAGACTGAGCATACCAATGATACGGTTCTCCACCGTGAGCGGGATGTTGAGGAAATCGCCGATCTCGGCCCCTCCGACAGGAGCATTGGCCTCGGACTGAGCCAGTTCATCGGGCGCATCCAGGTCAGAAGCAGCAACCAGTTCGTCAGCGGTCATCTGCGGAAAGCCGATGACGCTGGCAGCCCGCGCTATCCTCTGGAACATGGCTCCCAAAAAGACCTCGCTCAAGGGGTAGCGAGGGATAATCGAGAGTTCAAATGGATCACCTTTAAGCAAGATAGAACAGGCGGCGAAGCTATACAATTCTTGCAGAGCGGCCAGTAATGCATGATGAACTTGAAAGCGATCGATGGCAGCAACAAAGCGCTTTCCTATAGTATTGAGGTATTCCATCTCGCGGCGAATCGCAGCCAGGCGATCCCCGTTTTGTCCTGCCAAGGAGTGGTACGCGCTATCGGTTATCTGTGACTCTGGCTGCACGTTACCCTCCTTGTTCTTCAATTTTAATTACGGCATCTGCCCCAACTGCCGCGTCACTTCGTCATGCAGCAGGGGTACGATGAGATCACCGGTAAGCTCTCTCAGACCGGCGAAACATTCCTGGAGTAGCATGTTCAACCCCGCAGCCAGTTCCTGGCTACTGACAGCATGCAGTTGCTCATCAATCACTGCTGGGATAACGTCAGTGTAGGGCATTTTCACGAGAAAATGAAGAAATGGATAGCTATCAACTATATGTTTGGCGGCACCCTGTACCAGGACACGCGTTGTGGCCTTTCCCAGGAAAGGCGTGACCCGGTCATCAATCAGACGCATAGCCTGCAGGTATGCTTCGACAACCTGCTCATGAGAGAGAGAAGAGGAGTTGTCAGACATATATGGCATATCAGACATAGCTACTCCCTTCAATATTGTATCTATTCTCACCACCTCTTATTATATCATAGTATAGCTGCATAATGTAAGTGGCTAGTCATTTGGTAACGAATCGAGGACAATAAATGTACAAAACTTGTACTTGCTTTGTTACCACAATGTAACAGAACGTAACAAGCTTGATAACTTTTCATCAAGTCCAGGAGAGAAGCCTATCTCACTAGGAAGCAAGTCCTAGCAGGCGTGCCAGCCAGTAGCGAAACCCGCGCCTCGGTGGTTTGCGATCGGAGTTATAATTCGCCGCCATCTCAAGCAAGCGCTGGCGGCCCTCTTCTCTGCGTGCTACAGCATCTTCGGCCTCATCCTGAACAGCATAGCGTTCAAGTTGTTCATCGATGGCCTGGGCGAAATGCTCGGGGCGAATCTGGAAGCGTGCGGGGGGAACTTGCTGCGTGGCCTCTTCCGCTGCAGGCTGGGCTTCCTGCTGTGTTGCTGTATTCGCTTCCTCTTTTGCCTCGGTAATCTGCACCCGTGCCATACCGAGCTTGGGTGCAATCCATTCGCGTAAGGCGAGGAGAGCAGCGCGGCGGCAGATAGCTTCAATGTCTGCTCCGCTTCGGCCAGGCGTCAGGTTGGCCAGTTCTTCCATTGTAATTTCTGGAGAAAGCGGCTTGCCGCGTGTATGCACCGCAAAGATGGCGCGGCGCGCGTTCTCGTCAGGGTACTCCAACTCGACAACCATGTCGAAACGGCCAGGTCGCAGCAATGCCGGGTCTATCAGTTCGAGCCGGTTGGTAGCAGCCAGTACTATCACGCCTGCACGCCCCTCAATACCATCCATCTCCGTGAGCAATTGGGCGATCACGCGATTACCTACCTGTCCATCTATATCTGCCCCGCTGCGGCGTGGGGCGATGGCATCGAGTTCATCGAAGAAGACAATGCAGGGCGCGGCCTGCTTTGCCCGCCGGAAGACCTCGCGCACACCCTTCTCCGATTCACCGACCCACTTCGAGAGCAGCTCCGGCCCCTTGATAGAGATGAAATTCGCCTCGCACTGATTAGCAAGCGCCCGTGCAATCAGCGTCTTGCCCGATCCTGGAGGGCCGGCCAGCAGGACGCCGCGTGGCGCCTCTACCTTCGCATTTGCGTACACCTCCGGGTAGCGTAATGGCCACTCTACCCCTTCCGTGAGCAACTCCTTGGGCCTTTCCAACCCTCCGATGTCATCCCAGGTCGTCTCGCTGACCTCAACGTAGACCTCGCGTGTCGTCGAGGGCTCGATCTCGCGCAGGGCGGCCTGGAAATCGGCCATGGTAATATATAGGTTGACCAGGGTCTCATAGGGAATATAACCGCGCTCGTAATCGATGTGTGGCAGCACGCGGCGCAGAGCAATCATGGCTGCCTCACGGCAGAGCGCCTCCAGGTCGGCGCCAACAAATCCAGGAGTGAGCTGCGCCAGGCGCGCAAAATCGATATCATTTGCCAGCGCTGCATCTCTGCTGTGAATGCGCAGTATCTCGGTACGCCCGCGTACATCCGGTACGCGCAGGGCAATCTCACGGTCAAAACGACCGGGACGGCGCAGAGCGGTATCGAGGGCATTGGGCTGGTTGGTAGCGCCGATCAGCACGATTTGTCCACGCGATGTCAGGCCGTCCATCAGCGCCAGCAACTGCCCCACAATGCGCCGTTCAACCTCGCCCCCTATCTCAGTTCGTTTGGGGGCCAGCGCGTCCAATTCATCGATAAAAATGATACTGGGCGCTTTTCGCTGCGCCTCCTGGAAAACAGCGCGTAGACGTGACTCGCTCTCACCATAGAATTTATTGATGATCTCAGGACCATTAATTACGAAAAAGGCTGCGTTAGTCTCGGCTGCTACGACGCGAGCAATCAACGTTTTACCGGTGCCGGGAGGTCCGTAGAGCAACACGCCTTTAGGTGGTTCAACGCCCAGGCGATCAAAAACGGCCGGGTACTTCAGCGGCAGCTCTATCATCTCGCGAATGCGTTGGAGTTCTTTGCCCAGGCCGCCAATATCTTCGTAGCCAACTCGCCCGGGCGTTCCGGGCCTGGTAGCGCCTCGGGCCTGGGCGCGCACAATCGTTCCGGTCTGTACCAGCACCGCCTCGACATCTGTTACCGGTTCGGGCTGTAGCGGGGGAACCATCGCTTCTAATTCACCTGTCGTGCGTTTCCGGATGGTATAGTTGGGAGTAGCGGGAGTGGTGCCAATGATCAGAAATTCGCGCGGCGCCGTCCCCGGTGTACCCACGCGCAGTAAATCACCAATGACAACAGGGAGACCCACCAGGTAGCGAGCGATGTATTGCAGATCACTCTCTTGAATTGGGGCGCCGCCGCTCAGAGGCAGCAATGTTATCTTTTCTGCCGTGCTTACTTTTGCCTTGCGCACTGTGACACGCTCACCCAGGCCTGAGGAGCTGTTCTGGCGCACCTGGCTATCCATCTGGATGGTCTGCTGGCCGCGATCTACGATAGCGCTGGGCACGAGTTTAGCAGCTGTAGTGCGGCTGCCGGTAATCATGACAATATCGCCGGGCTGGCAACCCAGGCGTGCCATATCGTTTGGATCTACGCGGGCAACGCCGCGCCCGACCTGGAAACCCTCGATAACAACCAGTTGCAGGTTGTTATCAATCACAGGTCCCTGACTTTGCTGGTTGCCATTGGTAGCGGCCTGGTTTGTATTGCTGCCGCTATTCTCCGTTGGAAGCTTGCCGGTTGTCCTGTCTGTAGGTTCGCCGCCGCTTATACTACGTGGCTCCTCCATATAATTCCTGATCCCCCTGCTTAATTGTAATAACTGATGCATAGCTTATCATACTCTCATATTGTACGCTATAAAAGCACAAAAGTTGAACGACGCTAGTTGATGTGCTATGCTAATTGCAAAAGTCTTGCAATTAGGAAAAATAGATGGTATGCTTTTACTGTAACGTGTACAAAGTTATCTCTTCTGGTTCCATCCGGTTTCTACGTAACCAAATACCTAGCTAAGTAGAAACGAGCAAGGCAGACATGCCTGCCCATTGTTCCAATAAAACCTATTTCGCGTTTTATAATGCCTTCAGCGCCTGATTTCAGGAGGACTCATGAGCAGTAACTTCGGCATCCCCGCGCTCACCCGTGTTTTCAATGATAGCTCGAGTGATTTACGGGGTAAAGTTGTTGGCATCTATGTGTTCCTGATTGCTGCCAACATCGTCGTCTGGGCTCTCTCCCTTCTTGCGTTTTATCGCTATCCTTTGTTACTGGGTACCGCGCTGCTGGCCTACACCTTTGGCCTGCGCCATGCAGTCGATGCGGATCATATTTCGGCCATTGACAACGTTACTCGCAAGTTGATGCAGGAAGACAAAAAGCCCGTCACAGTTGGTTTCTTCTTCTCGCTTGGTCATTCTACAATTGTGGTAGCGTTATCGATCGCTATTGCCCTGACGGCCACCGCTATTCAGCACAATTTCCCCGGCCTGCAAAATATCGGTGGCTTGATCGGTACCTCCGTCTCGGCTCTCTTCCTCTTCGTGATTGCAGCCATCAACATTCTTATCCTATGGGAGATTTTCCAGACCTTCCGCAGAGTAAAAAATGGTGGTGAGTACAACGAGCAAACTCTGGACGAGTTTTTGAATCAGCGTGGGCTCATGGGCCGCTTCTTCCGGCCATTAATTCGCATGGTGAGCAGTAGCTGGAAAATGTACCCGATAGGTATCCTCTTTGGTCTTGGTTTTGATACCGCCACCGAGGTAGGCATTCTGGGTATTTCGGCGTCCTCGGCAACGAAAGGCTTACCTATCTGGTACATCTTGCTGTTCCCGGCGTTATTCACCGTTGGTATGTGCCTGTTGGATACCACCGATAGTATCCTGATGCTCGGGGCCTATGGTTGGGCCTTTATGAAGCCAGTTCGGAAGCTCTACTACAACATGAATATTACGCTGGTTTCGGTATTAGTAGCTCTGGTAGTGGGTGGTATCGAGGTCCTTAGTATCATTGGAGGTCAGTTGAATCTGAGCGGCGCTTTCTGGGATTCAGTAACCAACCTGAGCAGTAACTTTGGTACAATCGGCTACCTGATCATCGGCATCTTCATTGGCAGTTGGGCCATTTCAACTATCATCTACAAGGTAAAACGCTATGATGATATTGAAGTGGAGACAGCCTCCGAACCAGGTAGGCAGCTTATCAGTAGTAGCGGGCAGTAGTACATTGTAGAGTAGGCCGGAGCACGAGCGTTAGCGGGCCAATGTCGGACTTCGGCCCGCTTTTTTAGGATTATTATGTGTGTGCGTAACGATCTTTCATCCCAGCGGCGCCACCCACGATGGCCTGCGCGGGAAAAGCGTCTTCAGCAGTAGCTCCGACTCATCCTTGACCCATACATCAGGAAAAGCGTAGCGCAGTTCATCCAGGCTGCGGTGACCGAAAAGCATCTGCAAGAAAACAAGGGGTGGAGTCCCTCCATCTACGTTTGACTCAGAGTTCCAGACGGGATGCCGCCAGTATTCGACGTTTGCCAGGTGACCTTTGTCGAACACTATGTGCAAGCCGCCGCGATAAAAGTCCAGCTTCAATTCTCCGCCGTAGTTTCCCAGCACGGAGTGTGCCAGCCGCCGCTCCAGCGCGGGGGCAATATGCCGTATAATCTTTGCCAGGTCTACCACGCGCACGTACCAGGCGTATGGTGGCTCGTATTTAGGATGCAGAGACTTATCAAGCACCGCGTATACAGGATGCCCCGCGCCCAGGATGAAGCGAATGCCGCTCACTGCTGGCGCATCATAGATGGTGGGAATGTTCAGTCCCAGGGCGTGTAATGCTCGCAAGAGCGCTGGCATAGCCTCCTGCAGGTTCACACCAGGGATCACCGCGAGGTCCCAGACTGGCATATATTTCCCAGAGCGCACATTTGGTGTGATCAGGTAGCCACACGTTGAGCCAGCAGCATCGACGATAATCTGGACGCGTTCACCGTGGCCTGTTTCCGACGTATGCCATGTCTGGAAATGGTAGCTCCACCAGCGCTGATCAATGATTGTTGAAACACTATAGGCTGCCCGCTGCCGGTCATAGAGTTCCAGTACAAAAGGCAGGTCTTCTATGGTGGCGTCGCGCAGGGCGTATGGCTCAGGCGTGCCTTCTTTGGCCTGGGGGACGAATGGTAGGTATACGACGCAGTTGCCATCCAGGTCAAGTGCATACTCGTAGCCGAACTGGCGGTAATAATAAGGGATGCCGGTAATACCCTGCGCCATGTGTCCCTCTGCCTCGCTGCGGGCATGGATGAGTTCAAAGATCACCCGGATCAGTCCACGGTTGCGGTAGTTTGGATGAGTAGCCACAAATTCGGGACGACCTATCTCAAATGGGACCCTTTCATACTCCCATTGTTGCCGCCACAGGCAGGTACAGGCAACAATGGGGTTTTCCTTTTGTGTGGTATCCTCGACCAGCGCGAAATCTCCAGGGCCCATCAATGGATACTCACCGTTCATCGTCTCGCGCATAAAGTGCGCAAGAGGGATATTAGGCGGGTCGGTGACGTGATCGCGAAAAACTATGCTCTCCAGTTGTGCTATCGCTTCGGCGTCGCTTGCACTCGACCAGCGCAGGATGTGGCCATTGCCTAAATCACGACAATAGGTTGGGTCTGCCATTGACGTCGACATCGTTGAAATCCTTTCGTTGTCATGCGGGTACAGTTCATTAGATGAAGGTGAAATCATGATCTGTTTATGCTCCTGGTTGCGCATATGAAAAAGACAATAAAAACCGTGGTACTGGATGAGTCCTCCAGGTGCCACGGTGGGGAATGACGCTTACTCCCGCTTGTCAGGTTGGGTGCGTGACGTTATCGCTCCTCCTGAAAATGGGCACACTGGGGCCCTGGGCCGGAAAGGTGTGAACCAGGCTGGGCGGGGGAATGATACTATTGGATAACGCGACGAAGACGCAATGCTCATATAACATGTATGCGTGTCTCCTTTCATGGCTGTCGCGTCTGAATATATCAGGTGATATTACAACTATACAGAATGGCCATACAGCCTGTCAAGGTCAGATCTTTGAGTTGCTGCCACCAGAGAATTGACATTCTCTGCTCGACATTCTATACTGGGGAGGGCCAAAAGCATAACTTTGCCGCCGTGTAATCCTTGTTTTGTGCATGGCGTGCCAGGAGGAGGATAGCTAAACAATGACTTATGTAATTACTCAGCCATGCATTGGCGTGAAGGATGCATCTTGCGTAGATGTATGTCCTGTGGACTGCATCCATCCTACGCAGAGCGAGGAGGGGTTCGATACGGCTGAGATGCTCTATATTAACCCCGATGAGTGTATTGACTGTGGCGCGTGTGAACCGGCCTGTCCCGTTACGGCGATTTTTGAAGAGTCGGCAACTCCCGAAGAGTGGAAAAACTATATCAAGATCAACGCCGATTTCTTCAAAGTCTAATATCACTATACCTGGGCAAAAGCCTTCCTTAACAGGCGTCAGGGCGGGCACGTATCTTTGTAGCAGAGGATACCAACTCGCCCAAACCAGAGATCTCGTCAGCCGTTCTCCGCTAATTTTGTAGACCTGCTCCATGAATTGTGATATAATACGCAATGCATCTGCACAGCGCACACTACTTCCAAGGAGTAAGCCCCTATGCCAATTACACGTCGTAGACGTCCTAATCCAGATCAGCCGGAAAATAATCATCTTGGCGATCAGAATGAAAGCGCTGTGGACTCCTCGCCTGATACCGAGCAGCCTCCAGAAGCGCCTGTAGACAAAGAAAATACAGTAATACCTGCTATCGAGCGTACGGATAATGTGCCGTTCTCACCCGCTGTTCCTCCGCCTGCGCCGGTTTCAAACGGTGATCGCATCGAGCGCCAGGACTATACGCCCTCTATAGAGGGTGGGCGACGTACTGCTCGCGGCGAACTATTTCGTCGGCCACCGCAAGCGCCCGTACCGCCCGCTCCAGCTTATGCTTCACAGCCCCCCTTACAGCCACCCACGCACGAAATCTCGTTGCCTTTGGGCAACTTACTTCACCTGGCATATAATCCCGGCTATACAGGAGCTGATGAGGCGCGCAGTGTGTTGCTCAATCAACTGGCCGAAGAAAGCAAAGCTGGTGGACGTGCTCGTTGTTGGAATTGTGGCGCTATCGCCATCGTCTATGAGCGTTGGAACACCCGTAGCAAAACCTTTGGCGAGGTTGGCATAGCCTTTTGTGAGATATGTGGCGTGTGGAGTGTCATGTGAATACTCCGTCGGCTCGCGTCGGCGGCTTCTCTGTCCATCTGATCTATGACGTTTCCCAGGAGAATCCCGTTATGGCCCAGGCCGAGGAGACACCCGTAACCCGCAGCTGTCCGCGCTGCGGCGGACTCATGAAAAAACTGTCAGGTAGTTCGCTCTACTGGCATGCCGACAATAATCACCCACGCTGTGATATCACCAATATCGTCGATACCTCTGTGACCGTACAGACTTCTGACGAGCCTCGAGAACAGTCAGACCAGCCGCTTAAGGGAAAAAACCGCAAGAAATGACTGTCTTTGTATATGTAACCGACCCTACATATGCTGCGTATCATAAAATGAGATAGTTTCTCTTCGCTTCTTCCGAAGAGGATAGTTCTTCATCGAGGTTCACTATGTACAACTTTAATCAGGGAAACTTTAATCGGAGAAACAACGGTCCGTTCGGTTCCTCTGGCTATCAATATCAGACGTTGCCGTACGAAGGCACACAATCTGGTGGCCTTGTAGGCAAAGTCATGCTCTTGCTCGCGTTTTCGTTCCTGGTTGCGTGTATAGGCGCCTTTATCGGTTTAAGCCTTGTTAATACTATTGGCTTTGGTACGTTCTGGATTGCCGCTATCGGTGGCTTCGTCGTCTTAATTATCCTGAGGTTCACTATACAGGTCTCGGGGCTAAACCTCGTCCTGCTCTACCTTTTCACTTTCCTGGAAGGCATGTCACTCGCGCCGCTTATCGCCTCTTACCTGGCCATAGGATACGGCTATATTCTTGGCGAGGCCTTTTTAATCACGGCTATCACATCGCTGGTACTGGCCGTTTACGCCTGGACAACGAAGCGTAACTTTTCGCGCCTGGGTGATTACCTCTTCTTTGGCGTGATCCTGCTCATTGTAGCAAGTCTTGTCAGCATCTTCTTCGGTGGCATCTTTCACAGCACGTTTTTTGGCCTGTTCATCTCGATCTTTGGCGTTGCCATTTTCTCCGGTTACGTACTATACTATGTACAAAGAGCTAAATTCATGGCGGACACCATGCCCAACGCGGTTGGGCTGACGGTCTCCATTTTCATCACGCTGCTCAACCTGTTCCTCTATATCCTGGAACTACTTACCATTCTGCAAGGAGGCAGGAACAGGCGATAGACCCAGCGGAGACAGTACGGGAATAACAACAATGTTGGTTTTGTTTTTGTAAAGAGAGAACCCGACCAGGGGCAATCATCCAAACCCCTTGTATCGGGTACCTGTACTGCAATGAAAGCGAGAGAATAACATAATGGAAACGCATGCAAATCTGTTTCATGTCGGTGATCAGGATTTTGAGTCAAAGGTGCTCAAGTCCGATATTCCTGTCATCGTTGATTTCTGGGCGGCGTGGTGTGGACCCTGCCGGCTTATCGCCCCCGTATATGAGAAGTTAAGCGATGTGTACTTGGGGAAAGTGGGCTTTGCCAAAATGGACATCGATGAGAATCAGATGACACCTGAACGCTATCGTGTTCAGGCCATTCCAACAATGTTGGTGTTCAAAAACGGCAAGGTCATCGGTCAGATGGTTGGAGCCAATCCAGGTCGCCTGAAATCCGATATCGATCGTATCCTGGCTCAGAATGCCTGAATAAATTAGCTATAGACCCCATCCTTGGGAGACACTCTGGTGGCTTCATGATGGGGTTCTACGTATTTATATTTCTATGCTGTTGTCTGGACATAAGGGAGACTGTATATGCCGACTTTAGAACGTTCTAACCCACTTCCCCTCTACTATCAACTCAAACAAGTGCTGAGACAGCAGATCAGCGCTGGTCACCTTGCGCCTCATACTGCTATCCCATCCGAACCCGAACTCGTTGCGCGTTATCGTGTCAGCCGTGCCACAGTGCGGCAGGCGCTTACCGAACTGGTTCATGAAGGGCTCCTCTATCGCCAGCACGGCAAGGGTACATTCGTGTGCGAACCTCTTGTGCAGCAGTCCCTGAGCGAACTGACCAGCTTCACCGAGGCTATGCGCAGGCGCGGCAAGCGTTCGGGTGGCATCGTGCTTGTCAGCGAACTGGTGCGAGGCTCTCAAACTGTGAGGGAGCGACTGCACCTGACTGATGCGGAGCAGGTCTTCCGCCTTGAACGACTCCGTACTGCGGATGGCGCCCTCGTTGCCCATCAAGTCAGTTATTTACCCTACCCGCGGGCCGAAGGCGTTTATCAACGGGCTAAAGAGTTAGCCGATGGTTCTCTCTATAGTCTGATGGCTTCCGAAGGGCTCAATCCCTATGTCGTAGAGCAAACTATCAAATCTGACCAGGCTTCACCTCGCGAGTCCGAACTCCTGCACATGCAAGCTGGCGAATGCGGGTTGCGTATCACCTGTACCACCTTTGATTCTACAGGCGCACCCGTAGAATATAGTGAATCATTTTACCCCGCTGCCCATTACGAATTTCAAGTTACCTTGCGGGTCGCTCAATAGGGAGATTTAGCCTCCCTTGCCCATCGGTAACATCAGAAGGCGTGTGAACCAGTTCTTCCGAGCTGCCTGGGGTGGCATAGGACGCAGGGCGGCAGTTGATTCCTTCTGATTGCCATTTGCTCCATTGAGATGAGTTTCGGAAGTTGCGCTAGTAGAACTATGGAGAGGTGAAGTGGCCCGGCGCTCTTCCTCGTCGTCATCCCGCGAAGGGGCGGCCCAGCTTCCAACACGGCTGTCTACCGTTTCCTCGTTGCGGATTGGTTCGTGTGGGTTAGGTAAATCGGCAGGCAACAAATTGCCCTTGATCATTGGCGGCTGGCGCATAATCTGATCGCGCCGGATGGGTTGTGTCTCTTGTTTTTCCAGGGCGATGCGGTTATCAACCTCGGCCAGTAGCCGCGCGATCTCCGGGCGCAAGTCGCGGTTGCTCTCTGGAATGCGTGTCCATTGTGCCAGCGCCGCGGGATAGTATCCGGCACGGTAGCAGTACAATCCCAGCATTGCGCGCGCATCGTAGATGGTCATACGCTGCCAGAGGGCCAGTTCCTCCGCTGGTGTCTCTATCACATCCTCGCTGGCTTCGATGATCTCTACCAGGTGATACAGGCGCAGTCCCATCACTCGATAAGGGAAGCCGTAGTAGAGCGCCAGACGACGACGTCGTGTTCGTTCTGCAGGATGCTTACCAACAAAGTAGCGCCTGGTCCACGAACCACTTGACCAGATAACCCAGGCAAGAATCAGCGCCAGAATACGCCCCAGGTAGCGTTGCCAGAGTACCTCATCTAACCCCACCAGCACGCCTAGTACTGCAAAACCTGCTCCTAATGCCCAGGCGCCATACACCAGCCTGCGGCGGTCCCAACCAAGTAAGTCAAAATGGTGATGGAGCGGTGTTGCTAGAAATGGCAGTGGAAACTCTGTGTGAGGCACGTATTCGCGGCTGCTGGCAAAACGTAGCAACTGGAGGCGGTTGCGGAAAAATGGCGTCATCACCTTCGCTGAGATAAGAGCCGAGAGGCCTTCCAGCACAAAGGCTCCTCCGCAGATCATCAACAAGGAAATCTCATTGCGTGAGAAAATGGCGATCATAGCGAGCATGCCGCCCAGTGCTAGCGAGCCACTGTCTCCCATATAAATCCTGGCGTTGCGCCTGGAGCTTCCTTTACGTGCGGCCCAGGAAGACGGCCAGTTCAACGGCAAAAAACCCAGTACACTGCCTGCACACAGCAGCGACAACACCTCCAGAACAATTCCTTCCGGGTGCTGTTTATCCAGAATGCCAGTAATGATGATGCCGAAAGCTAACGCCGCGCTGAAGACGAGGCCCCCTGCAAGCCCATCCAACCCATCACTGAAATCTACCGAAAGCGATGTGAGACTACCGACGAAGCCCGTCATAAGCGCCAGGAAAAGCAGCCACACCAGGGGAATCTTTCCTGCAAGCATTCCCTGGTTGAGCAAAGGGCCGATAATAGGAAACTCCGTATACGGAGAATAGGGCACTCGTCCGCTGGGAAGTAGGAAGAAGTAGAGAATGGCGGCCACTACCGAGACGGAGAGTACTGCGATAAATTTCGTTCGTTGCCTTATACCTTCTTTGCTATACACCTTGTGCCAGTCGTCGACAAAGCCAACGACCATATAGCCGGATGTGGCCGCCAGCCCGATGATCAAAAGCGTCCATTGCTCAGGATGCAAATCTAAAAGGTAACCCGCGCCAACACCAACGATGATCATTGCCAGGGTAAATGCCGGGCCACCCACCAGCGGCAGTTCAATCGTCTTGATTTCGCGCCCACTTGCTGGAAGGTCTGAGCGATGTGGTCCAGGTTTAAATTCACCACTGCGAAACTTAGGGAATAGCACTCTGGCTATACCACAGAGTAGCAGGCTTAATATCATGCAAGTAATGAAGATGAGTAGTATGAAAAGCGGAACCATATATTACTCCCACTGCCGCTGGTGTGGCTTGATGTTCCAACAGTTGGAACGTGAAATGAGTCTTGACAGTAACGTATTGGCATATTTGGTAAGCGATCAAGGATAGTACTTTGCCGTGGAATTATGGCATAATAGACGCAATTGCTCGCGCGCTACCCGTCGATCATCCCAGGGCAGTTTCTCTCTCCCCATAAGTATACTCTGTTCGTGACCCTTGCCGGCCAGCAGGACGGTATCGCCGGCCTGTGCGTGCGCAAATGCGGCTGCAATCGCCTGGGTGCGATCTGCAATACAGAGAAAGTCTCGTCCCTCCTGCTTCCTTGCCTCCTCGGCTCCTGCAGCTACTGCGCGTAGAATACTCTCGCGATCTTCATCGCGTGGGTCCTCGTCTGTTATAACGAAGAAATCTGCCAGTTCTGCGGCAATATGGCCCATAATGGGGCGTTTCTGTACATCGCGTTCGCCAGCAGAGCCGAACACTACTATCAATTTGCCTGGGGTAAGAGGGCGTAGAATATGCAGCACCTTCTTCAAACTATCAGGTGTGTGGGCATAGTCGACAACCACGGCGAACTGTTGCCCCTCATTAATACGCTCCATACGTCCAGAGATGCCCTTAACCGCGCTCAGTCCACGCACAATGTCGGCTGGCTGAACACCTTGACTGTACGCAGTGGCGATTGCGGCCAGGCAATTGCTTACGTTGAAACGTCCAATCAATGGCGTTTCAACCAGAAATTCGCTGCCGGGTAAGTTCAGCCCATTCCGTTCCTTGACAAGAACACGAAAACTTGTGCTGTCAGCATTAAGTTGCAGGTTTACCGCGCGAACGGCGGCCGCTTGATCTATCCCATAATCAAGGATGGGAACCCGGCAATAGGGTTTCAGCACCTCGTAACTGACATCATCACGATTAAGAATAGCAACTGGTTGCGCTCCCAGTCCCTTATCCCGCGTCGGCTCCAGCATTTCAAAAAGACGAGCTTTGGCGCGGCGATAACCCTCGATCGTTTTATGGAAATCCAGGTGTTCGTGGGTAATGTTCGTCACGACGCCTACATCAAAATCACAGCCGTGTACTCGTTGCAGCGCGAGCCCATGTGAAGTGGCCTCGATGACAGCATGCGTGGCTCCCGCGTCGAGCGTCTGCCGCAGGAATTGCTGTACCTCCAATGCTTCAAGCGTACTCTGCCGCGTCGCGTTCTCCCACTCGCGCCCGCCTACCTTAAAGTTGACGGTTGTCATAAGTCCTGTGCGCTTCTCTGCTGCCTCCAGTATCGTGCTGATGAGATTGCTGCTAGTAGTCTTTCCGTCAGTGCCTGTGACACCGATGGTGCAGAGGTGCTGTGCCGGGTAATGGTAGAAAGCGCACGCGAGATTCGCCAGCGCGGTTCGTACGTCTCGAAGCTCTATATATGGTAATGGCAGCGAGGCCAGGGCCGTACCCTCTAACGCTTCGCCGAGTGCAGCGCTGGCTCCATGGCTGGCGGCATCGCCTAGAAAACGTCGGCCATCGGTATGCGTGCCGGGCACGGCAATAAACATTCCTCCTGCCTGTACCTGCCGTGAATCATATGCCAGCGCCGTTATCTCGATCTCATAGAGAGAGTCAATTCCGTGCAATGCCAGCGGCGCTTGCTCCAGTGACGCTAATAGGGCTTGAAGTTTCATGTTCCCTTTTTTTTCTGCGTGATGATTACAGAATTGCCGCCGTCCCGTAATGCTGGAATGCGGCATGAATATATATTAATTAATATACCACTGCTAGTATATCATTCATAAAAACTCCGTTCTGGATACCCATACCCGTTCACAGGATGGGAGGAAAGAACGCCGCCCGCAGGCGGGACATTTTTGAACGGAATGCCCAAACCGCCCCGTTAAGGCTCCATTGCTGGAGTAGCGGAGAACTTGCATTCTCCATATTCCCTTCGCCGCTGACTGCACAGAGGCTATAGATTAGGGAGGCGTCCATAGCGTATGAGGGACTGGCGTTCGACCCCACTTCGCAGTTCAGTTGACTTCAAGCGGCACCATGCACCAGAGTGCACCATACCTTGTCCAGGCTAGTCTCGCGTTTAGTCCTATGGGTTTTCCGATGCCAGGTCGGTACTTCCCACAAGACCATCCCGTTTTAGGAGATGGGTGCTTGACATTATGAATGATCGTCAATAATATATCGTGCGCACACGATGGTATGGTCGTTGCACGCGGCCCGGAGATGTCCCGGCAAGTGTGTTCTGACCAAGCAGCCAGAGGTGCTGATCGATAGCCGCGGCGGTCATAGGGTGACCATGGTCGGCCATCTCGCGGCGGAGCAGTTCGCATGCCCAGATAGTTGCTGCGCGCAACTCTACCTCCTCCTCTGAACCCGGCTCCAGCAATTCCTGCTTGTTAATGCGCTCAGCCAGGGCAGGATGGTATTCCAGTACGCCGAATTGACGCAATACCTGCGGCAACTTGTAATCGGCAAAGGCAGTAAGTTGATCAAGGTCGTGGAATGCTCCCCATCTCTTGCCCCCGAACGAGCCATATATATCCGCGACGCAAATCTGTGCCCGCTTAAAAAAGCGCACCTCGCGCTTCCGGTAGAGCGCCACGTCGTGAAACGAAGGGAAATTCTCTGCCAGCAGCAGAGCTAACCTGACGGCGCTGCCTTCTACCTGCTCGACTGCGCGGGCAAACTGACCATCATAGCGTTCTAACAACACCCGTCCAACTTCATGAATGTTATGGAGACGTTCTTCAAAGAGCGGAATTGTATGTTCGCCACGGAAAATGTGCGCTAACTCTTCGCTACTGATCTTACTAAGAAACTCTGCATCCCACAGCGGTATACCTTCTTCCACCGCTCGCGTCAGGGCGGCCGCTTCGGCCCAGTAGCCATCCAGCGTCTCACCCTGGTATGCTATGCGCCAGCGCGGCCGATCTTTTTCTGCCCAGAAGCAAAAATTCAATGCGTCGAGCGCCAGCAGCCAGTTGACAGTTCGCTCCGTCCCATCATTAAAGTGATACCGGTCGTACCACCTGTAAGCATTGAAGTCGAAACCCTCCCCCGCCTCTCGTATCCACCGCGCGCTTAGCAGTTCTAGCTGATGCTTATTAATCCAGGCGTACTCGCCCTGTTCCACCACCTCGCGTGTACTGCTGAGTACGCCCAGTTCATCAGGCGCGTGGAGCGAATAGAGATCTTCCTCGGTGAAGTCATTCCAACCCGTGGTTTCTGCCATTATAGAGATGCCTCTTCCTGCCGGACGTTCCTGGTTGCTACTCCTGGATTGTAGCGGTAATCAGCCCTTTCGTCAATCGTCCTGCCAGCTATGCTTATTATCTCTCTGTCGTGTTAACAATCATTATGAAAAAATGTTAATCGATCTACTTGACAAGAATATGGTGAATGATAAAAATGTAATGTAGTATTCGCAGATATGCTTTACTATCGCTGATATTGGAAAGATATGGAGGAATACGATCTATCTTCCACTTATATTTCCTGTTTTAGAAGGAGCTATTGCGTGGCTGTACACAATTGCCTGAGTAAGGAGATTAAGCCAGAGGCAGTGGAGGGGCGATGTACAACTATGATGTTGTAGTGATCGGAGGCGGCCCCGCGGGCTCTACGGTGGCAACATTGTTATCCCAGTGGGGGCGCCACGTCCTGCTGCTGGAGAAGGAGCACTTTCCCCGGCACCATATAGGAGAGTCGCTTCTGCCGGTCGCATCGCGTGTTATGGAGCGGCTCAGAGTGTTGGATAAAGTTGAGCGGGCTAATTTCGTCCATAAACTAGGAGCTACGTATGTATGGGGCAAAACGCGGCAGCCATGGACGATCTCTTTTTCCGAGATGATCGATGATACCATCCATGCCTACCAGGTAGAAAGAGCTCGCTTTGACACGCTTCTCCTTGAACATAGCCGCGAGTGCGGCGCGCAGGTGCAGGAGGGTTGTCAGGTAACTGGGGTGTTGCACGAAGACGGTCGGGTCGCAGGCGTGAAATACCTGGACGAAGCGGGTGTCTTGCACACGGTGAGCAGTCAGTTCTGTGTAGATGCCTCCGGCCAGGGCGCTATCATTGGGCGCTCCATGCGCTTTCGCAGATTCAACCGGCCGCTGCGCAATATCGCATTATACGCTTATTTTCGTGGTGGAAAGCCAGTTGTTGAGCTTGTCCATGATCTTTCACCCCAAAGTAAGGGAAATATCTTTGTTGTGGCGGTCGAAATTGGTTGGATCTGGTATATCCCGTTGGGAGATACGTTGTTTAGTGTCGGGCTGGTGACAGACGCCTCGCTAGCACAGGGGATTAACCAGGCAGGTCGCCGCAAGTTTTACCTGGACACTCTGGCCGCTACTCCTGAGATTAGCTTTCTGCTGCGGGACGCGCGTATGGAATCTGACTCGCTGTATACGCAGAGCGACTGGTCATACATCTGCCGGAGTTTCCAGGGGCCTGGTTATCTTTTAGTGGGCGATGCAGCTTGCTTCGTCGATCCAATTTTGTCAACAGGAGTGACCCTGGCAATGGATGGTGGTCTGCAAGCCGCTCTGGCTATCAATACCGCGCTTAGCGATCCGCAACTTACCAACTGGGCGATGCATTGGTATGAAGAGCAATATAGGGGGAAGTTCCAGAGCTTTTTGCAGATGGCCGTACATTGGTATAAAGGTCACCGCAACCAGGACGCCTGGTTTTGGCGGGCGAAGCAACTAGTCGATTCCAGTTCGAATTTATCTATCCGCCAGGCTTTTATTCTGCTTACTGCGGGCTTTGCTGCTGGCCTTCCCAGTCAGGAGCCTCCAGAACTGCAAGGAATGGGAGGCTTTAGCTCGTCCCAGGTCAAAACGATCTACGATCATCTGGATAACGCAGTGCTGGAGCAGGCACGTGAGAAACTGATGCAGCAGTTTACGCCTGCGACATTGGCATTGAAAAAACTCGCTGAAGGTAATAGTGAGCATGTGGCTACGAGCCGCCCGCGCTTCGCCGCTGGTATGCGTTATACCATTTCGATGGACGAGCGCGATAATCTCTTGCAGCCTTTCGTGCAAATCGTGCATGAGGAAGCGAGCATCCAGAAGAAGCAAATCAACATGCCTATAACCTCTCTACCGCTTTTTGAGAGGATCGATGGCAAACACCAGGTTCGCGAGATTGCTGCCGAGGTTGCTGCACTGCTGGGAGACGAGCAGGAGGACGGCATGCGTGACCTTGAGCAGACATTTGTCACTGCAATCATTCAGGAACTGTATCGGCAGCATGTCATCGAGCCTGTGTAGCCAGACTGGCTGCACTAAACGTCTTGTATCACGTTCCCTTTAGCCTGGAAAGTCTGTTGGAGGATATTGATCATGTCAGCTTTAGCAAAGGTGATACGCAGTTTGCGCTTCCTGATACTTGTATTTTTCCCAATCAAGGCAATCACCAGAATTGATTCTCTGGCATTACTTCACTTTTCGGAGTATAATTGCGTTGCTTGATAGAAGATATATTGAATTGTATGTACTCCGTTAACGTAGCTGCATTCTCCATTTGGTACCCGACCAGGTACCTTCTGCTAACCGGAATTTATGTAGCGCCCACGTTTACTTCAGTGGGAAAAACCCCTCCATAGCTTGTTTCTCTGACAGAGTAGTCATGTGAAAGGGAGTTTTATCCTAGTCGTCTTGTGTAACGAGTCATGGTATGGTAGCTTAGCTTAGCTTAAGCTTACAAGCAGACAAAAACCGAAGACCAGGGAAGGAAAGAGAATCTGCATGGAAGAACAGATGATTCAGGACTTTGTACATCGTGTCTCGCGGGACGAGGAATTGCGTAAGGAACTGGCGAGCGATCCCAATGCCGTGCTTTTCGCCGCGCGTTGCCCGCATCATCGCCCGCCTCGTGCCGATGTTAGCGTTGGACCAGTCATTGGAGCCATCGCTTTATTGGTGGCACTAACCATAGAAACTTAGAGGGAACTTGGTAGCTTCTGCGATGGCGAAAGATGCTGAACCTCCAGTAAATCCATTTGCCGCTCATCAGCGCGTGCTTCGTGAGCGGCTTCATCATCTCTTAGCAACAATACATTCCGCACTATATGCCGATGTAGTGCGAGCCTTGGAGGGAGAAGGCAAGCTGCTTTCTCCTTCTCCTACGGGCCCTAATCCTCCTGATTCGCAAAAACCTACTCTCCCAGCTGGCGCCTGGCCATTATTGACCTTGCTTGTAGCTCAATCTATCTCGCCAGACATTGATCCTTTATCAGCAAGCAGTGTAGCCCTGGCGGTCGAGTGCTATGTCTGTGGCATCGATCTGCTTGACGATGTGATAGACGAGGATCAGACCACAACACTACAGGCCCTGGGGACAGCTCGTACCCTGAATGTCTCGACGGCCCTCCTGACCGTGGCGCAGCAGGCCCTCCTCTCCCTGTCGCAGCAGGGTGTTGTTCCTGCACTTATCCTACGCCTTCTTGAAACTCTCCAGGACTCCGCATTAGTCGTTGCTGCCGGTCAGCATCGGGACGTGCTGGCCGAGCAAAGGTCGGCACTGGAGTTTACGCGCGAGGAGTGCATAGAGATCGCAACTGCCAAGGCCGGCTCGATCATGCGCCTGGCCTGTCGCTTAGGCGCGCTGTGCGCGGGTGCGGATGACGCGCTGTGCGAGCGGTTTTCAGAGTTCGGCGAACTGCTCGGCATCGCTCATCAACTTGACAACGATAGCCACGACTTGTATTATCTATTACAAGGTAATACCTCTTCTTTAGCGCCTATGGAAACAGGAACACACATCGTGCATGTGAAATCTGACCTGGCGCGGGGGAAGAAGACGCTGCCCGTGGTGCTTGCGGCTCAGATATACAATACTACTTTTCAAAAATCGTCGCTGCAAACCGATCAGGAAAAAGAGGAGTACCTTCGATCACTTCGCGAAGGCATCATTGCAACCTGGGGTATTTGTCTACTCTATCGCGAGCGCGCCCGCGACCGTTTGCAGGAGATTGAAGCTCAGAAGCCCGTTGTTTCCCTCCTCCGTCTTCTACTAGGCTTCGAGTGATCTATCTTTCAGGAATGTATGGCGGGATCATCGGGAGGAGACTGTATGAGGCATCTCTACTGGGTACGTATCAGGTCTAGACGGCTGCTAGTGGCTTTGCTAGCCACATTGGTTTATTTGCTGTTGTTGACTGTCGATGCAGTGCGTTTCTTCTCCGGTCACGCGACCGCTGCTGAGTTGGTGCAATTTGGCTTCTCAACATTTGTAGCATTGCTTTTCTTCGCGGTTGGCGCTTTGGTCTGGCTTTATGCACGCAATCGCCTCGTGGCATTCTTCCTCTTTTGCTTTTCCTTCACTATGATGATGTCATTTGCTGTAGAAACAGGCGCTGCTTTGTTAAATGATCCGCTACTTTCATTGATTGGTGGCGTGAGTAGCGGATTAGCCGTGTTTTTGTTTTCAGTTCTTTTGCTGCTCTTTCCTAAAAATTATCTCTCATGGTCTTATCAGAGAAGTTCAGAGCCAAATAATCGAAGCCGGTCAAGTCGGCAGCATCATTATATTCTGTTATTGCGTGGATACTTGCTCGTGTTAATCCTCCTAGGTCTTATAGTTCTTCTGCAAGCTGTTTTTCGCTTCTTACAATTCTCACAACTGGCAGATATGTTGAATCTCTTCGCAAACAGTTATTATGTATTGGCGCTTATAGGTATCTTGGCTACTATTACCGTCTCGTATCGTCGATCTTCCTCGTTACGAGAACGTCAGCAGCTGCGTTTTTTCCTGAGTGGGGTTATTCTAACCTTTGCTCCTCTCTTAATATTGACAGTGCTACCCACAATATGGAATCCGTCGTGGGCAGTACCTGGCCGATTCAGCACAATTACCTTTGCCCTCTTGCCTCTAGCACTTGGTTACTCTATTCTACGCTACCAGATCCTCATATTTGACACCTACATTCGCCGTGCTGCCGCCTGGTTAGTAGGAGCCGTTAGTCTGGTTGTGCTTGGCTATCTTGTGGGTACACTCGCCGGCACCTTTCTGTCCGGCGATTTTGTCGCTTACAGCGTTTGCGTTATCGCTTCCATGGCGGCTTTAGGGCCACTTACCTGGTGGTTAGCTTACCAGTTAACTGACCGCCTCTTCTTCAGCGAAATCAAGTACTATCGTCGGCTCGTTGAGCAGCCCGGTCAGTTGTCTCGTGAAAAATTGGACATCAGCAGCGCGGCGCGATTGATCACTATGGCGGCGACCAATGTCTTTGGCACGCAAGAGGTCTGCCTGTATGTGCTGGATGAGGATACTGGCCACTATCAGCTCTACCCTCCACTTGCAGACGACGATACAAGTGAAGCTCCCCGCCGCAGCTTTATTCAGCGCATGTTACAGGCCATAAGTCCAACGTCATCCACAGATGGCGCTGTGGATGTGCATCTTTCACTTCTGCAAAATATCGATTGGTTAACGCTTCACAAACCCATTTTGGACATCATCGAGCGCGTCACCTCTGCCGAGCGCCCGCTGTTGCTCAGCGAGGCCTCCAGGCCGGAGACAGCCAGGCCGACGGGCCTGAGGCGCTATTTAATGACCACAGCACCGCTGGGATTCGACCCGCTG
>WNEZ01000904.1_pt1 | contig 24258 bp, 17 predicted proteins | sample 5400521 | NCBI WGS metagenome assembly WNEZ01 (sample SAMN13153339, study PRJNA577476) | soil metagenome | isolation source: 120 cm saprolite under Douglas fir tree site 2 hole 1 replicate 1 | place: USA:California | collected 2015-04-18
TGCGTAGGTGTTGCTACCGCAGCCCGGAAGGAACGCGAGCGCGATGAGGCCCATTGCTGCATTGCGAAAGCGCATGGGAACTCTCCTCAGTTCGCCGGCTTGTGAGAGGTGGATTGTTCCCAGTTCACAAACAGAAACCCGCCGGGTGCGTCGAACTTGGGCTCGCCCGGTCCCGGCAGAATCTGCAGCTGCAGCTCGTCGATCGCGTTCTTCGAGCAATCCCAGCACGCCAGCGCGAAGTCCCCGGCGCGCCGCGTGCGCGATAACAGCATCACATGCACCATGGCATTGTCGGTGACGAGCGCGCCGTTCCGGTACAGGTGGCCGAACGCCCATAGCGCCACCGCGCTGTTGATCGTCGGCACGAGCGGCGTGTGCACGGCCGTGTTGCCGTGATAGTAGAGTCCGAGGATCACGCCACCGAAGCGCGGGTGATGCGGGACATCCTTCGTCTGGACCCGGTCCAGCACCAGCTTCCAGCGCACGCCGTCCTGCGTCGCAAACTGGGCGAGTCCATCGACTGAATCACGCATCGCGCCTTTGTCCCAGGCGGTGAAGGTGAACGTGCCCGCAACCCGTGTCACGTTATTCGAGTAGGGGCCGTTCTTCACCTGCGACTCGAGACCTTCTCGCTCATCGCCGAACTGCGCGAGGATCGGCGCGGCGCTGTCCGGAAACGGAAACGGCCCCGGGAGGATCTGGATGACGGGCCCCCCGCCCGTCACCCGGATCGCCTGGCTGCTCGGCATCGCGGCGCTCATTCCCCCGCCTCCGGCATCGTAGTCCGACGCACCTGCGCTGGTGGCCGGGGCGACCTTGAGCTCCGTATCCATGCCGAGCTTCTTGTGCGAGTCGTTGCCCACGGGGCAGTAGATCTCGTACTTGCCCGGCTTGAGCGTGAGCGTCAGCGTCGCGGTCGAACCTGGCTGAATGGCCGCGGTCTCCCGCTCGATTCCCTGCCCTTCGACCTCGAACGCGTGCGGGATGCTGCCGACGTTTGCGATCGTGAACGTCACGGTCCCGGCGGCGATCGTGCGCTCGGAGAGCCCCACCTTCCATTCCGAGAGCGTGACCCTCACGGCGGCCCCCTCGTTGGGTGCCGGCGCTCCAGCGAACGCGAGTCCCGTGAGCAGTAGCCTCGCGACGTTTCGAACCTGAACTACCTGTGCGTACCACATACCGATCTTCCTCCTGAGAGAGTGTGACAGCAGCTTCCTTCGCTGCCAGAGACTCTGCGGGCAGAGCGCGTATTCCCGCGGGAATAACGTCGCCCGTCGCGAAGTCTCCGTCCTGAAGGAGGATCAGTTGGAGTCACGCGCGCCGGCGCGATTTGAAGACGTCGTGTTGCCGCACTTGGACGCCGCCTACACGCTGGCGCGCTACCTCGTGCGGAACGCGCAGGACGCCGAGGACATCGTGCAAGACGCCTGTCTGCGCGCGCTCAAGTACTTCGCAGGCTTCCGCGGGGAAGAAGGGACGAGCGCGCGTGCCTGGCTGCTGACGATTGTGCGCAACACGGCGCATAGCTGGCACAAGCGCCACCGCCCCGACGCGCTCACGACCGAGTTCGACGAGACCGAGCACAGCGACCCGGTGCCGCATGACCACGTCGACGCGAAAGAAACCCTCGGACGCGCGCTGGAGCGTCTGGCCCCGGAATTCCGCGAGGTGATCGTGCTACGCGAGCTGCAGGGGTTGTCGTACAAGGAGATCAGCGACGTGGCTGGGGTGCCGGTCGGCACCGTGATGTCGCGCCTGTCCCGCGCACGCGCACGCCTCCAGGAGGCGCTGCGTGAGGAGGAGGTGCGTTGAGGTGACTCATCCGAACTTCGAAGCCCAGGTCGACGCCTATCTGGATGGCGAGCTCGCCGCGGCCGACGCGCGCCAGCTCGAGACGCACCTGGCCCAGTGTCCGGAGTGCACACGATTCCGCGACCGCCGGGTCGAGTTGCGCGCGGCGATCGTAGCGGGTGTTCCGACTTTCCAGGCGCCGGCCGCCCTGCGCGAGCGCATCCGCGGGGCGGCCCGAGGAACGTCGCCCGCCACACGGGCTGGTCGTTTCAACCCACGCAACCTGTGGCGACCGCTGGCCCTCGCCGCGTCGCTTGCCGTGGTCGCGCTCGGCAGCTGGACGCTCGCGTTACAACGCGCCGCCGGCGCGGCGCTCGCGGACGACGTGCTCGCGAGCCACATCCGCTCGCTGATGCCCCCCCCCGGTCACCTCACCGACGTGCCGTCGTCCGATCAGCACACGGTGAAGCCATGGTTCAACGGCCGCCTCGACTTCTCGCCTCCCGTGTACGACTTCGCCGGCCGCGGCTATCCGCTGCTGGGCGGTCGACTCGACTACGTGGATGGACGATCCGTGGCGGCGCTCGTCTACGGCCGGCGGCAGCACATGATCAGCGTGTTTCTGTGGCCGGCTGGTCGCGCCCGTGCCGGTCCCGCGACGCGTACCCGCCAGGGCTATCACGAGCTGCACTGGACGGCGGGAGATTACACCTACTGGGTGGTGTCAGACCTCAGCCTGGTCGAGCTCCGGGATTTTGCGCAGTTGCTGCGACAGGCGGACGCGACGGCACAGCCAGCTGCACCTCACTAAACCCTCCGTGTACCGGGCCAGTCGATTCCGGCGAGCCTCGTTCGACGTATCCTTGGGCAGTCAAACGATCCATTAGCCAGAAGGCCAACGTGAGAAACCTCATTGTACACGAGTTCGTGAGTCTGGACGGCGTCATGCAGGCGCCGGGCGGCAAAGACGAGGATACGGATGGAGGATTTGCCTACGGCGGCTGGACAGTCCCGTATTGGCACGACGAGATCGGCGCCGCCTTCTTCGCAGTGATGAAGGATGTCGACGCGTTTCTGCTGGGCCGGCGCACCTATGTGGGGCACGCCACGGCGTTCGAGCCGATGCCCAAGGGCGACCCGTTCGGTGACGTCATGAACGCGCCCAAGAAGTACGTCGTCTCGAAGACCCTCCAGCGTCCCATCTGGCGCGACACGACGATCATCCGCGACAACGTGATCGAGTCGGTCCGCGCATTAAAAGCGCAACCCGGCAAGAACATCGTCACCGACGGGAGCAGCCAGCTCGTCCATGCGTTGCTGGCCAACGACCTGGTGGACGAGTTGCAGTTGACGATGTATCCGCTGGTGTTGGGCAGCGGCAAGCGCGTGCTGCCGGAGGGGTTGCACACGACATTCGGCTTGCAATCCGCGCACCCCTACCCGACTGGTGTCGTAGGGCTGCACTATGTGCGTCAGCGTGGGACGGCTACAGACGCAGGGTCTCGCTGAGCGCAGTGGCGCTCTAAGAGGTCATCGGGAATCCGGACGCCGGTTCGTGTTGGCCGGCGCTTCCGGCTGTACGACCGGCGCGGTTGCCCGCCAGCAGTCGGTATGTTGCCACGCTTTGGTTGCCGCGCTCATCATCGCGTTCGGCTTGGCAGGATCTACGACCTCATGACAATTGGGGCAGATGAAGGTTACGCCCTGCGGTGACCTCGCCATCGGGAGCTCCCGGTCCTGATGGATGAAGATGATTGGCGCGACGTGTGGTAACGTGGGTTTTGCCCTACGAAGAAAGGCCAATGGTCATGCAAAAGCGCACACTCGGAAAAAGCACGTTGGAAGTCTCGGCCCTCGGACTCGGCTGCATGGGGATGAGCTTCTCCTATCCTCCGTTTCCCGACCGACAGGAGATGATCGCGCTGATTCGGACGGCGTTCGAGCGCGGCATCACGTTCTTCGACACCGCCGAAGTGTACGGCCCGTTCACCAACGAAGAGCTCGTCGGCGAAGCGGTGGCTCCCTTCCGTAAACAGGTCGTGATCGCCACGAAATTCGGTTTCCGATTCGCTCCCGACGGAAAGCAGCTGGGTCAGGACAGTCGGCCGGAGACCATCAAGCAGGCGGTCGAGGGGTCGCTCAAGCGATTGAAGACCGACGTCATCGATTTGTTGTACCAGCACCGCGTCGACGTCAACGTGCCCATCGAAGACGTGGCGAGCACGGTGAAGGAGCTGATTCAGCAAGGCAAGGTGAAACATTTCGGCCTTTCGGAAGCGGGGGTGAAGACCGTCCGTCGGGCCCACGCCGTGCAACCGGTGACGGCACTCCAGAGCGAGTACTCGCTGTGGTTCAGGCGTCCGGAAGCGGAAGTGATACCAACACTGGAGGAGCTCGGCATCGGGTTCGTTCCGTTCAGCCCGCTGGGAAAAGGCTTTCTCACCGGCCAGATCGACGACAAGACGACGTTCGACCGGGGCGATTTCCGCAACGTCGTTCCGCGCTTTACAGCCGAGAATCGCAAGGCGAATCAGACCCTGGTCGATCTGTTAGGCAGGATTGCAAAGCGGAAGGGAGCGACGCCGGCGCAGATCGCGCTCGCCTGGCTCCTCGCGCAGCAGCCGTGGATCGTCCCGATTCCTGGAACCAAGAAGGTGAACCGTCTGGAGGAAAACATCGGAGCGGTCAACGTAAAACTCACACCCGATGATCTTCGTGAGATCGACGACGCCACGGCAAAGATCACGGTACATGGGGAACGCTACCCGGAAGAGCTCGAACGAAGGACGGGACTTTAGGCCATGCGCATCGGCATTCTCGGTTCTGGGCTGATGGGCGGCAAGCTCGGCACGATCTGGACGCGCGCGGGGCATGAAGTGGTGTTCAGTTACTCTCACAGCGAGCAGAAGCTCAAGAAGCTCGCGCGCGATGCGAAAGGGAAAGCGCGGGCGGGCACACCGCGCGAGGCGGCGCAGGAAGCGGACGCGGTATTGCTCGCGGTGCATTGGTCGCGCGTCGACGACGTCTTGCAGCAGGCGGGCGATCTGTCGGGAAAGGTCATCGTGAGCTGCTCGCTGCCGATGAATGCAGACGACACCGATCTCGTCATCGCGCAGACGTCATCGGGCGCGGAGGAGCTGGCCAAGAAGCTTCCGAAGGCTCGGGTGGTCTCCGCGTTCAGCACGGTGCCGAGCGAGGTGCTGTTTGGGGTGTTCGAGGCTCGGCGCAAAGCGACGAAGCCGAACGTCGTCTACTGTGGGGACGACGCGGGCAGCAAGAAGATTGCCGCTCAGCTGATCCGCGATGTGGGGTTCGATCCGATCGATGCCGGGCCGTTACGACTCGCCCGGTACATCGAGCCATTTACACTCCTGATCGGACGACTCGCGTACGAGGGGGATAAAGGACCGGAGCTCGCGTATCGGTTCGAGTGGTTCGGGGGGAAGTCGTAGGCTTCAACCAGTCGGGACGGCGGGACGGCCCATCATTGTTTGCACCCATGCAATCAAGTAGAGCGCCATCGCGAGCAGGTAGAGGAAGCGGAAGCCGAAGTACATGGAGTTGTACTCGAGCAGTCCACCCGCCATGGCGCCGAGCAGGTTGGCCGCCATGACCGCGGCGATGGACCCCCGTGTTCCCAGCAGCGTCGAGAACACGATCCCCGAGAAAAACAGCGGTGACGTGAGGAGCGCGGCGCTGGCGATGCGGCCGGCGAGCGTGGGCGGGAAGCCGCCCGCGCGCGAGACGAGCCAGCCCGCGGCGAGGCTGACGAGCAGCAGCGCGTACGCCGCGTGCGGTCGCCGGAGGTCGAATCGATGCACGGCAGCGTTCGCGAGGAAGGCCATGATCAGCACGCCGGCGATCACGATGCCGATCACCTGCCAGGTATTGCCGAACGTCAGCCCCAGCTCGGTGATGGCTTTCGTTTCGACCAGCATGAATCCGGCGCCGAGGAATGCGAAGGGGAGCTCGCCGAACTGGGGACGCTCCGCCACCAGGGTCCTCGTCAGGAACAGAGAGCCGAGCAGCACCATGCCGAGCATGAGGAGATACGAGACGGGATACACGCGGCGCGGCATGTAGAAGAACGGCCAATCGTCGGTCGAGACGTCCACGCGCGCGGTCGACTCCCGGTAGCGCGCCGACTGGTCCTGCAGGCCGGTCTCGCCGAGGGCTCCGGGCGGCAGCGTGAACGTCCCCTCTTTGGTCTGCAGAAATACCACGGCCCCGTCGTACCCGGCGCTCACGACGGCCGGCGCCGCGCCGTCGAAGGCCTGCCGGAGCATCTCGTACATCTTCCGGCCAATCGCGTCGGTGAGGGCCGAGAACGACACGACGAGGGTGCCTCCAGGCTTGAGTCGGGCGCGGGACTCCCGGAACCCTTCTACCGTATAGACAAACGAGTCGAGGCGGACGCTCGACGCGTGGCTCAGCAGCGTGTGTGAGTCGAGCAGTCCGTAGACGATCATGTCGTACGTGCGATCGGTGGTCCGCAGATACGAGCGGGCGTCGTTGGCGATGGGCTGCACGCGCGCGTTCGTGTAGGGCCGCTCCGGATGATTGGCGCGTCCCGCCCAGAGGATGGCCGGATCGATCTCGATGGCGTCGATGTGGGCGGCGCCCCCGCGCAGCGCCGCGGCGACGTCGTTCCCCGCCCCGGCCCCCACCACCGCGACGTCGGCGGGGGCTGGACGCACGCGATACGGCAGGTCGTAGTAGTCCCGCACGCGTCTGCGCACCGAGTCGTCGGCCGCGCGCGGGGACGAGAGATCGTGCACGCGCTGGTAGTAGTGGCCCGCCGCGCGGATCACCATGAGCCCGGCGTCGCTATAGCCCAGCTCGAGCAGTTGATAGGGCGAGTAGATCCGTTGCCACGACGGCTGCACCGGCCAGGCCAGGATGACCACGCCGGTGATGGCGGCCGCGAACCCGGGGAGCAGCGTGGTGGGCCGGGGCACGGCGAACGGGAGGATCGCGAGGCAGGCCACGCCGAACCACACGACGGGCGACGTCCACAGCGCGCCGGCGAGGAGGGTGAGCAGCACGCCGGCCAGGCTGCCCAGCAGGTTGAGGCCATACGCGCGGAGGTGTGGACGGCGCAACATCAGCCGGCCGCACAGCTGCCCGATGGGGACAAACGCCAGGGCCGTGAGGAGGAAGACCAGGCTGAGGAAGAAGTAGACGGCCAGCCACTGCGCCACTGTGCGCGCGCTGCGCGCACCCATGCTCAGCTGCTCGAGGAACGGGATGGCCGTGACGCTTTCGAGTTGCCACGGCTCCAACCCGAATCGGAGTCCGATCAACAGGCCGAACTGCCAGACGAGCAGCGGGATGACCAGCACGAGGAGGATGCGATCGCGACTCGCGAGCGCGTATCCAAGGCCGAGCCCGGCGAAGCACGCGAGCAGGCCGAAGTTCTTGTAGAAGGCGAAGAACTCGAACACCGTCCCCTGCCACCGGATCACGGCGAGCTCGAGGAACAGGCTCAAGCCGGCCGCGCCCGCGATGGCGAGATCCACATAGCGGAGCGGCAGCGTGTCGAGGAACGCGACTTGATCTCGCGCATTGGCATCGACCGTCGGCTCGAAGCGACGCAACAGCAAGTAGAACAGCCAGCTGGCCCCCAGTACCACGGCCACCGCGACCAGGGTGGACCCGAGCGGCACGGTCTGGCGTCGATGGAGCAGGGATGCTGCAGTGAATACCGTGGGGGCGAGGCCGCTCGCCGCGAACGCGATGATCGTACAGCGCAGGAAGGCCCGGGTCACGGAGGGCCAAATCAACCGGCTGGCGACGACGATGTCCAGCCGGTGCGGAGGTGATCTAATTCTTATTGATGAACGATGACGGTTGCCGAGCCGCTGTGTCCTTCGCAGGTCGCCGTAATCGTCGCAGTGCCTACCGCAGTCGCGCGGACAAAGCCTTCCGCGAAAACCATCACGACGGTGGAGTCGCTCGAAGACCACGTGATCGGGCGGCCGAAGATCACGCCGCCGTCATCGGCCGTGAGCGTTGCGTGGTACCTCGTGGTGTCATTCAGGGCAAGGCTGACACTGCCGGGCGTGACGGCGACCGTACTGATAGGCGGCGGGGTCACTGTGACGGCAATGTTGGCGGTGGCCGTCGGCGACCCGGTGGAGGTGGTCACCGTGAACTGATAGGTGCCCGCTTGCTGGGGTGACGTGTACGTGATGTGGTAGGCACCGGCGAAGATGCCACCGTTGGCAATCGTCCCACCGGTCGCCGACCACTGTAGCACCGCTGCCGCTCCCGAGCTATCGACGCCCCGGGACGTGAGGACCATGACGTTGAGATCCGCGGCTTGCAATGGCACGAGTGAGATGCGGTTGGGAGTAATCTGGATACTCTCGACTCGGGCGATCACGGGTGAGCTCGAGATGTTACAGCCGAGGGCGAGAGTCCCGGCTATCACCGCACCAAGTAGCTTGAACGTGGAAGTCATGGCTCAATCCCCCCCCGGAAAACAAAAAGGCCGCCAGCGAATTGCTGGTGGCCTGGCGAGCATGGCGGTCAGCCCGCCGTAGCCCCATGGCTCTGCGTCACCGTCTTTCGACGGTTTTGCTCTGAGCAGCACCGGGAAACGTGGCGCATGCGCTGGGACTGCGGCGTGAGCGACGTCACATCCATGCGGGAAATGGTGTAATCTAGACGTCCCTTTCACCCCGCACGGATGACCACACCACGCCCTGCCGCCAGCGATCGGAATGCGACCGTCGCAGCCGGTTTCCTCGGCTGGACGCTCGACGCGTTCGATTTCTTCCTGGTCGTGATGACGCTGACGGCGATCGGGAAGGACTTCGGCAAGTCCGACGCCGCGATCGCGCTGTCGCTCACAATCACCCTCCTTTTCCGACCGGTCGGTGCGTTCATCTTTGGCCTGCTCGCCGACCGCTACGGCCGCAAGACGCCGTTGATGATCGATCTGGTGTTCTATTCGGTCGTCGAGGTGCTCACGGGTCTGGCGCCGAACTACACCACATTCCTCATCCTGCGCGCGCTGTTCGGGATCGGCATGGGGGCGGAATGGGGCGTGGGTGCTTCGCTCGTGATGGAAAAGGTGCCGCCGCCGCTGCGCGGCGTGATGTCGGGGCTGCTCCAGCAGGGCTACGCGGCCGGCTACCTGCTCGCGGCGCTCTGTTACCTGCTCGTCTTCCCGCACTGGGGCTGGCGGCCGCTGTTCTTCATCGGCGGCCTGCCGGCGCTGCTCGCGCTGTTCGTCCGCGCCCGGGTGCATGAGTCGGAGGTGTGGCGTGAGACGCGCCACGAGACCTGGAGCCACCTCGGGCGGGCGATCATGTCGAACTGGGAGCTCTTCCTCTATCTGACGGTCCTGATGGCCATGATGAACATGGTCTCGCACGGCACGCAGGATATGTATCCCACCTTCTTACAGCGAGACTGGGGCTTTGGGCCGAGGGCGCGCGCTGCCGTGACAGCAGTCTCGCAAGTCGGCGCCCTCGCAGGGGGGGTCCTCTGCGGACTCTATTCCGACCGGTTCGGGCGACGCCGGACGATTGGTTTGGCACTCGCGGGAGCCGTGCTGATGATCCCGATCTGGGCGTTTGCGCCCGTCACCCCCCTGCTCGTGCTCGGCGCCTTCGCGATGCAGTTCTTCGTCCAGGGTGCCTGGGGCGTCATTCCGGCGCACATCAACGAGCTCGCTCCTGACGGGGTGCGGGGTTTCCTGCCGGGGTTCGCGTATCAGTGCGGCGTGGCGATCGCGAGCCAAATCCCCCACGTACAGGCGCTCTTCGCCGCGCGGACGAGCTACGCGCAGACCATGGCGCTCTCGGCCGCGCTGGTGTTTGTCGTGGGCGCGGTGGTGGCGCTGCTGGGTCCGGAGCGAAGGGGAGTGGCGTTCGGGCGCGGCGTCGCTTGACGCCGAGATCGCCGCTCGCCATCGTTCCGGCGCGCACGGGGCGCACGCGGGTCCGCGCGAAGGACTGAGTCCACCCTACCGATCGACACAGTGCTCGGTTGTCTCCCTGCTGGCCGGCTTGCGGACCGCCGGCGTTCAGCATGGAGGCTTTATGACACCGAAGCAGCTTCCCCCCCGTCCCAACCTCGATCAGCTCAAACGCCAGGCGAAGGAGCTTCTCCAAGCCGGCAAGGCGGGCGCCCTGCACGATGCGCAAACGATGATCGCGCGCGAGTACGGTTTCTCTTCCTGGAACGCGTTGCACGACCACGTCGAAGCGGTGACGCTCGAGTTTGACGCCGCCTTGGCCGAGTTCCTCGAGGCGGCGACGGACGGCCGGCGGGATCGAGCCGAACGGATGCTCGCGCTGTACCCGAGGATCGCGAACGCGAATTTCCACACCGCGCTGGTCCTGGGCGACGCGTTCGCCGTGGACGCTCGGCTGGAGAAGGATCCGTCACTCGCCACCAAGTCGGGCGGGCCGCGTGGCTGGGAGCCGATCCACTACATCTGCTACACAGCAATGGCGCACGACTCGCTCGTGCGCAGCGCTGGCCTCGCCGCGATCGCCCGACGGCTCATCGCCCTCGGCGTGGATCCGAACACGCGGTTCCCCTGGCTACATCACAACGTGCGGCGTCCGGTGCTATGGGGGGCGTCGCGCCACGTGCAGTCGCTGCCGCTCGTCGAAGCGTTGCTCGACGCCGGCGCCGATCCCAACGACGGTGTCACTCTGCCCCTCGCCGCGAGCGCGGGCGACATCCCGGTGCTCGAAGCGCTGCGCGCGCGCGGCGCCAACGTCGATCAGGCCTGGGCCACGGACGGCGCGACTTCGCTGTATGCGATTCTCAACTGGAGTCGCACGCCCGAGGGCGTGATGTGGCTGCTCGACCACGGCGCCGACCCGAACGCGGTGTTCGCCGAGAATGGCGAGACGCCGTTGCATGTGGTGGCGCGCGCGTGGGATGTGCCGCTGGCCGAGGCGATGGTGGCGCGAGGCGCGGACATCGAGCGCAAGCGCGCCGACGGACGCACGCCCTACGCAGTCGCCGAGCTCAACGGGAACCGGGCGGTGGCGGACTGGCTGCTCGCGCACGGCGCGGCGCCGGAGCTGTCGGAGGTCGACCGGCTCGTCGCGGCGTGCAGTCGGGGCGATCGCAAGGCGGCTGAGGCGCTGCTCGGTAAAGATCCAGATTTACGCGACCAAATCACGGACGACCATTACATCGCGCTTCATCAGGCGGCGGAGCGCAATGACGTCCGCGCGCTCGAAGCGATGCTGGCCTGTGGCTTCGACCCGAACCGTCCGGACGCGGGGATCGGCAAGACCGCGTTGCACACGGCGGCGATGGAGGGCTGGCTCGACGCGGTGCGTGTGCTGCTCGCGCACGGCGCGTCGGTGCTCGTGCGCGACCGCGAGTTCAAGGGGCAGCCGTTGGTCTGGGCGGCCGAAGGATCGCGCCAGGGGCGTGACGGACGAGACTTCGCCGCCGTCGGAAAGCTGCTGCTGGATGCCGGCTCGCCGGTCGAATGGGAGACCACGGAGGAGCCGGCGGAGGGGATTCTCGAGATCGTCGCGGCGTGGCGGCGTGGGTGAAGGGTTCAGTCCCTGAGACCTACCACCCTGCCCCGCAACACAGTGATCGAGGCTTTCGGAAGGGTAAACGTCGCCGGTGGTCCCGGCAGCAGCGTGGCCACCGGCGGATGATCGGGATCAGAGGGCCAACCGTCTGGCACTCATGGTGGCTCAGATATACCAGATCCTGGCCGTGCGCAACACGGCGATACAGATTGGCCCATGCACCGACTCCGCCTTTCCCTCGCGCTCCCCCTCCTTGCCTCGGTCTCGATCTCCATCGCCGCACACGCGCAGGAACCGCGGGTGCTCGTGTTCTCCAAGACAGCCGCATTCCGTCACAGCTCGATTGCCAACGGCATCGCGGCAATCCGAAAGCTCGGACTGGAAAATGGGTTCGCGGTCGACGCCACTGAGGATGCCGGCGCTTTTACCCAAAAGAACCTGGCGCGATACAGCGCGGTCGTCTTCCTGAGCACGACGGGTGACGTCCTGAATGCGGCGCAGCAGGACGACTTCGAGCGCTACATCCAGGCGGGCGGCGGATACGTGGGCGTGCACTCCGCCACGGACACCGAGTACGACTGGCCATGGTACGGCAGACTGGCCGGGGCGTACTTCAACGGCCATCCGGGTAATCCCAACGTGCGCAAAGGCAGCTACCGCGTACTCGACACGACGCACGTGTCGACGAAAGGGCTCCCCACGCGCTTCGATCGCGAAGACGAGTTCTACAACTTCAAGTCGATCGATCCGACCATCCACGTGCTCGTCGAGATTGACGAGAAGAGCTACGAGGGTGGGAAGAACGGCGATCACCACCCCATGAGCTGGTACCACGATTTCGATGGCGGACGCGCGTGGTACACCAACATGGGGCACACGGAAGCGACGTATACCGAACCGCTCTTCCTGCAACACCTCCTCGGCGGGCTGCGCTACGCGATTGGCACTGGGAAGGTCGATTTCAATCGCGCGCGGCCGGAAGAGAATCGCTTCTCGAGAGTCGTGCTCGCCGAGAAGCTCGATGAACCGATCGAGCTCGCCGTGCTGCCGGACGAACGCGTGCTGTTCATCGAGCGACACGGGTACGTCAACCTGTACACGCCGTCGGATGGTCGCACGCGCCGCATCGCCACGATTCCAGTCAGCACCAAGTACGCCGACAGCAGCCGGGCGGAAGACGGCCTGCTCGGACTCGCCGCCGATCCCAACTTCGCGGCGAACGGCTGGGTCTACATGTACTACTCGCCGGCCGGCCCGGACGCGAAGAACGTCCTCGCGCGCTTCACGCTGCAGGGAGACTCGCTCGATCTCGCATCGAAAAAGGTGCTCCTCGAGATCCCCACCCAGCGTCTTCAGTGCTGTCACACCGGCGGCTCGATCGCGTTCGACGCCAAAGGCAATCTCTACCTCTCCACCGGCGACAACTCGAATCCGTTCGCGTCAGGGTATGCGCCGATCGACGAGCGACCCGGTCGCGAGCCATGGGACGCGCAGAAATCGTCGGCGAACACCAATGATTTGCGCGGCAAGATCATTCGCATCCATCCCGAGTCCGACGGCACCTACACCATCCCGGAGGGCAACCTCTTTCCCAAAGGCACGGCGAAGACTCGGGCCGAGATCTACACGATGGGCCATCGCAACCCGTATCGGATCTCGGTAGATAAGCACACCGGTTTCATTTACTGGGGCGAGGTCGGTCCGGACGCAGACGTCGACTCGGTCGGACGCGGACCCCGCGGCTACGATGAGATCAATCAGGCACGCAGCCCGGGGAACTACGGGTGGCCGTACTTCGTGGGGAACAACCAGGCCTACTATAAGACGACGGTCATCGATTCGGTCGCGACCCAGGGCGGGCCGCAATTCGATCCGGCGCATCCGGTCAACAATTCCCCGAATAACACCGGTCTCAACGCGCTGCCGCCGGCGCGCGGCGCGTACATCTGGTATCCCTACGCGCCGTCGCCCGATTTCCCCATCGTCGGCACCGGTGGACGCACTGCCGAGGCCGGCCCCGTGTTCTACCGCGAAGATTTCCGCAACGCGGCGAGACCGTTTCCGCCGTACTACGACGGCAAGCTGTTCATCTACGAATTCATGCGGCATTGGATCATGGCCGTCACGATGGACAAGAATGGCGACCTCGTGCGCATCGAGCGGTTCATGCCGAGCGCGAAGTTCAGCGCGCCGATCGAGATGGAATTCGCGCCGAATGGCGACCTCTACGTCCTCGAGTACGGCACGGTGTGGTTCCAGGGCAATGATGACGCGCGGCTGGTGCGCGTCGAATACAACGCCGGCAATCGCAAGCCGATCGTCGTAGCCGCGGTCGATCAACCGAAGGGCGGGCTCCCCCTGCGTGTCGCCCTGTCGTCAGCGGGCACGGTCGATCTCGACGAGGATTCCCTGCGCTACGAGTGGGTTATCGCGCGGAAAGATGGTGCGGTGCTGCAGCGGCTGACCGAGCCGAACCCGTCGTTCACATTCACTCGGGCCGGGACGTACACGGCCGCGCTGACGGTGACCGACGCCAATGGCGCATCGACCAGCGCGGCCCCGATCGAAATTGTCGCGGGCAATCAGCCGCCACGCGTTGACGTCGATGTCGTCGGCAGCAACACCACGTTCTTCTTTCCCGGTGTGCCGGTGCGCTACGCGGTGCGCGTGACCGATCGCGAGGACGGCACGCTACGCGGCCGCATCCCGGCGCGCCGCGTGAATGTGAGCGCGCAGTACCTCAAGGACGGACTCACGGCAAATCCCATTGATCAAGGGCGGCGGCTGATCGAAGCCAACGACTGCCTCTCCTGCCATCAGCTGAATCGCAAATCGATCGGACCGGCGTACGTCGACGTCGCGCGCAAGTACCAGCACGACAGCACCGCGACCGCGCGTCTCATGAAGAAGATTCGCGAAGGCGGATCCGGCGTGTGGGGCCAGGTGGCCATGCCGGCGCATCCTGCACTCACCGACGCGCAGGCAGCCGCGATGGTGGCGTACATCATTAGTCTCGCCGACACGACGACACGCGCGCGACTCTTGCCCGTGCGAGGGTCGTACACGCCTCCCACGGGATCGGGTGACGCGCCGCAGGGAGTGCTCCAGCTGCGCGCCGTGTACACGGACCGCGGGGCGAACGGCATGCCGGCGATCACTAGCGAGAAGGCGCTCGTGCTGCGGTCGCCCAGTATCGTCGTGGCGAACGGAGAAATGTCGGAGGGCGTGTCGAAGCAGACTGACGAGCGAGTTCCGGTTCCGATCACGGTCGTGAATCGATCCAGCTCGTCGGTCGCTCTAAAGCAGATCGATCTGACTGGTGTCGGAGCAGTGACGTTCCAGGCGGTGGCGCCGGCGCAGCATCAGGCGAGGGGCGGGAAGATCGAAGTCCATCTCGATGCTCCGACGGGAACGTTGCTGGGGGAGAGCGAGCAGATTCGGTCCACCAGCGATCAGGCGCCGGTCCGGCTACGCGTGCCGCTACAGTCGACGTCGGGAGCCCATGACCTCTACTTCGTATTCAGGAATCCCGACGCAAAAGGGGACGGGTTCATGTTTGGCGTGTTGACCGCGACGTTCGAGGCTCGTTAAAAGCAGATCCTTCGCGCCTGCGGCGCTCAGGATGACACGCTCGCTTGCATTCTTGAAAGAAAAGAAGGGAAAGGGACTATGCCTTTCCCCTCTTTTCCTCTCTCATAAGGCGCCAGCTCGTCATCCTGAGCGGAGCACGCGGCACGCGCGCTACGCGAAGGATCTGCTTTACTTGATTATTTGATGCTCGCCCCCACCAGGCCGGCCAGCGCCGCGAGCGTCGTCTGCGCCGCGTTCAGCCCAAGCCGGAAGTCCTTGTCGCTGTAAGTCGAGTACAAATCGGTTGGTTGGTGCCAGTTCGGGTCCCACCCTGCCCCGATCTGCGTGCCGCGCTCGTTTTCGCGCAGGCTGATCGCCGGCATGTAGTCCTGGAACGGCGCCGAGTCGGTGTTCGTCATGTGCGACCCGACGGAGGCCGGGTAATCGGTCGCATACTTCTCGTTGGCCCGCTGGAACACCCAGGCGAGCTGCTGCGCCTCGGCCGCGAATTTCGCGCTCGCCTGGAACTCGATGTTCACGTCCGCTTCCGACCGCTGGTCTGGGGGAAGCGTCCCGTCGGCGCGCGGCATGCCGTGGTCGAACAGCATCATGTCGTGCTGGATCATGCCGAGCCATTTGGGCTCGTCCTTCGTGCCCTGGAGCGTGCGGCGTTGCTCGACGTAGGCTCGGGAGCCGTTGAGCCCCGACTCCTCGTTATTCCAAAGAATGAAGCGGATCGAGCGACTGGTGCGAACATCCGGGCTCGAGAGGACGCGGGCCAGCTCCATGACGAGCGCGGTACCCGAGCCGTCGTCGTTCGCCGCCTCACCCCACCCGATCCCGTCCATGTGAGCGCCGACGATGTACATCTCGTCCGGGTGCGTGTCGCCGATCTTGGTGCAGTACACCTCTTCGCGCGCGCCCGGCGCGCTGGCCTGCGCGTCGAGCGCGCGCACGCGCGCGTCGGGCTGCTTGAGCGAATCGGTGTTGACGCCGGTGCGGGCACGCACGCCGCGGTAGCGGCCGCCGCCCGAGGCGCGGGTCGTGTCCCGGGCGGGGGCGGCGCTATCGGTCCGGACGCGCGGCGCCGGCGGTTGATAGTTGTACTTGAGACGGGCGACGTCGCTGCAACCGTAGCTCCGGAGCTGCGCCTCGATCCAGTCGACGGCGGCGCGGTTGCGATCGGTGCCCTGGCGCCGATCGCCGAAGCGCGTGAGTCCCTTGATCGTGGCCTTGTAGCGCTCCAGGTCGAGGCGCGCGACGAGTTGGGGAATGGGATCGGGTGCCGTGGAGTCGGCTTGCGCCGGCAGAGCGGCCGGTATGGCGAGCATGGCAAGGAGTATGAAGGACTGAGTCATTTCGGGAACGTAACACTTGTTGCCATTCGCGTCGCGGCGTAGCAGTCTTTCCGTATGCGCCCTCACCATGTAGCAATCGCCGCCGTCCTGCTCGGCAACACGCTCCCCTCCGCAGCGCTGACGCAGGCACGACGCTCCCTGACAGCAGATGACTACGCCCGCGCCGAGCGCGCCCTCGGCCCGGCCACCGGCCGGCTGGTGAGTGGAATCCCCGGCCGGCCAAGCTGGCTGGCGGACGGACGGGCATCCTACCGGGTATCGACCGCCACCGGGTGGCAGTTCGTGCTGGTGGATCCGCGACGCCGGACGCGGACAGTGGCGTTCGATCATGCGCGGCTCGCGGACGCCGTGTCAGCGACGGTAGGCCGGCGCGTTGGGAGCGATAGCCTGCCGTTCATCTCCTTCGATCTCTCGCCAGACGGCCACCGGCTGACCTTTGTCGTGACTGGCGGCGGAGATGCCGGAGGAGGTGCGCGTGCGCCGCAACGTCTCGGCTGCGATCTCACCGCCTATCGCTGCACGGCGGCCGACAGCACGCGCCGAGCACCACCGCCTAATTCGATCCTGTCGCCCGACAGCACGCGCGCCGTGTTCATTCGCAATAACAACCTCTGGATGACGGACCTGACGAGCGGCACCGAGACCGCGCTGACGACGGACGGCGTCGAGGATTTCGGCTACGGGACGAACAACGCCGGCTGGGTCAAGAGCGACGAGCCGGTCGTCACGTGGTCTCCCGATTCACGCAAGATCGCCACGTTCCAGCACGACGGGCGCGGGGTGAGTCGCATGTATCTCGTGCGCACAGGAGTCGGCGCGCCGGAGCTCGAAGCGTGGCGATACCCGCTTCCGGGCGACAGCGTGATCTTCCGGATTCAACGCGTCGTGATCGACGTCTCTGGCCCGACACCTCAGCTGGTGCGGCTCCAGATGCCGCCCGATGCCCATCGCTCCATGGTGAGCGACCACGTCGCCTGTGGCGGCAGAATCTGCGACCTCCTCTGGTATCCCGACAACTCGGGCGTAGCATTCGTCTCGAGCTCGCGCGATCACAAGCACGCGTGGGTGCGCGTGGCCGATGCACGCACCGGCGCCGTGCGCACGCTGCTCGAGGAGCAAGCGAAGACGCAGGTCGGCGAGGTCGGCATCGCACAGAACTGGCGCGTGCTGCCCCGCTCGAACGAGCTGATCTGGTGGTCGGAGCGCGACGGCTGGATCCACCTGTATCTGTACGACCTCGCCACGGGGCGACTCAAGAACCGCATCACGGGCAGCGATGGCAACGTCGAAACCATCGTGTACGTCGACGAGCGGGCCCGCGCGATCTATTTCACCGGACAGGGAATCGAAAAGGGCCGCGACCCCTATTACCGCTTCCTCTATCGCGTCGGCTTCGACGGGCGAGGGCAGACACTGCTCACTCCTGAGGATGCCGATCACCAGGTCGCGATGGCACCGGACGGCGCGTCGTTCATCGACTCATACTCGACGCCGGTCACACCGCCGGTCACGGTGCTGCGCGATCGGAACGGCCGCGTGCTGGTCCCGCTCGAGCGCGCCGACGTCTCGCGCCTCGTGGCTGCCGGCTGGCATCCCCCGACTCCGGTCACGCTGAAGGCGCGGGACGGCACGACGGACATCTACGGCTTGATGTTCACGCCGTCGCGGCTCGACTCGACCGCCAAGTATCCGCTCGTGGACTACATCTATCCCATGCCGAGCGGGAGCGTGGGGCCGCGCAGCTTTGTGCCCGCACGCAGCGATCATCAGGCGCTCGCCGAGCTGGGATTCGTGGTCATCGCGATCGACGGCATGGGAACGCGGGGCGGCCGATCGAAGACGTTCCGCGATGCGGCCTACGGCAAGATGGAAGAGAACACCATCCCCGATCAGGTTGCGGCGATCAAGCAGCTCGCGGCGCGGTACCCGTGGATCGATGGCGAGCGCGTTGGGATCTGGGGGCACTCGGGCGGCGGGTTCGCCACAGCCGCCGCGATGTTCAACTATCCGGACGTCTTCAAGGTCGGAATCTCGGAGTCCGGCAACCACGACAACCGAAACTACGAAGACGACTGGGGCGAACGGTATCAGGGACTCCTGGTCAAGAGCGGCGAGAGCGACAACTACGCCGCGGACGCCAATCAGATGCACGCTGCGAATCTGCGCGGCAAGCTGCTGCTGGCGCACGGCGGGATGGACGACAATGTCCCGCCCTACAACACCTACCTCGTGGTCGATGCGTTGATCAAGGCGAACAAGGATTTCGACCTGCTCATTCTGCCCAACGCACGCCACGGCTACGGGCGCGATGGGCTCTACATGATGCGGCGGCGGTGGGACTACTTCGTACGGAACCTGCTCGGCGCGGAGCCGCCGCAGGAGTACGAGATCGGGAAAAAGAACTCGGCCGCACCCTGAGTCGCGCGACGCGAAGGATCTAACGGCCCTACTGCGTCGAGGCGGCGACTCGGCGGAACGTCGCCCAGGCGACGACGGCGAGCGCCAGGCTTCCGATTCCGCTGATCATCTGACAGAGCACGAGACCGCGCACGAACGCGTCGCGGGCGGCGCCGAGCAAGGCCGCGCCCGTGTCGCCCGGGAGCTGCTGCGCCGCGACGACCGCGCCGCCGAGCGTCGAGATCGCGGCGTGGGCGACGTCCGTGGGCAGCCCCGCGGGCAACGCAGCGCCGAGCACCCCGCGATAAATCGCGACGCCGATGCTGCCGAAGAACGCGATGCCCAGCGCACCGCCCAGCTCGGCACACGTTTCCGAGATGCCGGAGGCGGCGCCCGCGCGCTCGGGCGGCGCGGAGCCGATGATGACGTCGTTGGTCAGGGTGAAGAGCGGCGATCCGAAGAACGTCAGCACGAACGTCGCGACCGCAAACAGTGGGAGCCCGCCCCTCCCGGCCCCCACCGCGGCCAGCAAGAAGTAGCCGCTGGCGGACAAGGCGAGCCCCCACGACATCAGGATCGCCGGACGAATGCGGCGCGCGAGCGCCGGCGTCAGCAGCGAGCCCAGGACGAATCCCGCCGCCCACGGCAGCGTCCACAGCCCGCCGTGCAGCGGCGAGAGTCCGAGCACGAGTTGGAGATACTGCGGCAGAAAGAGGAAGGCGCCAAACAGCAGCAGGATCGCCCCGCCGTACAACACGAGCGACGCGCGGAACGTGGGGATGCTGAAGAGCCGCAGATCGATGAGCGGATCGGCGAGCTGTTTCTGGCGACGCACGAACACCACCCCGATCGCGAGACCGGCCAGGACACTCGCGACGGCGCTGACGCTCACGCCGTCCTGAGCGCTGAGCTTCAGCCCGTAAATGATCGACAGGACGGCAGCGAGGGAGAGTGCGGCGCTCAGCAGGTCGGGTTTGCCGGCGTTCGGGTCACGGTACTCCGGTAGCAGGAACGGCCCCACCGCGAGCAGGAGGATCATGACCGGCACACTGATCAAGAACACCGCGCCCCACGAGAAGTACTCCAGGATCGCGCCACCCAGCAGCGGCCCGATCGCACCACCGAGGGAGAAGGCGATGATCCAGATGCTGATGGCGGTGGTGCGCTCGCGTGCGTCGAGGAACATGTTGCGGATGAGCGAGAGGGTGGACGGCGCGATGGTCGCCCCCGCAACGCCCAACACCGCGCGGGAGACGATCAACATCGCGGCGCTGCGCGAGAATGCCGCGAGGATAGACGCCGCCCCGAAGAGCACGGCGCCGATCAAGAGCAGGCGCCGCCGGCCGATGCGGTCGCCCAGCGTGCCCATCGTAATAAGCGAGCCGGCGAGCAGAAATCCATAGATGTCGATGATCCACAGCAGCTGCACGCTGCTCGGCGCGAGCGCCTCGGTGAGGCGCGGCACGGCGAGGTGCAGGACGGTCAGGTCCATCGAGTACAGCAGGCACGGCAGCGCGATGACCGCCAATCCGATCCATTCGCGCTTGCCGGCCTTCGGTGTCGCGCCGGTGATCGATGCTCCCATGGGCTCCTAATAAAGCGTCGAACGAGCCTACCGAGAATCGACCTCCACATCGTGGGGCATTTTTGTTGCAGATTCCTTCAAGACGGCAGGTTTGAGATGTGTGCTAACCAGGCAGATTGTCCGCATGCATGAGTCATGGCTAGAGTAACCGCGGATCGGTTGGCCGCATATTCAGACGCGGTCTTCGCCGTGATCGTGACCGTCATGGTGCTGGAGCTCAGGGCACCGGATCAGCCGGCATTCTCGGCGCTCCGGCCGCTGTGGCCGACGGCGATCAGCTATGCGGTGAGCTACCTCTTCATCGCCATCATCTGGATCAACCACCATTACCTGATGCGGTTCGTCGAGACTCCGACGCTGCGATTGATCTGGATCAACTTTGCCCATCTCTTTCTGGTGTCGCTCCTGCCGTTTGCGACGGCATGGATCGCGCGCACCCACCTCGCGTCATCCCCGGTCGTGTTTTACGCCGGGCTGTTCGTGTGCGTCGACATCGCCTACAACGTCTTTGAGCGCTACGTATTGGCCCACGCCGCGGTGACGCAGGTGTCCTCGCGCAGCCAGCGTCTGGCGCGGCGCCGATCGCTCGCCGTGCTGGCGATCTTCACGACCGCCATGCTGGTGGCGGTTGTGGCCCCGCGCCTCGGCTTCGGTCTGATCTGCGCCGCCCTGATTCTTCACGTGCGGCCGGAGGTAACGGCGTAGCTATTTCCTCAGATACGCATCGGTCTTCTTGAGCCAGTCCTCGCGCGGCGGATAGAACACGTCCACGTCGAGCGTATCCTCGAGCGCGTGGGCTTCGTGCGGCAGGTTACTCGGCAGGTGCAGCACCTCGCCTGCACGCACGACGATCTCCTGGGCACCGTCGTCCCCGACGAGGAAGCGGAGCGCACCCTCGAGGATGTAGGTGAGCTGCTCATTCATGTGTGAGTGCTTCGGGACGACGCAGCCCTTCTTCAAGTACACGTGGGTGAGCATCAGCTGATCGCCCGTGATGATGCGCCGCGACAGCTTGTCGTGCAGGACCTCGCGCTCCATGTCGTCCCAGCGATACCAGGTCGCTGCTCGCGTGGCACTCACGGCGATTCTCCAGTCGAGTGAAGCGACAACGCTATCGTTTACCTGATTCAGCGTCAAAGTGGGAATAGCGAAGGCTGTCCCTCGCCAGTCTCGCGCCCGGGTCGTATTCTTCGCGAGCGAGGCCTCTTCCACATGACGGACGACGCAGAGCGAGTGCGGGCATCCCTTGCAGGCCGCTACGCCATCGAGCGCGAGCTTGGTCGCGGCGGGATGGCCACGGTCTATCTCGCTCGCGATCTCAAGCACGACCGTCTGGTCGCGGTCAAGGTGCTCCGTTCCGAGCTTGCTTCAGTCCTCGGCGGCGAGCGGTTCCTGCGCGAGATCCGTCTCACAGCACAACTCCAACACCCACACATCCTGACGCTCATCGATTCAGGGGAAGCGGACGGATTCCTCTACTACGTGATGCCGTATGTCGAGGGCGAGAGCCTGCGCCAGCACCTGGAGCGGGAGGCCCAGCTCCCCCTCGACGAAGCGTTGCGGATCACCCGTGTCATCGCTTCAGCGCTCGACTTCGCGCACGCACGCGGCATCATCCATCGCGATATCAAGCCCGAGAATGTCATGCTCCATCAGGGCGAGCCCATGGTGGCGGACTTCGGGATCGCGCTCGCGGTGAGCGCGGCGGGGCAGGAGCGGCTCACCGGGACGGGCATCGCTGTGGGAACCCCGGCCTACATGAGTCCCGAGCAAACGAGCGGCGAACGCAAGCTCGATGGCCGCAGCGACCAGTACAGCCTGGCGTGCGTGCTGTACGAGATGCTGGCGGGGGAGCCGCCGTACACCGGCCCAACAGCGCAGGCCATCTTCGCGAAACGCTTGACCGAGCCGATACCGCACCTTGGCATCGTGCGCCCCGTTTCACCAGCATGTGAAGCCGCGGTCACCAAAGCGCTCGCGAAAACGCCGGCCGATCGGTTCGCGACCGCAGGAGCCTTCGCCGCAGCGCTCACGGCCGGCTCGACTCGGGCGATGCACTTCCGGGGGCGGCCCGCAGCGGCTGCGTTGGCGGTGCTGATCATCGGTGGCGCGGCAGCGTGGTTCTATGCTTCCCAGCCTTCCAGTATCGGTCGGGACCACCCCAACGTCGTGCCCTTCACGAGTTCGCCCGGTCAGAAGGCTGGTGCGGTCTTCTCGCCGGGTGGCAACGAGATCGCATATGCCTGGCAGGGCGAAAACGACGACAATGCCGACATTTACGTCAAGCTGATTGGCGCGGGCGCGCCGCTCCGACTGACCAGCAGCCCCGCTAAGGAATACTGCCCCGCGTGGTCCCCCGACGGCCGTTACATCGCCTTCATACGAGATGAACCCTCGGATGATGGAGCCGCCTATTACCTCATCCCGGCGTTGGGTGGGGCCGAACGCAAAATCGGAGAGGCACACCGCCAACTTCAGCTCTATGCGCAATGCATCGACTGGTCCCGCGACGGCAAGGACCTGCTCGTGGCGGATAGAATGGCGCCTGAGGACGCCCGCTCCAGCATCATGCTCCTATCGGTTGAGGACGGACAAAGGAGGGTATTGGTCTCCCAGCCCGCTCCGTATGTCGCCAATCCCGTTCTCTCCCCCGATGGAAACATGGTCGCCTATGTCCAAGGAGCAGGTCTTCTCGCCGGTGATATCTATGTTGTGCCTGTTCGCGGTGGCCGACCCCGTCGCGTCACTTCCGATGACCGATCCCTCAAAGGTCTCGCCTGGACGGCGGGCGGCAAGGAAATTGTGTTCGCCTCAAATCGTGGCGGCCTGTGGAGGCTCTGGCGTGTCTCCTCGTCCGGCGGCACGCCGGAACTGGTGAACGGTGTCGGTGAGGGCGCAGGCGGGCCGACCATCTCGCCTAGGGGAGACCGACTCGCCTATGTTCAAGCCCGCGTCGATGCGAACCTCTGGCGAACGGCAGGACCTGCTTCGAAAAGCCGCCGTCCGGCTCCGGTGAAGGTCATCGCCTCATCACGCCAGGACGCTGAAGGCGTCTTTTCTCCCGATGGCAAACGGATCGCCTTCGGGTCCGACCGCTCCGGCAATATCGAGATTTGGACTTGCAATAGCGACGGCACCAATCAAGCGCAACTGACATCCCTGAAGGCCGCCGATGCCGGCACGCCAAGCTGGTCTCCTGACGGAAAGACCATCGCGTTCGACGCCCGCCTCGAAGGCCACGGTGATATCTTCGTCATCAATGCCGATGGAGGCAGTCCCCGCCGCCTCACTACCGAACCCGTTGAAAACAACGTCCCGACGTGGTCGCGAGATGGCAAATGGATTTATTTCTCTTCTAAGCGGACAGGGAGTTGGCAGATTTGGAGAATCCCATCCGTGGGCGGCAGTGCGATACAAGTCACCAAAAACGGCGGCTTCAGCGCACAGGAATCTCCCGATGCCAAGTTCCTCTACGTGTGGGTGGACGGGGGGACTATTTGGAGAATGCGACCCTCCGGTGAGAAGACGACCCGCATCCTCCAAGGCGTGCCGGTGTTTGCCTGGTGGAGAGTTGCTCCCGGCGGCATTTACTTCATTGACGCGTCAACCATGCCTGCTCTGGTCAAGTTCTTCGACATGGCGACCGAACGCGTGAAGACGATCACGACGCTGGATCTCGGATATCCGACCCCCCCCTATGGCTTTGATGTCTCTCCGGATGGGCAGTGGATTCTCTTCAAACGCGTGGACCAGGTCGCCAGCGATATCATGGTGGTCGAGAACTTCCGCTAGCCTCAGCGCACAAACAGCTGCGTGTGCCGGCCTGTCTCACTGATCCTCTACAAATGCCCTCAACCGTTCCGCCGCCGCATCCCACTGCGCAGTAATCTGATCGAGGTACCGTTTCGCCTTCTCCAGCCGCTTGGCGTCCAGCTCCCACACCCGCTCGCGCCCGCGGCGCGCATGGTGCACGAGACCCACACGCCCTAGGGCGTAGAGATGCTTGGTGATCGCCTGGCGCGTCACCCCCGTGCCC
>WNEZ01006201.1_pt1 | contig 24253 bp, 21 predicted proteins | sample 5400521 | NCBI WGS metagenome assembly WNEZ01 (sample SAMN13153339, study PRJNA577476) | soil metagenome | isolation source: 120 cm saprolite under Douglas fir tree site 2 hole 1 replicate 1 | place: USA:California | collected 2015-04-18
CATAGCCCAGGCGATGCATCAGCTCAGCCCAGGCGCGGGCGACACGGTAGCGGTCCCAGCCCACATCGTGGGTGGGTCCAGAAAATCCGAAGCCGGGAAGTGACGGGATGACCAGGTGGAACGCCTGGGTCGCCTCGCCGCCATGAGAGCGAGGGTTGGTGAGCGGACCGATCAAATCGAGATAGTCTATCACTGATGAGGGCCAGCCGTGGGTAAGAATCAGTGGGAGAGCGTCGTCTTCTTGCGAGCGAATATGCAGGAAGTAGATGTTCTGCCCGTCGATGGTGGTGGTAAACTGTGGATAGGCATTGAGTTTCGCCTCCCAGATCCGCCAGTCATAGTCCTCCAGCCAGTACTTGGCCAACCGCTTGATGGGCTCTAAGGGCACACCGTAGGAGGTGCCCACGCCAGGGAGTTCATTGCTCCAGCGAACACGAGCAAGCCGCGCGTTGAGATCATCTAAGTCTGCCTGTGGGATAGCAATAGTATATGGGGTAATCAATATTCTTTCTCCTCTCTCTCATGCAAAAGACTCTGATGCATCCTCTTGTTTGAAGTGGATGCGGGATCATTGTAGCATGAAGGAAAGACACAAAACTTCTCGCATCTTGCTCTTCTGACATGTGCAGATTATGTGCGGTTGCACCATCATGAGCCTCTGCTGTTGCTTGTCTCGTCGCACACATCGGGGAGTGGGATGACGATGTATGTTCTCTTCTCGGTGACTATATGTATGTCCGAGCATATCGTGCAGCGCATATGGCTGAGAAAGCAAGGAGCTGGCCCATCTCATTTATCGGCCGTTAAGTGAGACAAACCGATCAGTTTAGAGGGAGGCAAGGTGCATCAGAAGCGCCAGGCTGACACGAATGGTTGAGCTATCTCAAAACCCATCTCAAAAACAACGTCTCATAATTTGAGAGTCGTAATGAGTAAGTGAGACAAACGACAGAGTTTATGCACTGATCAGTTTTAGGTTGCTTGCTTCTCCAGTAGTGGTCAGTAATGCTGGCAGCGTCCATCCAACGTGTTGCGCCTCGGAAGCGCATGCGAGTCAGGCGAGAGCTGGCTTTGAATGGCATCTCCTCACTGGGCTTCCTGCGCGAGGGGGAGGGTGAACAGGATACTTGTGCCTTGATCCGGAGCGCTTTCGGCATGGATAGTGCCGCCATGGGCTGTGATGATAGCCTTGACGATAGAAAGACCCAGGCCGCTGCCTCCTGTTGAGCCGGAGCGCGCACGGTCCGCGCGATAAAAGCGGTCAAAAATGTGCGGGAGGTCGGCAGCGTCGATACCTGCCCCTGTATCACTTACCCACACGGTCAGTTCTTTTCCCTCTGCCCTGGCGCCAATAGTCACCGTGCCGCCCGCGGGCGTATGGTGCCGGGCGTTGTCCAGCAAATTGAGCAGCACCTGTGTGATGCGGTCGCTATCGGCCAGTACCGGGAGTGTTTCCGGAGCGATCTCGTTATGCACGGAGATGCCTGCCTGTTCGCACTCGGGTCCAATCACCGCCAGCATCTCGTCAACCAGCGCGTGCAGGTTCAGTGGAGCCAGGTCAAGCTGAATGCGACCCGCTTCTAATGAAGTCATTTGCTGCATATCACCAACCAGGCGGCGCAGGCGTTGTACCTCGCGGCCGATCAGTTGCGCCGTTTCCTGGCGGGCTTTCGGCTCGGATATCACATCGTCGGCGAGCGCTTCACCCAAGCCCTGGATTGCCGTCAGGGGCGTAATCAGATCGTGGGCAATATTGGCAATCAGTTCGCGGCGCATTTCCTCCTGCTGGCGCAGTTCGGTCACGTCTGACTCGATGGTATCCGCCATGGCATTAAAGGTCAGCGCCAGCCTGCCCAGTTCGTCCTGGGACATGGGTGGGGAGACCCGCTGGGTATAGTTCCCGCCCTTCATTTGTGCGGCGGCAGCGGTGAGCGCGGCCAGCGGCCTGGTGAGCTTATGAGCGAGGAAGAGGCTGAAGATCAATACGGCGAGCGAGACGCCTATAGCGGTAATCAGGATCGCCCAGTTGACATTGACCAGGAACTCGTTGGGTGAAAAGCCCTGTGGATATAACTGCGGCTCTGCAAGAAACATTGCTCCGATTATTTGCCCGTTATCACGCAGCGGTAAGGCGATATACTGTCCTGCAAATGTATCTCCGTCGGCATCGCCCCGCAGGGTGCCGTTCACTTCCCGGTCCTGGAGAGACTGCCCCAGCGCCTGCTGGAGCAAAGGGATGTCAGCGTTGTTCAGCTTGAAATAGGTAGGAGAAGGAAGGCTGCGCACATGGCGCTTTGTATCTACGATTACAAACAGGTCTGGACTATTGAGCCGCAAAGGATTCAGGTTGTCCCAGTTTCTCCCGGCCTCATGATAGACCTCTACAACCTGCTGCGCAACGAGTTCCGCCCGGGTATGCAGCAGTTCTCTTTCCGTACTATAGAAGTAGTTTTGCACGGCAAAGGTGATGACGATCGTCAATACTACGATGGCAGCCAGGGCTACGCCCAGGTAGCTCAGGACAAGTTTGGCACGCAGGCTCAATGCCGGGAGAGCGAAACGTCTCATCAGACTATCCTTCAGGATCAAACTTGTAGCCCACCCCCCAGACCGTTTTGATGTAGTGTGGGACCCCTTCCACTGCTTCTATCTTTTTGCGCAGCGTGCCGATATGTACATCAACGGTGCGACCATCCCCCAGGTAGGTATAGCCCCAGACCGCGTTCAACAGCGCCTCGCGGCTAAATACGCGATCGGGAGCCGAGGCGAGCGTGACCAGCAAGTCGAACTCTTTGGCCGTGAGCGTCACTCTTTGCCCTTCCGCCTCGATACGCCTGGCAGGGATATCGATGGTGAGCCCAGCGAAACGTAGCTCTTCGTGCTTTGCTTTGCCCGGCGTATCAGCGCTTTTCGTTCCAGTTGTGGTAGTCATATTTTGCGCAGTCCTGCGCAGGATGGCCTTCACGCGGCTCACTACCTCGCGGGGACTGAATGGTTTGACGAGATAATCGTCCGCGCCCAGGTCCAGGCCCGCTATGCGGTCTTCCTCGCCCTGGCGCGCTGTGAGCATAAGGATGGGTGTGTTAGCCCAGGCACGGATGCGGCGACACACCTCCATGCCACCCAGCGCGGGCAGCATAAGGTCGAGAATAACCAGGTCGGGGTGTTCGCGGGCGTGCAGTTCCAGGCCGGCCACGCCATCCCTGGCCGCCAGTACGGTATAATTGGCCTGCTCCAGGTAGAGCTGGATGACCCGCGCGATATTCAGCTCATCTTCAATAACGAGGATTTTCATAGCTTCCCTTGTCGCCTCCAAACAACGGAGACATGTATCATTCGCATCATAGCATATCGCTAAAAGTTCAAGAAGATGACAGTAAAATGTAAAATTTTCGTAAGGTGTACCACCCCGAAATCTCCAGATTTTCCTTACAGCTTTTTTACATTTCTCTGCCAATTCCTTGAAAATCTTGAGGCACAGTATGTATACAAGCAAAAAAACTTTTCGAACCAGGGTCATTGTCGTAACGAAGAAAGGTTATAGTGAATAAATATGCAGTATTATAATAGCAATGATGAGCCAACAGCTCCATATCTCGCTCCCTATGAGCAGGAGCCCACGCTGCCGTATCTGGCCGCGCCTGGGCAAACACCGGTACCACTACACCAGGCTACGCTTGAAAGTACGCCAACACCGCCTTTAGCAGCGCGTCCGCCGCTGTCCGCGCCACAGGACGCTGCACCACGCAACCCAAGACGCTGGGGCACAGCGATCGTGCTAGGCCTGCTGCTGGTGGTTCTGAACATCGGCCTGTTCGCGGGCTGGCAGTTGGGCAGGAGCAGTGCGACTACCACGGGAACGCTGCAGTCTGGCACGAATTCCACGGCCCCTGTTCCCGCGCTCAGCGGAAATAATACCGAAGTGGTGCGCGAGGCGGTAATCGCGAAGGTGCAGCCGATGGTGGTGCAGGTAAATGTGACCACCTCGTCCGGAAACCAGCTAGGCTCCGGCGTCATCATCGATCGGCGCGGCTACATCGTCACAAACAATCACGTGATCGATGGCGCGACCAGTATCAATGTCGTGCTCAATGACGGCAGGAAGCTGTCAGCGCAACTGGTTGGAGCCGATGCCACTGATGACCTGGCCGTATTGAAGATCACCCCGCCTGCCAACGGCCTCACAGTGGCAACCCTGGGCGACTCGTCAAAGTTGCAAGTTGGGCAGGATGTGCTGGCTATCGGCAGCCCGCTTGGTTTCTCGCAAACGGTAACGAATGGCATCATCAGCGCCCTGAACCGTACCGCCTCCGAAGGCCAGAACGGCGCAACGCTGCCAAACGCCATCCAGACCGACGCGCCTATCAACCCGGGCAACAGCGGAGGCGCACTGGTAGACCTGCAAGGCAATTTGATCGGTATTCCCACGCTGGGAGCCATCGACCCCGAGTTCCGCACTCCCGCCAACGGCGTTGGCTTCGCCATCCCGTCGAACCGCGTGAAGCTCATCGCGGAGCAAATCATCAATACAGGGAAGGTCACTCATACAGGGCGTGCAGCTCTCGGTGTCAGTGTGATTAGCGTTAACGCTAATCTGGCTGCGCAGGATAACCTGTCCGTCGATCACGGCGCGCTTATAGCCAGTATCGTGCCAAGCAGCGCTGCGGCTCAAGCAGGCCTGCGCGCAGGCGATGTTATCATTCAGGTCGGCAGCCAGGCAGTAAATGATGCCTCGTCGCTGGGTGATGCCCTTGCCGGTAAAAACCCCGGTGACACCGTTTCGGTTACCATTATGCGTGGCAGCCAGCAACTGACTGTGAACGCCACGCTTGGGGAGCTGCAGGCTGGGTAAGGGTAGCAGATAACTATCCTGGCCTCACTTTTAAGGGGCGATCGCAGGATCGCCCCTGCCCACGGGATGCGCACCTTCTTTCAATCAAACCGCCATTGAACGAACTAATGAGATGCCGTAAACTGAGCTTGAGGAAAAAGAGGACCTGACAAAAAATACTGAACTCCCAAAATCACTCTTGCTTTTCAGCTAAAACAATGGTAGACTTCCGTTATAACATGCATTAACGGAGGTGCCCACATGAAAGCCAAATTTTCCTCCGCTGTTTGCGAAAACAGCTAAAGCTGAGTATGCCTGGTCTCATTCTAGACGGCTTTCTTAGCAAGAACACAGTTCATCCACTGGCTTACTTTGTGTCGCCATGAGCGTTGTTTTCTTGCTGGCTACGGCTTAAGAAGCATTTGTCCGTAGTCCTTTTCCCTCTTGCACTGCATCTCCAGGTATTGTCTCAGCCCCCTTGTTTTTTCTACCGTGGTAATACCCTGTCTTCAATGGCTGGATATGACTCCGTGTGGCGAAAGGAACGATACCTCTATGCATGTGCAACTCAAACGTTACTGGAGCTTGCTGGTCAAGTACCTCAAGCCCCAATGGATAAGCGTTGTCTTACTGGCTGTGCTGCTCCTGGCCAGCATTGGCCTGCAACTGCTAAACCCTCAAGTGATTCGCTACTTTATCGATACAACGCAGGCAGGTGGCTCATCGCAGAAGCTGTTGTTTGCCGCCCTGCTTTTCATTGGTATCGCCTTGATACAGCGTACTATTGCTTATTGCTCGACCTACGTCGCTGAAAATGTTGGCTGGACTGCGACCAACGCACTACGCGCTGACCTGGCATTGCACTGTCTCTTGCTCGATATGTCCTTCCACAAGAAGTACACGCCAGGCGAATTGATCGAGCGTATTGATGGAGATGTGAACTCACTTGCCAACTTCTTCTCTCAATTCACACTGCGGGTGCTGGGAAACTCCCTGCTGATTGTTGGTATCCTGCTGCTGCTGTTTCGGGAGGATTGGCGTATTGGTGCTGGGCTAACAGCATATTGCATCGTTACGCTGCTTGCCCTTGCTCTGCTGCAACGCATTGCGGTTAAGAAATGGGCAATAGAGCGTCAGGCCGATGCTGAGCATTATGGTTTCCTGGAAGAGCACATTTCAGGAACCGAAGATATTCGTGCCATTGGGGCAGAAGCATATGTCACGCGTCGCCTGTATCAATTGATGCGGCGAATGCTCGAAACGTTTCGTACTGCACGCCTGATGAGTCATCTGACCTGGATCAGCACCAGGTTTCTGTTTGTCATCAGCTATACAATCGGGCTAGGTCTGGGTGTGTACCTCTATAGCCAGCATCAGGTGACAATTGGTACGGCCTACTTGATTGTGTACTACATAGGCATGTTATCGGCACCTCTTGAAAACTTCCAGGAACAGGTGGCGGACCTGCAAGAGGCGACTGCCAGCATTGAGCGCGTCGAAGAACTGCTGCTGCTGCGCCCTGAAGTGCAGGAAAAGGCAAGCACGACTCTTCCTACTGATAAGGTTGCAGTCGAGTTTTGGGATGTCTCTTTCAGCTATGATCGGCAGCAGCTGGTTCTACAAAACGTCTCGTTTCACCTGCAAGTTGGCAAGGTGCTTGGCATTCTGGGACGAACGGGCAGCGGCAAAACGACGCTGGCCCGCCTGCTCTTCCGTCTCTATGATCCTGCCGGTGGCACGATCAGTTTGAATGGAGTGAATATTCGCGACATTGCGATAGATGAGCTGCGCGATCACGTGGGCATGGTGACGCAAGATGTGCAACTCTTCCAGGCGAGTGTGCGCGATAATCTTACCTTTTTTAAGCAGGGTAGCAGCGACGAGCAGATCGAGCGCGTGCTTACTGACCTTGGTTTATGGGAATGGATACGATCCCTTGCCGGTGGACTCGACGCGGAGCTGGCAACAGGTGGACAAGGTTTGTCTGCTGGCGAGGCACAACTGCTGGCGTTTGCACGTGTCTTCCTTAAAAATCCCGGGCTGGTGATACTGGACGAAGCCTCTTCGCGCCTTGATCCAGCCACGGAAAACCTGCTGGAACGGGCTGTAGATCGGTTACTGGAGCAGCGTACAGGCATTATGATTGCTCACCGCCTCAAAACGGTCCAGCGTACCGACGACATTATGATCTTAGAAGATGGACGTATTGTGGAATACGGGTCACGCGTGGCCTTGATGCATGACCCAACTTCACGCTTCTATAGCCTGCTGCAAACTGGATTAGAGGAGGTGCTGGTATGAGTACTGGAGCACAAAAGCAGGGTCGTCGCTTACAGACATGGCCGTTCAACTGGCAACTCATTACCTACCGTCCGTGGCCTTATGCCGTCTTTTGCCTGTTCCACATTCTGTTTTTTGTACTGCAGGTGATTCCAGGGCTTATTGAAAAGTCCATCTTTGACACCATCACCGGTGCAGCGCCTGCCACTGTGAGCATATGGGGACTCATTGCTTTGTATGCCTCGGTGGAACTGGGGCGACAGGCAACCACGTTTGGCGAGATATGGGGTGATGTCACGTTTCGCTATACAACCGGTGCGCTGCTGCGACGCAATCTCTTTGCCAGCATCCTCCGTCGTCCAGGTGCGCAAGCCATGCCTATCTCGTCGGGTAATGCTATCAGTCGTTTCCGCGATGATGTCGGGGAGACTTCAGACTTTCCATTGTGGCTACCAGATATGTTCGGACAAACGGCTGCATCGCTTATCGCCATTGTCATTATGGCGCGCATCAACCTGACCATTACGCTGGTGATCTTCTTGCCTCTGCTTGCAGCTATTGTGGTGTCACGCGTGGCGTGGGGACGTATTCTGCGCTATCGTCATATAAGTAGCGCGGCAACGAGTGCTGTCACGAGCTTTCTGGGCGAGGTTTTCGGGGCGACTCTGGCGGTGAAGGTTGCCAACGCGGAGAAAGATGTGATAGGACATTTTCGCAAGCTGAATGACACACGTCGCAAGGTCATGCTCAGAGATCGTTTGTTTAACGAGTTGCTTCACTCGATCTTCGATAACGCAGCCACATTCGGAATTGGTGTGACGCTGCTACTGGCGGGTCAGGCCATGGCGAACAAGACCTTTACCGTAGGAGATTTTGCGCTCTTTATCTACTACCTGTGGTTCACCACGCAGCTGCCCTCCCAATGGGGCCTGTTTATTGGTGATTACAAGCAGCAAGAGGTGTCCATCGAGCGCATGAGCGACATGATTACCGATGAGCCATTACAGGTGCTTGTCGAGCACGGTCCGGTTTACGAACGTGGCAAGCTGCCTGAACTCGCGCATATAAAGAAAGCCGCCAGGCACCATCTTGAGAGACTGGATGCGCGCGGATTAAGCTTTCGTTATCCAGGCGTGACCGCTGGCATTGAGGATATCAATCTACGGCTCAAACGTGGATCGTTTACCGTGGTCACAGGGCGCATTGGCTCTGGTAAAACAACCTTACTGCGTGTGTTACTTGGTCTGCTACCCAAAGACGAAGGAGAGATACGCTGGAATGGTGAACCGATCGACGACCCGTCCCTGTTCTTCAAGCCGCCTTTCAGTGCCTACACTGCACAGGTGCCGCGCCTCTTCAGCGATACCTTGAGAAACAATATCCTGATGGGGGCGCCTGCGAGCGAGGCAGAGGTGCGCGAGGCCATCAACATGGCGGTCATGGAACCAGATATGGAGGCTATGCCTGATGGATTGGACACCGTCGTCGGTCCGAGAGGAATACGCCTCTCGGGAGGACAGGTGCAGCGAGCGGCGGCAGCGCGTATGTTTGTTCGCAACCCGGAACTACTCGTCTTCGATGACCTCTCAAGCGCGCTCGATGTCGAGACCGAACATCTATTGTGGGAACGGTTGTTTGAGCGTCAGCAAGCAACGTATCTGGTAGTCTCTCATCGTCATGCTGCTCTGCGCCGCGCCGATCATATCATAGTTCTCAAAGGTGGTAAGATCGACGCCGAGGGAACGCTAGAAACATTGCTGGAAACCAACCATGAGATGCAACGCCTCTGGCACGGTGATCAGGAAGCATAGTCTTGCAAGCAAAAAATGGAAGCATAGTTTTGCATATTCTGCAAAACTATGGGAATAATTACACAAATCCCGCCTTCTGGGCGACCGCAAGGGTGATCATGGGGGCGAGCGCAAGAGTGATCTCGAGGGCGACCAAAAGGGATAACCAACCGGGCGACCGCAAGGGTCGCCCCTACATTTTCTTTTGGAAGTTGCGCTTGCTCCAGACCTCCATGCCACCTATGACGTTACGCAGTTCTGTGAATCCATGCCTTTGCAGGATAGAGCAGGCGAGTGTGCTGCGCTGGCCGCTGGCGCAGGTTACGGCCAGCGGCTGCTTGCCATCAAGTTCTTGCAGGCGCTGCTCTAGCAAGTAATACGGGATATGCAGCGCACCGTCGATATGGCCCTCGTCCCATTCTCCCTGGTCGCGCACGTCCAATACGGTGAACGTATCCCGCTGCGCGTGCAGCTCATCAACGGTTATCTGCTGCAGGTGCTGCCGCGGCAGGCCGGCATCTTGCCATACCTGCATCCCACCATCCAGGTAGCCGATCACGCGGTCGTAGCCGACGACGGCCAGCTGCGCGGCAGCCTCCCTCAGGTCGCGTTCATCCTTGACCACCAGCAGTAGGCGATGCTCCGGGGAAGCAACGAAGCCAACGCGGGTAGCGAAGGCAGAACCATGCAAATAGACTTGCAATGCTCCCGGGATATGGCCTTCTCCAAATGCTTGTGGTGAGCGTGTATCGATGACCAGCGCCCCGGCCTGCATCTCTTTTTGAAAGCTTTCTGAGCTGAGAGCTATCGGAGTGGCTGGCGCGGTATCACGGGTATAGTCGGCACGGTTGCGTTCAACTATCTTGAGCATGTTGGGTGGGCGCTGCGGCAGATCCTCGTTGATGTCGTGAATAAATGTATCGCGCGGGCGCGGCGCGATGGCCGGGTTATGCTTGCGCTCAAAGCCAATGGTTGAACTCGTCTTGGGATTCATGCCGCGCCCGCACAACGAGCCAGCGACATGCGCCGGGTAGACCTCGACGCCGTCTTCGAGCTTCAGCAGGCGGTCGAAGATGCTGTCATAGAGCGCGCTGGCCCCTTCTTCGCCCGGTACTGCCAGGTCGGGCCGCGCGACGTCGCCGATAAACAGCGAATCGCCCGTCAGCACCAGCCAGGGGTCTTCGCAGCGGCTGGTATCGGAAACGGCCAGCGCGATATGTTCCGGGCGATGGCCGGGCGTATGGATGACGTGCAGCTTGGCGACGCCGAAGCGCAGTTCATCGCCATCTTTAAGGTTCTCGTGGGGATATGCTGCCCCTGCCTGCTCGTGCACGTAAATAGGCGCGCCGGTGCGGCGCGCCATCTCGCCGTGGCCCGAGATGTGATCGGCGTGGTTATGCGTCTCAATCACGGCGGCTACGCGCATCTCTCTGGCCGCGGCCAGTTCGAGGATATCGTCTACCATATCCAGGCGTGGATCAATCACCGCGCACACGCCCGCGTTCGTGCAGCCAACGATGTAGCTGGCACAGCCCAGGTCTTCTTTGACGATCTGCTTGAAGTACATCGTTGTACCCACCTTTCAAAGCGTATTGAGCATGAGTCAATATACCCTGCTCAATAATACATTATACCATTAGTACACGGCGAGGCCCTTGTGATGCAAAAGGTGATATGCTGGTGAGCATGACAAAACCAGTGAGCAATCAGCCTGGTCACTGAGCACCTTCTCGAGTAAATTTTTCGTACTCAGCCGGCAGAGCGATGCCAAATCGCTCACACAGTGCAGAAACATCACGATAATCATCTGCATCAAGTTCATAGCCAGAATGAAACTTCACCATCCACTCAGGTGAAATGCACTGCACCGGGTATCCCTGTATTAACCCGGTACCAGTCAATGAAGCAAACGGGTACTCAACTCCAAAAACAAGCTTTCCGTGAGCATCATACGTGTAAGAGTGAACATCGACCTCATGTCCCTTGTCATCACCCATGACAAAGTTACATTCCCAAGAATCATTCCGGGGAACATCTTTGTACCCACGTGCTTCGAGCAGCTTACGGAGTTTCGGGACATCTTTGTGCTGTACAGCGATGTCTACATCGTTGTGTGAGCGCGTTTGTTCACCCAATAGTGCATCTACGCCCCAGCCACCATCAACAACGACATCAATACCATTCTGGTCAAAAAGTTGCATGAGCTGAACGACAACAGCTCCACTCATTTTAGTTCCTTCTATCTCAGCTTAAGGATAGTTATTTGGATTCTCGACGCTTAAACCTCCGGCAATAGCAATCTCGATGAGATTACTGTCAGCACAAACAAAAATAGGAGCAAGCGCCTGATTTACTAAAGCTTTGTCCCGCAGATGAAGCGCGCATGCCAGTTGCACCGCGTCGTAGGCACGCAGTCGATGTGAGCGACACAAATCGCCTGCAAAGGTGTAGGTGTCATTTGTGACAGGCCACACGTTATAACTATCTCGGCTATCTTGCCGAAACGTATCAATAAGTGTATCCCGTTCTGCAGTGGTAATGCTCCGCTCTCGTTCTCGCCTACAAATGGCTGCCACAGCTTCGATTAAAGCAGCTTGAGAGATGTAAAGGTCTTGATCTTGCGCCACACCACACAGAGTCACTATCCAAGCATGTCCTTGCTCTGGAAAGTAGCGTTTGACTAGGGCTGAGGTATCGAGGAAGTAGGTTGCCATCAATATGGCCCTCGATCTTCAATGACCATTTCAGATGCAGGTTTGCCACCGGCTAATCTCTGAACGAGTTGCTCGCGTGCCTCTAGTTCTTCCCGAGTCAGCCGTCGCTGGGTAGCAAGGTTGGCGAGCTTTCCCTCACGATATAACTTCTCTGCTAGTTCGCGTCCCGTCATTACATATGTTTCTTGTGGAGTCGGTTGTAAACGATGTATCATATCGCGCAAAAGAGTTTCAGGCCGTTTGCCACTTTTAGCCGCTTCTTCTACAAGTAGTTGGTATTCCTGGTCAGTCAAGGTGACCGTCATCTGGTAAGCCATGAAGATACCTCCGTATATAAGCCAGAGTTGTTCTATTTAGTATATCATGTTATCACCCTTATTGACCCCGCAACTTAAACGCCTCCACCGCCGGTCTATACGGCCGGAGCATCCACAGCGGGCGCCGCAGCCCATCAGGACGATCTGCCTGCGGGCGCGTCAGCGCCAGCCAGCGTTTGTAGACTTCGTACGCTTTACGCGTATCGACATACACATCGCCGTAACGGTCTCCGGGGTGAGCTGCTTCTACTGTCACTTTCTGGTGCCAGCAATGCATGCCGCTGATAGGATCCGGATGGACAGGAAAGGTCAGGTTTTGATGCACGCCGCCCTCGCGCCAGAAGATGCGCGCCGAGTCGGGATCGGCGCTCTCAAAGGGTTGTATGCCCTGCAGGTGGCGCAAACGCCACGTGCCGTCCTGTTCGCGCCCTAATGCTACCTGGGCCGATGCCCAGCGATCAGTCCCCGAACCTGCGTCCAGGCGCCAGCGCCCCAGGTGGTGCGAACAGGCGACGATGCCCGGATGGATGCCTTCTGTCAGCCAGGCGCGATTCACGTAATAGCCGATCTCCGTTGTCACACGCAGCAGGTCGCCCGTCGCCACGCCGATACGCGACGCGTCTGTAGGGTGTACCCACACAGGATTGGCGTTGGAGATTTCGTAGAGCCACTTCGCATTGCCCGAGCGCGTGTGGATCAGCGTGGGCAGGCGAAACGTAGGAATGAGCAGGTACTCCCCGCGCTCGTTATCGATTGCCGAGCGATGCACGTGGCTGTGGGTATAGCCGGGCACGGCGTACTCGGGCCAGCCCCAGTCTTTCAATGTAGCAGAATAAAACTCCAGCTTGCGCGATGGCGTGGGGAAACCTTCGAGCGCCTTGCCACCGACCATTACAGCGATGGCACTCCCGCTGCGCATAATTTTCCCGCTGTGTTCATCAACCTGCGTGCCCTCCAGCTCGGCAGGCTGCAACTCGCGCTCGTTCAACACGAAGACGGGAGCTTTTTCCTGGGGAATTTCAAAGGCGCCATACTTCTGCATGTACTCCAGCGGTGAGAGGTTCTCTTTCGCCGCCACTTCGGGCAACCCGGGCACGCTGTGCTCGAAGAGCCAGCGGTAATATTCCTCGATGGTCAGCTTCTGGCCGGGTTGATAGGGCGACTCGAAGTACTTGCGAATGCCCAGGCCGCCATCGGGGTCGATGCGCCACGACAATTCAATCCAGAATTCGTCCTCCTCCCACACCTCGCCGGGATTGGCCTGGTAGGTGTACTGCATGGGTTCGCCGTGACGCGCTTTGTAGACGCGCAGCACCGGCTGGCGGAAGCCAATCCAGCGCCCGGCATGCGTCTCCTGGCTCATCAGGTCGTGGCGCTCGCTGCCTACGCCCATCGGCAGTACATAATCGGCGTACCATGCCGTCTCGCTCCACACAGGCGTGAGAGCGGCATGCAGCTCTACCTGCTGCTCGTTGGTCAGCATCTCAATCCAGGCAGTGCCGTCGGGGTTCGTCCACACGGGATTGTAGACGCGGGTGAAGTAGGCCGCGAGCTTACCGCGCCCCTCGCGCAGGAAATACGGCAGCAGCATGCTCATTTCATAATTCGCCAGGGGATACTCGGGCGGGAAGAGCAGTTCATTCCACACCTCCGATGGAGCAGGCTTGAGAAAGGGCGCGGGCACGAACTTGTTCCAGCTATTGGGAGCGGTTCCCCCGGGCGTACCAATGCTGCCGGTCAGCACCGAGAGGAACCACAACGCCCGCGACACCTGCCAGCCGCCCAGGTTTCCCGCGGCTGCGGCCCGCCAGGTGTGAGCCGCAAACGCCGTCCCGGCCTGGCCAACCTGGCGAGCGATATCGACGATGACCTCCTCAGGCAGGCCACTCTCCTGCGCCGCGAATGTAGGAGTAAATTCGGCGTAGAGGTCGAGCAGTAAGGCTATGAAGCGGTCGAAGGTTCGCGGCTCGCCGGGATATTCAGCCGCCATGAAATCCTGCCAGTTGACCCAGCGCCGCATGTATTCGCGATTGTAAAGCTGCTCGACGAGGATGATGCGTGCCATTGCCAGCAATACCGCCGCCTCGGAGCCTGGCCAGGTGGGGAGCCAGTAATCGGCCATGCTGGCAGTGTTCGAGAGGCGCGGGTCCATTACTGCCAGCTTAGCTCCCTTCATCTTGCCTTCTATGATGCGCTGGGCCTGCGGGTTGAAGTAGTGGCCCGTTTCCAGGTGCGAACTGATGAGCAAAATAAAGCGGGCGTTTGCATGATCCGGCGAGGGCCGGTCGGCGCCGCACCAGACCTGGTAGCCGAAACGCGCCGACGAGGAGCAGACGTTGGTGTGGCTGTTGTGACCGTCGACACCCCACGCACCCAGCACGCGCTCCATGTAGCCGTCATGGCCGGGTCGCCCAACATGGTACATCACCTCGTCGCGCCGACCCTCTACGATAGCGGCGCGAATCTTGGCGGCAAAGGTCTCCAGTGCTTCGTCCCACGTCGTGCGCTCCCACTTGCCCTCGCCGCGCTTGCCCGCGCGTTTCAAAGGATAGAGGATGCGCTCTGGATCGTTCACCTGGTTGATGGTGGCCGGACCTTTGGCGCAATTGCGCCCACGGCTGCCGGGATGGTAGGGATTGCCCTCGAATTTCTTGACGCGCCCCGTTTCTTTATCAATATAAGCCAGCAGCCCGCAGGCCGCCTCGCAATTGAAGCAAATGGTGGGAATGATTTCGTAGTGCTTCTCGACCTTACGAGGCCATACTTTGGCGTCGTATTCAACCCAGTCATGCCAGCGTTCCGGCGGCGGGCACGACGCCAGGTCGCGCACCGTCATCTGCTCTCCACTCGGGGCAATATGCTGCTTCAAAGGTATCTCAGTCATCATTAACTCCCCTCTACTGAGCTGTCAAGGTTCAATTGATGGGTGAGGCATGGCCAGCAGGGCGACACAGTCCCCCGGGCAGGGCCACACAGTCCCCCAGACTGCGTCCGCAAGGGTCGCCCCTACATTTCTCCCTATCACATCAAGGGTAACAATCCACTACACTCGTGCCGCGCTTATTCAGCCACTCATGCTGGAGGACGGCATACAGGTACTCGTCAGCCCACTTTCCCTTGAACCACACGTTCTGGATGAAGTGACCTTCGCGGCGCAGGCCCAGGCGCTCAAGCAATGTCACAGATGCTGTATTTTCACAATCGGTAATCGCGATCACACGATGCAGCTCCAGCGTTCTGAAGGCGTAGTCGAGGACACGTGAAACTGCTTCCGCTGCTATACCCTTTCCTTGATAGGCACGAGCCAATGTATAACCAATTTCGGCCTGGCGCTCGTCATGCTCATCGATCTTCAAAGCGCAGTCTCCGGCGAGCATACCCGTTTCCTTGAGTGCGATAGCGATCTGGAACCATTGACCGGGCACACCGGGTTGTACCAGCTTTTGCTCTGCGATAAAAGCATGCCCCTCAACTTCGCTTATCCCTTCCCAACCTTGATATCGAGCCACGACAGGATCATTGCGATAAGCCATGAATGGCACAAGATCGGCATCCGTAAAATGTCTCAAAATCAGTCTGGCCGTTTCGAGAGTAGTGAAATCCATCCCGGGCATTGGCTCCCCCTTCCCAATTAGCTTAACGGCACGATCTGTCCCGCCACCACAAAGCAGTGTTCATAGGCAAATAAGCCCACCAATGCAGCAATACTCGCCACGGCCAGCAATACAGGCAGGGCAACCGGCACCAGCAGTGCTATAGACAGTATGGCTATAGGAAGCAGCGAGCCAAGGGCGAAGAATGGCCCCCAGAATGTCTCGTGCAGCCCACCTCGCCGCATATAGCGAGCGGCAGCAGCTACATGACTGCTGCTGTGCGAACTGAGCACCTCCCACAGCACAAGCGCGACATGCAGCACAATGGCTATAAGCAACACAAGAGCGAGGAATGTACTGATCGCGCTGCCGGGGTTGAGCACCAGGGCCAGCAGTCCCAGGGCAGCTGCGCCGGCGAGCACGGCCTGCACCAGCAGGATGGGTAATAACAGGGGGCTTTGCCAGAAATCGCGTCCCTCTGCCTGTCCAAAGAGGAAAGCGCTGTAACCTGCGGCTGCAATTCCACATAACGCGGCCGGGATGAGCAGCCAGCGCAGTCCCTCCGAGAGACCCAGCAGTGCGGCCCCGAACCACGCGGCTTCGATCAAGCCAAAGAGACCCAGGATGTAGCCGCCCCACACGAGCCAGGAGGTAGGATTCGCTTTCGTGACCAGGAACAGCGCCCGGTCGGGACGCTTCAGGTCGGCGATGAGCAACATGAGAGTTACGGCGATAAAGAAACCGCCGATCACAGGCGCTCCTATTCCGAAGAGGGCATTCATGGTCCCGCCAATGCTCCCACTTAGAGCGTAGAGCGCCAGGGCCAGTGCGGCCACGATCATTACTCCAGCGCCCAGCGACTTGGTTCCCAGGTAGGTCGATACCTTCCAACCCCACGGCGCGCTGTTCTTGGGAGTGTCGTAGACCAGGTGCGCAGCGCCAGGGGTGCGCTGTACAGCTTCAGCAGGTTCATACCGATTTGCCCATATCGATCTCGCTCTCGTCCTCGTGGCCCGGCTTCAATACGGTGCCCCACATCGACATATGCGGCAGTTCTTCGACGGCTATTTCGGGATCAAGCGTCGCGTCGTCCGCGCCCAGGTAGAAGACCTTCGGCCTGGTTCCCTGCTCCGGCTTGCGCACACGCACCGGCTCGTGCGCGATGATGCGGGCGATTTCGCTGGCCGGGTTATTCATGTCACCCGCGATAATGGCGCGCTCCGGGCAGACGATCACACATGCCGGTTCCAGGCCAATCTCGGTGCGATGAGCGCAGTAGTTGCACTTGGCGGCGGTATGGCTATAGGGGTCGATGTAGAGCGCGTCGTAGGGGCAGGCCTGCATGCAGGATTTACAGCCTATACAGCGGCTGGAGTCGAAGTCGACGATGCCATCCTCGCGCTTGAACAGGGCTTTAGTGGGACAAATAGTGACGCAGGGGGCATCATCGCAGTGGTTGCAACGGTTGACAAGAAAATAGCGCCGCGAGTTGGGGAACTCGCCCTTCTCAACATACTTGACCCAGGTGCGGTAGACGCCAATGGGAACGTCGTGTTCGGCTTTGCAGGCAACGGTGCAGGCGTGGCAGCCGATACATTTTCTCTGGTCTATGACAAAGGCGTATTTCGTCATGGTGGGTTCCCTTTGGGTGATCAGCAGGCATAGGAAACATTACTATCCTACTTTAGTATAGCGGGAAATATGACCTTGTTTGTTAGTGTATGCGAGAGGGAGCCGTTTGTCTAGTTTTTCTTTTTTTCTTCATATCACCCACAAAGGAGCAAAAAAGAAGAAGCTTTTTTCATGGCAAGGTGTTACACTTTGTAGAAGAAGGAGTGCTGCGGACGATCAAGGCACTTCAAATAGAGAAAAACGCAGCACTTACAGCGAACCAGAAAGTAGCATCCGTGTGTCTGGGACGACCGGATTGGATCGGTGTGGCCGGTCTGTGAAAGGAGATAGAGTGATGTCACGTTTTGTCTTTGTGGGCGAGAGCGAGGACTACCGGCAGAGCAGGGAAGAACTACTCGCGGCGGAGATCGCATTGAAGGACCAGGTGGAGCGCGTGGCGGCGCTGCGTCGTGCGCTGCCGCTGGGGATGCGCGTCCCGAACTACATCTTCCGGGAAGGACCACTGGATCTCACCAGCAACGATCCGGCGGATTTGCGCGATGTGCGGCTCGCCGATCTTTTTACAGACGGGCACGATACGCTGATCATCGATCACCTGATGTTTGCGGCAGGGGACGATGAGCCCTGTGTGATGTGCAGCATGTGGGCCGACGGCTACAACGTGGTCACGCCCCATATCATGCAGCAGGCGAGTTTCGCACTCGTTGCGAAGGCGGAGATCAACAAGCTGCGGAGCTGGGCGCGGCAGCGCGGCTGGGACCGCATCCGTCTCCTCTCCAGCCACGACAACACCTTCAATCGCGACTTTGGCATGGAGGGCGCGGACGGCTCACAGCATCCTGGTCTAAGCGTCTTCACGCGCACGCCCGACGGTGCGGTCTATCACCGCTACACCATCGGCGCAGAGTTCGACGAGCACAACAACCGCGGCATTGACCCGTATTCTCCCGTCTGGAACCTGTTCGATCTCCTGCCCCAGGGGCGAGGCGACTGGTACCCGAGCCATGGCTACATGGAGCGCCACGTACCATAACCGGCGGCAGGTGGACGGGATGAGTAATCTGCCGCGTAAGGATGAGCGTTGCTTCAACAGGTGACGTGGAACAGGCCAATGATCGGGCCCGCGCTTTCGTTCCAGGTTTTGATCGCCCTGGGAGTAGGGAGCAGATCGACCTGGCACTGTTTGCGACTGAAATAGTCGGCCGCCTCCTCGGAGAGCGTGACATTGTCGTACTGCCCCGTGCCGATGATGAGCCGTCTCGCTCCTTTTTCATAGACCTGCCTGGCTTCAGCTAGCGACAGGATGTGAGACGTGCCATAGACGGCCTTGGACAGCTTTTTCTTGCGTTTTTCCACCTGGCCGCCAAAACGAATGAGTATGTCATGCTCGATCACCGTTCCTGCAACGGTGATCGAGCCAAAGGTGGTCTGATCAATGTGAGGCTTCATCTGCCCTCTCCTCAGTCTGTTCTGGGTGTATTGTGTCTCAAGATGACCGCTCCATCTCCAGGTTTTCCAGGAGATCATCACAGGGTTATTATACGCTCAGAAACGAATCCCTGTCACTTGCCCACAGGCACAAGCCAGGGCAACATAGCTCCTCCCCTCTCCTGGCAACCCATGCTTTCAGTGATGAGCTTCGGCTTCAGCAGTATTACACTAAGCGGCTTCAGTGACAGCCCATTTGTGGGACCATACCTGCTCTTTGCTCTGGCCTTTATAGTGGGCTATTGCCTCTATGCTCTCCTGAGGTCCTGGCGAGCGGCCCCGGCCGGGTTGTCAATGAAAGCAGCGCTGTTCATCATCGGCAAACAGTTGTTCTTTGCGCTGATCGTGGTATCGATCTTGACACTAGGCATTTCCGTGCTCTACGCTCTCCTGGTGCAGCACCAGTTTTCATTGGGGTATCTGTCACTTCTCTGGCTCTACGGTATATTCTCCATCGTCATAGTACTTATCCTCGTAACTGCCTAGGTCTGCTTGAGTGAAGGAAGGAAGGGATGGCCACACAGAGTGGCTTGCAAAGACGACAACAAGGGCAGACCTTGTTTGCGCAGGGTGGACACATAGCCGCGAATGCGAGCAAAGGCTTGAGCGAAAGCCTCGCTACGGAAGCAGCCGGAAACTTTTTGCTGCACCTTGACCATGCGAAGATCTCTCTCGGCGAGGTTATTGTCAAAATCCACGCGCAGATCCTCCAGGAAGGTGAGGACGGCTTGCTGCTGTTTGCGCAAGCGATCGAGGAGATTGCGGGCGGCACTTTGTTTGCATCGACCCCGTTTCCCAGGGGGAGCCGTGGCCCGAGGGTGAGCCTGATCCCCGTCATCGAGCAGACGGAGAAACTGCGCTTCCCAATCGACGACTTCCAGCGGGTCAAGCCAGCGCTTTCCTTGTTCGCGCGCCTGGTCGGTCGCCTCTTTCATATCCAGCAGGAGGGTTTTGAGGTCTGCAGCCCAGTGGATGCCTTGCTCTGCGAGAAACACGAGGTCCCGCAGCAGATGCACAATGCAAGCGGCATGCTCACAGTCGTACAAGAAGTACGATCCCCATCCGTCGTGGACCGAGATGCCAGTGAACTGCGGCAAAATCCCGATGGCTTCCAATGCGGCCTGACCCCGGCTCGCATCGACGTGATAGTGGGTGAGGGTCGGCGTGCAGGTCACATGCATCCAGTGGCGTTTGCCTGCCACATACAGCCCGGTTTCATCTTGATGGATGATCTCCGCTTGTTTCAACGCCTCGGTGATCTGCTGCTCCACCGTGGCCAACTGGCCCGCACACCGTTTGATCAGGTCACAGACCGTGCCTTCACTCATCTGGACGAAGAGCAGGTCCCTCATCACCTCACAGGTGCGGGCCAGTGGCAGCAATTGCTGTTCGACCAGATACACAGCGGTCGCTCCCACATTGGATCCATATTGGACAGGAGCCTGCACTCCGGCTGGAAATGCGGCTATGGTGGTATAGTGGCAGTGGGGACACTGTTTCTGCTCTGCCTGATATTCCTGCACCACCACACGAGGCGACGGCAGCTCCACCACCTGACGCCGCTCTCTTCCACACGCTGCCACCGCGTGCAGGTCGTGGTGGCAGGCCTCACACTGGTCTACTTGCAACTCGATGATCTCATCTGGCGTGGACGAGAACTGCAAGCTGGATCCCGGGTGTCCTGGTTGCCCTCCAGATTTCTTCCCGCTCGGATTGCGCGCAAGCTTTTCGGGGTGCGCACAAACCGATCCGAGGATGGCGGCAAGTGGCTATTGTGGCTATCTTTCACGAGCTGGTCTCGCAAGGCTTTCAGTTGCTCGTTCAAGTTGCTCATCTGCTCCCCGTGGTGCTGGATCACGGCGTTCTGCTCCGACAGCACCGCTTGCTGCTGCTGGATGAGTTCGTCTCGCTGCGCCAGGTGTTCCCGCAGACCCTTATTCTCTTCTCGCAGATAGACCAGTTCTTCTTCGATCGTCATGCCCTGACTTTACTGGGTTTGACACCGTTTGGCAAGTCCCCAGCGCACCTGGGCAGTTACGATCGTACCATAGTTAATCCTCCTGAACAGGTAGCCAGACAAGTGCATGAGATAAAGGCGCGCCGTCAATAAAGATGAGCGAGCGGAGATCCGCTTCGATCTTCCCATGCCATAGTAGGTGATAGAGACCAGGCGATACCACACCGACTGGGAGTCCAAGTTCCTGGGAGATTTCTTGTATCAAGCGAGGAAGTGGTAAATGCCTTCCATTGCTAAGCTTTTCACGCGCTGCAACACCCACATCTGAACGGAAATAGACGGTGGGCCGAAACATGTACAGTTCAAGCAAATTTGTAGTGACAGTATCATTTGGGAGTGAGTTTTCCGTATGGACCACATACCGCCAGCCCTCTTTCTGACAGAGCTTCTGGGCCGCCGCCTCCCTGCGCTGCGCATTAGGTAGGAGCCGACGCTCTGAGAGAGTTACCTCGTGGATTTCGATGGTTCCATCGACTTTCCAGACCATAAAGTCAGGGACATAGGCATGCTTCTTCCCTTCTGAGTCAACATAGGGAATGCGTATGGGCTGGCTTTGATAATCTCTGACTGTAGGATCGCGGTCAAAACCCAGGGTGAGTTTGCGTTCACCACCAAAAGACTCGCATTGAATCGTACGCCCGTTCTTATTATGAATAGTACCACGACTGTTCGTCCCGATTGGAGACTCGACCAGATTGGGATAGCGCCCAAAGCCGTGCTGGCTGTTGGTCGTATGGACTCTCCTGGGCCTGGCATGATGGGTTCATCTCAGCTGGGCCATCAAACCCATGCACGCCCCCGGCTCGTGACCTGGTAGGCTTCTCGGTGCGGCTGGGCCGTCAAACGTCGAGAACTATACTGTGACCACTGTGCGGTGAGTCGCTGCAAGGTCGCTTCCAGCTCGGTGCGCTGATCCGTGTCTGTCGCCACCTGATAGGAGTAACTGCTTCTGGGCAGCTCTCAGACGCGACAGACTTGACCCACACAATAGACCACTCCCAGGTTCATCGCCAGGACTCGCTTCTGCTTTGCAGCGAGTTCCAGAGACTGGTTGTGACTTAAACTCCGCCGTGAACGAACGTCGTTTGCTCCTGCGCAAGATCAATCTCAGAAAAGTACCCCAACTCCTCCTCATCGCTCATTGCATGGGTCAGCGCTTCCTGAAAGAGGACCTGACCCTGTTCCCAGGCGACCTTTATTCCAGGAACCATCTGATGTAGCCCGCGCCATTCCCGCTCAAAGTGCCTGGTTTTGTATGCCGTCTCCACAGCGCGAGTGAGAAAAGCTTCGAGATCATCTGGATGGAGTGCATCCTCGTCACCAGCTCGTCCAGACCCGCTTCCCCCATACGCAATCAGCCTGCGGACTTGTTGCACTGCAAGAGCTGCGGCAAACAGTTCCGGGTCGATATCCACCCGACGAAGATCTACATAGTGCTCAAGGGAATCGCGCTGCATACATTTTCCTGTGTTTTCAAAGGGAGCTGTCCCTCTTCTGAATCATTGCTCATCTTCGTGATCCCTCCGGTGAGGAGTGCCTTTCTCGACCAGAAATCCCGTCAGATCGCCATACCAGCTCGTCATGCAAGGCATGTCTGAACCAGCTATCCGCAAGTTGGTTGGTCACCGCAATGCCAATTCCCTCGAACCTTACTTGCACCTTTCTGACCGTTTTGTCGCCTCAGAGTTTGAAAAAGCGCAATCTGTCTTTCATTCTCTTGCAACTGGCTCATTTCTCTCAGGGGGACAATCATGATTCTTGGAGCAGGTCAAGCCCAAACCGATGAAGCTATTATTGCAGAATATCACGAGTACTTACAAAAGGTTGGCCACATTACCGTTCCCTCAAACTTGGGCACGATTAAGCTTTCTCCAAACTCGATGCTTCGCGTTATCAAGAAGCCCATTCGGGAGTGGAGCGATGATGACATTCTTGGATTGGTTCGCGCGAGAAAACACGCATCCAGATACAAATACAACGTCTTCCTAGCCTTTCTGTTCTTCCGTGGCTATCGACAGCCGAGTTTGTACTTGCTTGAAGAACTGCATATTGACCTTGGGCATCAATGGGGTCCGGTTGTCGCTCCGCACCATCAGAAGATGGTTCAAGCAGCTCAGGCATTGGGGCACCCCAATGCGAAGCCTGTGACACCCCTTCTGCTCATGCTCCTTGTTCATACAGGAAAAACGCTTGAGCAGATCTCACGTGCGGATTTTGAAACATTTCGGGACGAATATCAGACGCGCTACCGATCAAGGCGGATCAGGGGGCAGCCAGATCCTCGCCTGTACAGCCTGGAACAATACCTCATCCATTTGGGGATTCTCTCGTCAGTCCCTGCTGTTTTTCGGTATGAAGAACATTTTGCAATGCTTACCCATGAATCGATCAAACAGGTGCCACTCTTCTGGAGAAAGTCGTTGTCACCCTTCTTCTCCACACCGGCATCCGTATAGCAGAGTTGGCAATGCTCAAAGCCTCCGATGTGGTCCAAATTGGCGGCACATGGAAATTGCATATCCATGAAGGAAAGGGACTGAAAGATCGGGTTATCCCTTTAACTGCGCGCTGTGTTGAACTGCTTCAAAGCAGGAGTAGTGGGATTGACGGCCCATCGATTTCGCCACACCTTCGCGGTGGCCCTCCTCAATTATGGGATTCGCGAGACGGCTCTGCAAAAATTGATGGGCCATGCGACGCTTGGCATGACCTTAGAATACGCTCGGATCTTAGATCACACGGTTGAGCAGTCTTTTACAGAGGCCGTTTCACACATGCAGGAGGACTCTCTCAGTTGGGTGCCCGGCTTCTTTCTTCAGGAGGATTACACGCTCTTTGTGGAGGGAGATGCGGTGAGTTGGATTCGTTTGCCGTTGGGATATTGTCGGCGAAATGCAAAGCTTCACTGCGAAAGTGATGTCAAATGTCTCCTCTGTGATCGATTTGCCATTGGCAAAGAGGATCTTCCACGGTTGAAGCTTATGTACGATCGCTTTCTCAAGCTTGGACTGCAAGTGAAAGCAGATGTAGTGGCATCGCAGATTCAGCGCTTGGAACTGTCATCTGGTGAGGGCCATCAAGGTTTTATCCCTGTGCAGGCGATTTCTCTCACGAAGAATCGCTCGGAGAAGGGTCACGTGTGATTGTGGGAATATCTCGGAGGAGAGACAGTGACAGACACTTGTCCATTCCAGGATGTTCATGGCGAGAGGATGAGCATCATTCTGTGGATGAGATGTGTCAAAACCGTTGGTTTTCTGCGACACAAAGAGATGAGGCATGTCACCTCCTCACGTTTGAAGCAGAGTAGCTTCCTCCTCGACCAGGCTTTTGGCTTGTGAAGCCGGTCGAGGAGGAAGTTTCCGGTAGAAGAAGCGGCAAGCACTTGTCGTCTCAACCAGGTCTATTAGGCCCACCAACGAAATTTACAATAGTAAGGTCATTGCCAATCGAAAAAGAGAACACTAAAGCCACTCTGTGTCATGCATTTCGGCTCTAGTGTCAATGATAAACACCATTATTTGGGACAGATGTCGGCACTACCGTGAAAGGAAAATCGCAGAAAGCGCTCCAATCTGCTTCTGTCCAACA
>WNEZ01000908.1_pt1 | contig 24228 bp, 14 predicted proteins | sample 5400521 | NCBI WGS metagenome assembly WNEZ01 (sample SAMN13153339, study PRJNA577476) | soil metagenome | isolation source: 120 cm saprolite under Douglas fir tree site 2 hole 1 replicate 1 | place: USA:California | collected 2015-04-18
GTGTCGAGCACGAGCCGGCCAGCGACGTTGTGGTACAAGTGCGAGGAGGGCGACAGCGGATACAGGCCGGGGTAGATCCTCGCGCCGACGAACAGATCCAGCGTGCCGTCGCCGTCGTAGTCCCCGATCGCGAGCGGTCCCACGCTCGCGGTGTCGCCGCCAAGCAGCGGCGTCATCGCGCCTGTGCGTGGTGAGTACGCGACGACGCTCGCCGTCGTCCGGGCCTCGTAGTTCGCCACACCGGCGAGAACAAGTGATCGGCCGCGATCATCGGGCCAGCCAAGAATCGTCGTGAGGTCGCCGGGGGCGGGCGGTGCGTTCACGCGTGAGGGCTGCAGCCGCGTTCCGGTGTTATGGAAAAACGCGATCCTGCCGGTGCGTCCCGCTCCGACGATCAGATCCTCTTTGCCGTCGCCGTCGAGATCGACCCATGCGACTCCGGGACCGAGCTGGCTGAAGGAGTTGGGCAGCAGCGGCTGGCGCTGAAAGTCGTCGAAGTACGGCTCCACGTGCGTGTGTCCCCCGAGTTGATCTGAGATATCTTGGAAAAGGGGGAGTGTATCGGGATGCGTGACACGCGATGTGGGATGCGTCTCTGCCGGTTCGTGGATCTCGTATTCCCGGTTCGGCACCGCACTGTCGACTACGCTGCGGCGCCCGTCGCGCCACTCAACCTCGATGCGGACATGCGCCGCGGCGCCGGTGGCGAACGTAAGACTCGCGTCGGAGCTCGAGAGGTATAGCCCGCCGGCGATCATCTCGCGTTGCTGCGACGGCACGGGACCGCCCAGCACGCGCACTCGGCTCCCGATGCCCGCGGTGTTAGGCGCCGCGCCGCGCAAGCGCACGGACACGCGCGGCGCCATGGCGTCATTGCGCAGCACGGCCGCCGGGCTACCGAGCCGATTGATCACGACGTCGAGATCGCCGTCGCCATCGAGATCGGCGAGCGCCATCCCGGACGAGATGTCGTCGCCGAGATCGAAGCGCCATTTCTTGCTCACATCCTCGAAGGTGAGGTCGCCGCGATTCCGGAACGCGACGTTCGGCAGCTTCAGCGGAGGATACTGGAAGAGCATCTGGCGCCAATCGATCTGGCCGAGCTGACTGCGCAGGCGATACTGCGTGTCGCCATCCATGATGTCCCACCGGTGCCCGGTGCCGATGAGGATGTCCTCCCAGCCATCGAGATCGACGTCGAGAAAGAGCGTGGACCAGGACCATCCCGAGGCGCCCACTCCCGCAAACCGTGCCACCTCGGCGAACGTCCCGTCGCCGCGGTTCAGCTGCAGCGTGTTGCGCTGCCGCTGCGGCCGACCTTCGCCCAGGCCGGGGCGTGCGGGGGCGGCGGTGTGCGTGGGAATCTGCGTCTTCAGGCGGCGCGTATCGCGGCTGAGCATGTCGACTTCGAACAGATCGGGGAATCCGTCGCCATTGATGTCGCCCACGGCCACCGCCATTCCCGAATTACTCGTGCTGCGCAATGCATACCAGGGAATCAGACGAAACCGGCCGTGGCCGTCGTTGATCCAGCACTGGTCCGGATCCTCGAAGTCGTTGGCGACGTAGAGGTCGGGCGCGCCGTCGCCATTGAGATCGGCGAAGATTGCGGCGAGTCCGAAGTCCTCACGCTCCTCCGTGAGCTGCGCCCCCGTTTCGTCCACGAAGCGGGGATTGTGCGCCATGGGCTCGCGCGTGAAGTGCCCGGTGCCGTCGTTCAGGTAGAAATAGTCCGGATCCGCGCGTTGTTGGAGGCTGATCCCGCCCAAGTCCTCACGGTTCACCAGCCTATAGTCGCGGCGGTACTGCTCTTTGACTTCGTACTGGTTTGGTCCCGTGCGGCGGGTGATCTGGCTGAACGCCCGATCCTGCGGCGACATCCGATCGATCGTCGTGTAGGCCTTGTAGTTTGCGACGTACAGGTCGAGATCGCCGTCCCCGTCCACGTCGGCGAGTGCGACCGACATGCTGCCCGCCGTGGACGTCAGGCCGGCGGTCTGCTCGGCAAAATGGCCCTTACCGTCGTTCAAAAAGAGCGCGTTTGGGCCGCCCAGCGAGACGAGCACCAGGTCCTGATCGCCGTCGCCGTCTACGTCGGCAAAGGCGCATCCCGTCGCATGGCGGCCCGGCGCCGCGACGCCCGCCTGCTGCGTGATGTCCTCGAATCGCCAGTCGCCCAGGTTGCGATACAGCGCGCTCGACCCTTCGGTGCGGGCGAGGAACACATCGGGGCGGCCATCGCCGTCCACGTCCGCCAGGCACACGCCCGCGCCCTGAGCGAGCTGGCGATTCTGTGCCAACAGCGAATCGCTGACCGTGTTGCTGAACGAGATGCCGGTCCGGGAAGGAGCGAGCGACGTGAACCCCGGCGTGAGTTTCCCGCGCGGCACCTCGAGCTCGCGCCACCGGTAACCATCAGCATCGTGCCACGCTGATGTGACCGTGGCTGTTTCGCGGCTACAGGCAACAAGCAATAGCAGGAAAGGCAAGAGTCTCAACTATCCACGAGCCCCCACACGAGCGCTGCCGTTCGTTCGGCGGCGCCGCGTCCCTCTTCGACCATCTGCTTGGCGGCCTTGCCGGCACTTTTGCGGGCCGCCGGATCGTGATGCCACACGAGCCACTGCGAGTGCAGGGGATGGCGCGCGTCGGCGGGCAGTGCGACCGCTCCGCCCGAGTCGAGGAGCAGCGCCGCATCGCGACTCATTCGCCAATGCGGGCCGAACACGATCGGCACGCCGAACACCGCCGGTTCGAGCACCGAGTGCAGGCCCGCACGGTGGAAGCCGCCGCCGACGAACGCCATGTCGCCGAGCGAGTAGAGATCGGCGAGAATGCCGACGCGATCGACGACGATCACCGGGCCCGGCTTCGCATGTTCGAGCTGCGACAACCGGACGGGCCGGGGCAGCTTCAGGTGGCGCAGGCGCTCCGCGATCCCCGCCAGGTGATCGGGATTCGGTTCGTGGGGAGCGAGCAACAGCCGCGCGGTCGGGAGCTGATGCAGCAGGTCTGCGAACGCGGGTAAGAGTACCGCTTCATCCGACGGCCAGGTCGATCCCGCGACGATGGTGAACGCGTCGGGCGCGGTCGACGCCAGTCGCGCGATCGGCTCGCGCGTGCGGTCCAGGCGCGCGGCGCGCTCGGCCACACTGTCGTAGCGCGTGTCTCCGGTGACGGCGATGACGTCGGCGCGCGCGCCGAGGATCTCGAGACGCTCGCCGTCTTCTTCGCTGATGGTGCCGACCCGGTCCAGCGCGTGATACGCCGGGGCGGACCACTGCCGCGCCGGCCAACGCAGCCGCGAGCTGTTGGGCGCCACCGTGGCGGAAATCAACCCCAGCTTGACGCCGCGCCTCGCGGCGGCGAGCGTCAGCTCCGGCCAGACGTCGAGCTTGCTGAAGACGAGCGCGGTCGGTTGCAGCGCGTCCAAGACCTTCGACACTTCGGACGGCCGGTCGAGCGGCAGATAGTCGGCGATGTCGACCGGCAGGTTTTTCGCGAGTCGCTCGGCCGACGGCGAAAAGAACGTGAACGCCAGCTGCCAGTCGGGATGCTCGGCGCGCAGCGTCTCGAGCACCGGCTTTGCCTGTAGCCCTTCGCCTACCGACGGCGCGTGCATCCAGATCAGCGGCCGCTTCGTGTCGCGGTGCGCCGCTGCCCACGTCGCAAGACGGGCGGCCAATCCGCGCCGCCCGTCGAGCCCTCGCGCCACTTTCTTGTCGAAGCGTGCGACCAGCGGCGCCGCGCGCGTGACGACGTTCACGCTCAGCCGATACAAGAACGAGGGCCTGCTCACTGTGATGCACCCGTGCGCACGGCGTAAATCGAATCCAACAAATGCCGCATCGGGTCGGGCGTGTAGGGCGCTCCCTGGAGCAAGCCGCCTTCGATATAAAAGGAAGGAGTCGCGTGGGCGCCGGACCGGTTTGCCCGCTGGGCATCGAGCTCGATTTCCTTGCGTACGGTCCCAGCGTTGAGGCAGGCGAGCAACTTTGTCCGGTCGACGCCGGCGCGCTGGGCGATTTTCACCAGCGCGGTGCGGGGCTGCGCGAGCTTGGCCCACTCGTCCTGATGCTGGTAGAGCGCATCGTGCGTCGGCCAGAAGCGTCCCTGTCGCGCGGCGCACATCGCCACTTCGGCCGCCGCGACGGCGTTGGGATGGATACTCGTCAGCGGCAGATTGATGAAGACCCAGCGGACCTTGCCGGTCTGCACGAATTCGCGATCGATGGTGGGAAGCACGGTCACCGTGAACATGCGGCACGCCGGGCACTGGAAGTCCGCCATCTCGTAGACCGTGACCGGTGCGTTGGGCGCGCCCTTGGAGCGGGCCGCGAGCGGATCGTCGTTCTGCGCGCTCCCGCTGCTGACGACCAGCGCCGCGGCGAGGAGCACGGAACGGGAACGAATGCTGGTCAGGGGCCCGACTTGGTCCAGATGGCGATGACTCCGCATTGGGAGTCCGCCTTGAGAAACTCTGCCGGCGCTTCGTTGGGACTGCGGTAAATCTCCACGGCGACGATTCCCACGACCGGAAGATGCGGAGTCGATGATATCGAGGCCGGGGCGCCGTCGATGACCCAGTCGGCATTGCAAACGCCATGGGCCGTCCGCGTCATTTGCGCGTTGCACACACCCGACCGGCAGTTCAAGCGTACCCCTGGAACGCCGCGCAGCAGGTCGGCCATGGTGGCCGCATGACTGGCCTCGATCTGTGCGTGGGTAATGAAAATGCCGCGACCCGACTGGCGCCGCTCTTCGAATTCCTCCATGCGCCGCTGGAAATAGCCGAGTTGTCCCTCGACCACGATGGGTTCGAGGTCGACGCCGATGGGCTCCAGCTCGAACACGTAGTCGACCGACTCACCATCGGAGAGGTGGAGCACCCAGGACGTCACCCCATAGCCGATGGCGCGAACCTCGAGGATATAGGTTCCGGCGCCGAGGCTGGTTTGGCTGAAGCGGCCGGCGCTATCGGTGGCGGTGCGGAGGCGTGTCCCGATCAGGTTAACGTTCGCCCCGCTCACGGGGGCCCGTGACTGCTGATCCACGACTTGTCCACTGATCCCGGCATGCGGGGAACCGGGGGAGGCATGTCCCTGCGCCTGTGCATGCACCGGCACTCCCCGGGAGACGGCAATTCCGAGGCCCAGAGCCGCTAGCGGAGGGAGGATGTGGGTGATGTATGTCATGGACCGCGACCGTGAGCGACCGATCATAGATGATAGGGCGCCTCCGGCGGGATGCAACCCGCCGGCGGGGGGTTGACGGGTTTCGCAAGAAACCGTATACCTCGGGGGAGACCCGAGGTGGGGTCCTGGGCCTTCAGGCCGTCACCTGATTCCCGAGCGGTATGACCGTCACGCTCATCAGAATTCTGCGCCGCGTATTTGCCGAGCGGATTCGTGATATCGAGTCCGCCCGTTCTGTCTTTTCCCACCCCCACGTTCCCAGTTCACGAGAGGATGTCCCCATGCTCCACAATCGTCGTGGCTTGCTCTTCGCCGGAGTCGCGGCGCTGGCGCTGCTCGTGGCCGGCGCGAAGTCCGCTCAGGCGCAAGATGCCGTGGTCCGTGGCACGATCACTTCCGATCGCGGGGAGCCGATCCCGGGCGCGAACGTCGTCATCGACGAGCTGCGTCTCGGCGTCGTCAGCAATGCGACCGGACAGTACTCGTTGTCGGTTCCGGGCGCGCGCGTGCGCGGCCAGGGGGTCGTGCTGCGCGTCCGCGCGATCGGGTTCAAGCCGAACAGCAAGGCGATCACCCTGACGGCCGGCGAGCAGGTTGTCGACCTCGCGCTTGGGTACGACGTCAACCTCCTCGAGGCGATCGTCGTCACCGGCACGCAGGAAGCGACCGAAGCGGTGAAGGTGCCGTTCACGGTGAACCGCGTCGACGCCTCGCAGCTCCCCGTTCCCGCGTCCAATCCGTTGACGCAGCTGCAGGGGAAGGTGCCGGGCGCCAACATCGTATCGGCGAGTGGCCGTCCCGGTTCGCAACCGGCGGTGCTGCTGCGCGGTCCCACATCGATCAACGCGTCGGGCCGCGGCCAGGACCCGCTCTACATCGTTGACGGCGTCATCATCAACGGCAACCTCTCCGATCTGAATCCCAGCGACATCGAGAACGTGGAAGTGGTGAAGGGCGCCGCGGGCGCATCGCTGTATGGCGCACGGGCCGGAAACGGCGTCATCAACATCACGACCAAATCGGCGCGGCGCAGCATGGAAGGCGTGAAGTTCGGGGTGCGCAGCGAAGCCGGCGTCAGCGACATCGAGCGGGACTTCGGGCTGGCGCGGTTCCATGCGCTCGCGACCGATGAGACGGGCACGATGTTCTGCGAAGCCGTGACCGGCCAGCCGTTCTGCGCGCGCACCTTCGATTACGCCGCCGAGCAGTTCCGCGTGAACAACACCCCGCAGGACTTTGCGCTGAACCCCAAGGGGTTCCCGATCGATCCGGGCTCGACGATTTCCGGTCAGCCGTTGCGGCAGCGTTTTCAGGTCAATGCGTGGCCCGGAACGTCGTACAACGCGGTAAACCAGCTCGTGACGCCGAAACCCTTCATAGAGAACACGGTCGACATGAGCGGCCGGTTCGGGACGTCGACGCGGTTTTACGCGAGCGCGTCCAACCGGCGTGAGGAAGGCGCGATTCGGTACCTCAACGGGTTCACGCGCAATTCTTTCCGCATCAACGTCGATCAGGGCATTGGGACGGATTGGAATTTCGCGTTCCGCACGTCGTACACGCGCAGCACGCAGGACGGACTCAATCAGGAAGAGGGCGGTCAGGCGTTCTTCCGGCTGACCCGCGTGCCCGCCATCGTCAACATCCTGGAGCGCGACACGCTGGGCCGGCTGTACATCCGGCCGAACCTGCAGGGCGGTGGCTCTCAAAACGAGAACCCGCTCTCCACGTTGTACCAGACGTTCCGCGAGGACCTGACCAACCGCTTCATCGGCGGCGTCACGGCGACGTACTCGCCGGTGAATTGGTTCAACCTGGACGCGAACTTCAGCTACGACCTGAGGCGCTCCACGGCCGCGCAGATCAACGACAAGGGCTTCCGCACGACGACCTCGGCCACCGCCAACCTCGGGTCGATCTTCCGCTCGGCGACGGGGCGCGAGGCGCTGAACGGCAGCATCAACGCGACGTTGAAACGTGACTTCGGGCCGGATCTCAAGTCCCGCTACACGTTCCGGTACCTGTTCGAGCAGCGCGATTTCAATTTCCAGAGCGCCCAAGGCAGCCAATTGTCGGTGCAGGGCGTGACGGCACTGAACAACACGCTGCAGAGCACGCGTGCCACAACGTCGGATCAGCAGCGCATCCGCGAGGTCGGGATGCTTGCGGGAACGAACTTCGACTACAAGGGCCGCTACATCCTGGATGCGTTGGTGCGGCGTGACGGCAGCTCGCTCTTCGGGCCGGAGAGCCGGTGGAAGACGTTTGGACGCGCGTCGGTGGCCTGGCGCATCGCGCAGGAGCCGTGGTGGTCCCTCCCACAGGTCACCGAGCTGAAGGTGCACGGCTCGTACGGCACCGCGGGTGGCTCGCCGCGCTTCGATGCGCAGTACGAAACGTTCACCATATTGGCCGGCGGCCTGCTGTCGCTTGCGACGCTCGGCAACAAGACTCTGAAGCCCGAGCTGCACGGGGAAACGGAAATCGGTGGCGATCTCGAGCTATGGAATCGGTACGCCTTCAACGTCACGTACGCGCATGCGAACATCAAGGATCAGATCCTGCCGGTCCCGGTGTGCGCGTGCACCGGGTTCGCGCGGCAGTGGCAGAACGCCGGCACGCTGACGAACAACACCCTGGAGATGTCGCTCAACATCCCGCTGATACAGCGGCGCGACATCCAGTGGTCGACGCGTGTGATCTATGATCGGAACCGGTCCGTCGTCACCGCATTGACCCCCCCGCCGTTCTTCTTCGGCGCGGACTTGCAAGGCACGGGCTCGATCTTCCAGGCGAAGGTGGGCGAGCGGCTGGGCACGTTCTATGGCCACCGCTTCATCACGAACTGCTCGGAATTGCCGGCACCCTTCAACGCCGATTGCGGCGGGCCGAGCAGCTCGTTCCAGCGCAACGACGAAGGCTTCCTGGTCTGGGTCGGCGCGGGCAACAACCCGGGCATGGGGATTACGAACAACCTCTGGGAAACCAGGATCAATAATGCGGCCGGAAACACGAGCGTCACGCCGTGGGGGATCATTGAGCTGAACTGGGGCATGCCCATCCTGCTGCGCGATGCTGACGGGAACGCCCAGAACGTCGCGCTGGGGAACGCGCTGCCGGACTTCCGGTTCGCCGTCACGCAGGACGTGCGGTTCAAGCGGTTCAGTTTCTATGCACTGCTCGATGCGTCGGTCGGCCAGAAGATCTGGAATCAGGGATTCCACTGGGCCCACCTGGACTTCCTGTCAGGCGACGTTGATCAGGTCGGGAAGTCGGTCGAGGCGGCGAAGCCGATCGGGTATTACTGGCGCACATCGCGGCAGGACGGATTCACGGGGCTCGGCGGGTTCTACGACCAGCTGCTCCCCAACAACGAGACCGTGGAGGATGCGAGCTACGCGAAGCTGCGCGAAGTGCTCGTATCCTATCACATCGGCCCGATCGCGCGGACCGGCGATTGGGACATCAGCCTCGTGGGACGGAACCTGTTCACGCTGACGGGTTACCGCGGCTTCGATCCCGAGGTCGGCCTGTCGGGTGGTACGCAGCTGAACGGCGCAGGTTCGGCGGCCATCAACGCGGTGGACGCGTTCACGTTCCCGAACCTCCGCACATTCACGATCGGATTGAGCTCGACATTCTAACAAGCGGTTCCCCCCCTCCCCGCCGGGCCTTTGGCCCGGCGGGGAGGAGGGCGGGCCTGCCCCTTTTTCTGTGGAGGAGTTAACGATGTCCAAGCTTCGTTATATCGCCGCCGGCGTGCTCGCCCTGGGCTTCATGGCCTGCAAGGATACGCTGGTCGTCCAGGATGTGACCGATCCGGATCGCGACCGCTCGCTGAGCCGGCCCGGCGACGTCGAGACGTTTATTGGATCGACGTATGCGCAGATTCAAAACGCGACGCTGGGCGGCTCGAACGACGATCTTCAGACCCAGCTACAAGTCATGGGCATGGAGAACACGTCCGCGCTCGCCAATTTCGCCATGGGTCCGCGCGGCGCGGTGCCGCGGCGACCGATCGACAACACCCGGAACGGCACGGGGAGTGCTGGGAACTATCGCGACTTTCAAGTCCTGATCCGCGCGGCGCGCATGGCCGCGATGGGCGTCAACGCAATGAATCGCTTGGGCACGCTGGGCTCGGCGTCCGTGGACGCCCGCGCTCGCTCCTTCGCCCGGTTCGTGCAAGGGGTGGCGTACGGCGATCTCGCGCTCGCCTACGATTCCGCCGCCCTCGTGAACGACGACGACACCCCGACGAGCATCCAGCCGCTCAAGGGCTATCTGGACGTCATGAATACCGCTCTGACGCTGCTCGACTCGGCGGTCACCATCGCGCGGGCAAACTCGGGCTCATTCCCGCTCCCAGTGACCTGGGTCCCCGGACACGATCCCGCCGTAGCCGCCACCCGGCTCGATACCACCGCCTACTTCCAGTGGATTCGATCGTACAAGGCCCGGTTCCGCGCCAGCGTCGGCCGGACGCCGGCCGAGCGTGCAGCGGCGGATTGGGCGTCGATCATCGCCGACGCCAACACCGGCATCACCGCGGACTTCAACATCGCGGCCAACCCGGCGACCGGGTGGGATATCGTCTGGCCGGCGCAGGCGTTCGCGACGGGCCCCGCCAACTGGCACCAGATGTCGCAGTTCTGGCTGGGCATGGCCGACAGCTCGGGCGGGTATGACGCCTGGCTCAGAACGGACCCCGCGCTCCGCGAGCCGTTCCTCGTCGTCACCACCGATCGCCGCTTTCCCAGAGGCATCGCGCGGGCCGCGCAGAACGCGGACACCAATCGCACCTTCAGCGGCGTCCCGTACCTCAAGAACCGCCAGGCCGGGGAAGACCAGCCCGGGCAACCGCTGCAAATCTCGATGTACGACTTCTACCGTTCGCGGGCGTTCAACTCTGCAGGCCGTATCGGCAACTGGCCCATCATGACGCGCGCGGAGATCCGTCTCCTGGCGGCGGAAGGCTATCTGCGCACGGGGAACGTCGCCGCGGCAATCGCCCGGATCGACAGCTCGCGGATCAGCGTCGGCCTGTTGCCCGGTCTGGCGCTGGCGGGCATCGCCGACACACTGACAGCAGTCCCGGGTGGTAACGCCTGCGTGCCGCGCGTCCCGGACGCTGCTGCGACCGCCGGTCCCTACAAGGGGACGCGGTGTGGGCGGCTGTGGGATGCGCTGAAGTGGGAATACCGCTTGGAGACGATGTACACGGGGTACGGCATGTGGTACTTCGCCGGCCGCGGCTGGGGCGACGTGCCCGAAGGTACTCCGCTCTATTGGCCGGTGCCCAATCAGGAGATGGATACGCGCAGCGAGGCGTTCTATCCGGTGGGTGGTGTGGGGAGGCCGGGCGGCGCGACCGCCGGGAACTACGGCCTGTTCGCCGGCGGCGTGTACTGAGTATGGGCCGGGTTTCCGCGTACCGGCGAGCCGTGGCGATCGGGCTTCTGCCAGTTGTGGCGGGGTGTTACACCTACACCCCGATCGCCACGCTGCAGCCTGCGCCGGGCACCAACCTGTCCCTCGTGCTGAGCGACGAGGGCCGCATGCAATCGATGCGCCAGGTTGGTCCGTACGCGATGCGGATCGAGGGAGAGCTGCTCCAGGCGACGTCCGATGATCTCGTGCTTGCGGTGTCCGACGTCGTGGATATTCGCGGCACGCACAGCAAGTGGACGGGCGAGTCGGTGTCGCTGCCCCGCAGCTATGTGACGATGACGTACCAAAAGCAGTTCTCGCGTTCCAAGACGGTGCTCCTCGCGACGGTAGTTGCCGGGGGCATCGTCGCAATCATTGCTGGGCGCAACCTGCTGGGGTTCGGCGGGAGCGGCGATACCGGCGTGATTCCACCCGACCCGAACGGCCAATGAATCCGATCAAACCTTCTCGTGTGAGTGTTGCGATGACTCGACTTCAGTTCTCCCTGTGCTGCGTGCTCGCGGTGGCGGTTGGGTGTAAAAAGGACGCCACGTTTACCGAACCGGAGCCGCCGCAGGCCGCGATCCACTGGATCCATGCGGTCCCGGACAGCGGCGAAATGGACATGCGGCCCGTGGACATCATTTCGAACGCCGGACTGTTCGACGCGGTGTTCCGCGGCTCGAACATGTTTTATCAGGGCATCGACGCCGGGACGCGGCAGATCCGCGTCTTCATGAGCAGCACGAACCCCGCGATCACCAGTGTGCCGATCCTCGACACGATGGCCACGTTCGCATCGCCGAATTCCTATACCGTCATCCACACCGGATTCGCACGGACCGGGTCGACACCGGGACGGGTGCTCTGGATCGTCCCGGATGCCGGAGCCGACCCTGGGGCGAACAAAATCGGCATTCGCCTGCTGCACGCCGGTGTGGGTATGGGCGCCGTCGACGTGAACCTCACGCGTCATGCGACCGATACGCTACCCGACGCGCCAGCGGTTGCCAACCTCGCCTATAAGGGCATAGGCACCTACTTCACGCTCGTAAGCAACGACAGCCTCGTAGCCGATTCGCTGCGCGTGGTCGTGACGGCGACGGGGACCAAGACGCCGGTGCTGTTCTCGCTCAAGATTCCGCGCGGCATCGCAGGCACGCCGACCAGCAACCCGATCGCCGGGGCGAGCGTGGCCGGGTCGGTGATCACTACGGTCATCGTGCCGGCCTCCGTCGTGGGCAGCACGGCGCCGCAGGGTGGCGCGTTTGCCGCGCCGAGCGCCGTGTTCCTGGTCGATCGGCGTCCGGCGAACACGATTCCCATTCCGTAACGAGCGTTGGGGCGAGAGAGGTCGCGCCGCCGTTCCCTCATCGGACCGGCGGCGCGATCGTTTTAGAGAATCGGCCGCCACCGCGGCAAGCCGTCGTTCCAGAAACCGCTGGTGATCCGGATTTTGCGAGTACCGTCGGCGTTCATGACCCACAAGTCGCCGCCCTGCTCATAGGCGATGCGCGTGCGGTCAGGGGACCAGCTGGGGGCGCCGGCGGGCGTGCTGGGATCGGTGAGACGAATGGGATTCGAGCCGTCGGCATTCATGACCCAGACGGCGAAGTTCGTCTCGCGATCCGACTGGAAGGCGATCTTCGTGCCGTCCGGCGACCAGGCAGGTGCATAGTCCGCCCCGGCGTGATTCGTCAGATTCACCGGCCCGGACCCGTCGGCATTCATGACGTAGATCTCCGCGTTCCCGTCCCGGTCGGAGACGAACGCGATCTTTGTCCCGTCGGGCGACCAGGCGGGCTGGGCGTCCTGCGCGGAGTCGTAGGTCAAACGGACGATGTTCGATCCGTTGGGGTCCATGACGTAGATCTCGGGATTGCTGTCCCGCGTGGAGCCAAATGCGATCTTCGAGCCGTCGGGGGACCAGGCGGGGTGATAGCTGTCCGCGCTGTCCTCGAAGGTCAGCTGCGTGACATTGCTGCCGTCCGAGTTCATGACGTAGAGGTGGAAATGCACGGCCTGGGTCGTGTCGCCCCGCTGATCCGACTCGTACGCGATCTTGAGCGTATCCGGCGACCAGGTACCCCAATCCTCCAGAGCGAAGCTCGTGGTCAGCTGCTCGAGATTCTTGCCGTTGAGATCCATCGCGTAGATGTCCGCGCGGCCATTGCCGATTCGCGTGAAGAGGATCCGGCCGGGTCCGGGGTCTAGCCCCGGCTCGGTGGTGCCGCAGGCGGCCAGGAGCAGCGGGAGCGCGAAGATGGCGGCGAGACGACGGAATCGGGTCATGGGCAGAAGGTAGGAGCCCGCCGAACGGTCCGGCAAGGGCGTCGGGCTTCCCTTGCGGGTCTTCGTTCCCGCCCGCACTATGAGGAAGGCGTGTTGCATCCCTCAACGAGGAGGCGACGTGGATCAAATTTCTGTTCGCTGCGTTCTTCACCTCCAGCGCAATATCATCATCCCCGGTCGATGTAGTCGGTAGTAGTCGACGCGCGTCGTCGAAATTCCTTGCCGCCCGTCCATCGACCGGCCGGCATTGTTGCGATGTCATACTGCTCCGTCTCAACGAGGTGACCCTATGAAGGATCCATGCGTCAAGTTTTCCCGCTGGGCACTGCTCGTCATGGCCGCGTTGGCGCTGCCGGCGATCGCGTCAGCCCAGCAGGGTACAATCAGCGGAACCGTGACCGATCAGACCTCCGGCCAACCGATTGTCGGGGCCAAAGTGGGAGTGGTCGGCACGACGTTCATTACCCAGACCAACGCCGAGGGCCGCTACACGCTGGCCCGGATTCCCGCGGGGATGGCGAGCCTGCGCGTGAGTGCGATCGGCTACGCGGCCGCCACGTCCAGCGTTACGGTCGCTGATGGCGCGACCGCGACCCAAGACGTCGGTCTCAAACTGCAACCGTACTCGCTCGACGAGATCGTCGTCACGGCGACCGGAGAGCAGGCGAAACGCGAAGTGGCCAACGCCGTCAGCACCGTCAGCGTGGCGACCGTCGTGCAGAACGGTCCGATCGCCAACATGAACGATCTGCTGGGCGCGCGCGTGCCCGGCGTCGAGGTGCTGCCGAGCGCGATTACCGGCGGCGGCGCGCGGGTCCGGATCCGCGGCACCAACAGCCTGTCGCTCAGCAACGAGCCGATCTATTACATCGACGGCATCCGGATGGAGTCGAGCGTCAACTCGTCGAGCATCGGCATCGGCGGCACCAACCCGAGCCGCGTGAACGACATCAACGCCGACGAGATCGAGTCATACGACGTGGTGAAGGGGCCATCGGCGTCGACGCTCTACGGCACCGACGCGGCCAACGGCGTGATCGTGATCACGACGAAACGTGGTCGTGCTGGCAAGCCCAGCTGGAGCCTGTACAACGAGCTGGGCATCATGCGGGACGGCAATCAGTATCCGATCGCGTACCGCGGTTGGACCACCGGCTCGCTGCCGACGAACGGCACGCAATGCTTTCTCACGAATTCCGTGCGGGCGGTGGGCGATCCGCTCCAATGCGTACAAGACAGCGTGACGCAGTTCAACCTGTTCGCGGACAAGGACGCGAGTCCCAACGGCACCGGCTGGCGCGGCCAGTCAGGCCTCCAGGTCTCGGGCGGCTCCGATGTCGCGCGCTACTTCATTGGGGGGGAGTTCGAGAAAGAGCTGGGGGTGCTGCGGATGCCGTCGTTCGCCTATGGGCGCGTAGTGACCGCGCGCCAGATCAGCGAGGTGCCCTACGAGCAGTACCGGCCCAACGCCCTCCAGCGGGCGAGCGTGCGAGCGAACGTCCAGGCGACCCTGAACCAGAACCTGGACGTCACGGTCAGCACCGGCTTCATCTCGAGCAGCCAGCGCCTGCCACAAACCGACAACAATACGACGGGACTCCTGTCCAACGCGTTCGGCGGGCCGGGCAACAAGGACAACGGCCGCTTCGGGTATCGGTTGTATACGCCCGACCAGTTCTTCTCGGAAACCGTGCGGCAGGACATCAGCCGCTTCATCGGCAGCATCACGAGCAACTGGCGTCCTCGCTCGTGGCTCTCCAGCCGAGTAACGGGAGGCGTGGACTACACGGGTCGCGAGGATTCCGACCTGTGCCGCCGAGACCAGTGCACGACGTTCGCGGGCAGTCTCGGGCCTTCGACGCTCGGATACAAGCAGGACAATCGCACGAGCTTCTTCAGCTACACGTTGGAGGCCAATGCGGCGGCGAGCTACGGGCTGACGCCGGTGGTCCGGGGCAAGACCACCATCGGTTTGCAGTTCTTCCAGAATCGGTTCGCCCGCAATGGCGCGTTCGGTGGCTACGAGTTGCCTCCGGGCGCGACGACGGTTACGGCGGGCTCGATCCTCCAGGCCGACGAAGCCACGACCATTGCGAAGACGCTCGGGGCCTTCATCGAGGAACAGTTCACGTTCAAGGAGCGCCTGTATGTGACCGCCGCGCTGCGGGGCGACGACAACAGCGCGTTCGGTAAGAACTTCAAGGCGGTCTACTACCCGAAGTTCGGGGTCTCGTGGGTGGTTTCGGAAGAGCCATTCTTCCCGACCCTGAGCTGGCTGTCGGATCTGCGGCTGCGCGGAGCCCTGGGGGCTTCGGGTACACAGCCGGGTTCAACGGACGCGATTCCGTTCTTCTCACCGGCGACGGCCAGTGTGGACGGTGTCGACCGGGGCTCCATCATCTTCAGCGCCATCGGGAACGACTCGCTAAAACCGGAGCGCGCGCGGGAAGTCGAGCTCGGGTTCGAGTCGTCGCTGTTCACGAACCGCGTGCATCTCGAGTTCACCTATTACAACAAGCTCACGAAGGATGCCCTGATCGCCCGTCCGGTTCCCCCGTCGGTGGGAGCGACGGCCACGCGGTTCCAGAATCTGGGATCGGTGAGCAATCGCGGCGTGGAGCTGCTCCTCGTCGCGAACATCATCAATCGTCCTGCCTTCGGTTGGGACCTGACGATGAATAGCTCGTTCAACCGCAACAGAATCGAGGCGCTCGGCGTCCCGACGATCGTCAGCTCTTCGACCAACCGGCAACAGGTCGGGTTCCCGATCGACGCCTGGTTCCAGCGGCCCTACACCTACAGCGACCTGGACGGCAACGGCGTCATCACCGCCAATGAGATCACCGTGGCCGACAGTGCTGTATACATCGGGCCGGCCAACCCGACCCGGGAGATCACCCTCACCAGCGGCTTCGATCTCTTCAAGCGGAAGCTGCGTATCACCGGGTCGTTCGACCACAAGGGCGGGCGCTATCAGCTGAACGGTACCGAGCGAATTCGCTGTGAATCGCGTCTCAACTGCGACGGCGAAATCGACCCGAAGGCGCCGCTGTGGAAGCAGGCACGGGCGGTAGCCCTGCGCGAGACCGCCGCGCGCACGCAGTACGGCTTCATCGAGAAGGCCGACTTCATCCGGTTCCGCGAGTTCTCGGCCACCTACCAGTTGCCCGACGTCTGGGCGCGCGCCGCTCATGCGACCCGCGCCAGCATCACGCTGGCGGCCCGGAATCTGTTCCTGACCACGAACTACTCGGGCATCGACCCGGAGAGCAATTACTTCTCCGGAGCGACCGGGATTCAAAGCGACTTCCAGACGCAGCCGCCCCCGACCTATTGGACGCTGCGCGTCAACCTTGGATTTTGAGGGGATCGACCCATGAACCGATACAAGAGCCTCGCGATCCTCGTCCTGATGATGGGCGCGCCCGTTGGGGCCTGCACCGACATCCTGAGTACCACGGACCCGGACATCATCCTCCAGGCCAACTCGGCATCCGCGGCGCTGGCGCTCAAGAACGGCGTCCTGCTGCGGCTCGCCCAAGCCTTGAACGGCGTCCAAGGCCCGGATGCGTTCTTCGTATACTCCGGGCTGGTCACTGACGAATGGCGCTCCGGTGACACCTTCGTCCAACGCAACAACCAGGATCAGCGCATTTGGGAGCCCACGAACACGTTCAACGCTGACCCGTATCGCCGGTTGAATCGCGTGCGCCTCGAGGGAAACGCGGCGATCAAGGGGCTGCGGCAGTACCTTCCCGACTCGCTGTCTCTGGTGGGACGGATGTTCGCCCTCACGGCGTACGTCGAGGCGTTGATCGGAGAGAACTACTGCAACGGCACGCCACTCAGCGGCCTCGACGGCACGAGTATCGTATACGGCGAGCCGCTCAGCAACGACTCCGTGCTGGGGCTCGCTATCGCAAATGCCGACTCGGCGCTCGCCCAGACGGCGTTGGCCGCGGCGGGGGACTCCATCCAGGCCCGCAGAATCACGCGGCTCGCGGGTGTCGTGAAGGGGCGCGCCCTGCTCGCTCGCGGCCAGTTCGCGGCGGCAGCGGCGGCCGTCGCCGGCGTACCCGACACCTTCAAGTATCAGATCACACACTCGGTCAACGCCAATACGAACCAGATCTTTGCGCTCAACAACAGCGCGCGACGCTACACCATGGTGGATACCGAGGGTGTGGTCGGCCTCAACTTCATCTCCGCCAACGACCCACGGCTGCCGCGCGCCACCGGTACGAATCCCAGTACCGATCTCATTTTCGACAGCGCCTTCCCATTGTTTGTCACCCGCCAGGGGATCTGGAATTCGACGGCCCCGGTGTCGATCGTCACGGGGGTCGAAGCGCGGCTGATCGAGGCGGAGGCGTTGCTGCAGGCCGGCAACACCGCCGGATGGCTCGCGGGGATCAATGCGCTGCGCACCAACGCCGCGCTCTACCCGACCGCGCAGACGGGATTCACCCGGGGGCCAAACCTCATCGCCATCGCGGATACCTTCGCAAGCAACACGTCCCGAATGAAGACGAACTTCCGCGAGCGCGCGTTCTGGATGTTCAGTACCGGTCATCGGCTGGGTGACATGCGGCGGATGGTGCGGCAGTACGCATATCCCGCCGACAGCATCTACCCGAGGGGCGGCTACTACAAGGGCGGGACCTTCGGCACCGCACTCATGCTGCCGGTGCCGTTCGAGGAGGTCAACAACCCGAACTTCACCCAATGCACCAACCTAGACCCGTGACGTGAGCGACCTGCGCCGTCTGGCGATCGCCGGTTGCCTCGTCGCCGTCGCGTGTGGGCCGGCACCGCGGGCCGCCGAACCCACACCGTCGCGCAGCGTGCTGCTGGAGGAGGAGATCCGAGGTACGCAGGTCGCGACGGCCTATCAGATCGTTGCCCGGCTGCGGCCCGAGTGGCTGCGACGGCGCGGCCGGGTCAGCGTCCGGGACCCCACCGCCGGCGCGGTGATCGTCTATCTCAATGGTATGCGGCAGGGGGGCGTCAGCGCGCTCGACGCGATCGTGGCGGAAACGGTCCTCGAGATGGAGTACCTGAACGGACAGGAAGCGACGACGCGGTTTGGAACCGGCCACGGGGGCGGAGTGATTCTCGTCCGGCTGCGATGAGACCGGGGAGGTCGCCGGGGTAGGGCTTCCCTTGCGGGCCTTCGCTCCGGCCCTCACTATAAGGAAAGCGTGTTCCATCCCTCAACGAGGAGGCGGCGTGGATCAAATTTCTGTTCGCTGCGTTCTTCACCTCCAGCGCAACATCATCATTCCCGGTCGATGTAGTCGCTAGGCCGACGTCCTGCGCGTCGTCTGCGCGACCTTTCGGCCACGCGGCCTCATCGGCGCCGGTGTCTGCGCGTTCGCTGATTCTTCCGCACACACATGAACCTCTCAGCGTGAGGGAAGCGGACTATGCGATTTACCATCGGTAGGGCAAACATCGGCGCCGTCCTGGCGCTAGGTGCACTGTGGCTCGCGCCGCAGCTGCTGGCGGCACAGCAGGGCGAGTTGACTGGACGCGTGACGGACAAGGCGTCTGGTCAGTCCCTCGCCGGCGCCCAACTCTCCATTGTAGGTACGACACTGCGGGCGTTGACGGGGCAAGACGGCCGCTATCGTTTCGCCAGCGTGCCGGCCGGTTCACAGACGGTCCGGGTGTCGTACATCGGGTACGGCACCGTGACGCAACCCGTTTCGGTGTCGGCTGGTGCGTCGGCAGACTTGAACTTTGCGATTACCGCGGTGCCCATCGGCCTCGACGCCGTCGTCGTCACCGCGACCGGCGATCAGGCCGTGCGCGAGCAGGGCACCGTCGCGCACAACGTGGACCTCAGGGATCGGACCGGCAAGGCGGCCACGTCGAACCTCTCGGATGCGCTTAACTCGACCGTCCCTGGCGTGCTTGTGCAGTCGAGCGGTGGCACGACCGGAACCGGCACGCGGATCCGCATTCGCGGGTCGAACAGCGTGTCGCTGTCCAACGAGCCAGTGCTGATCGTGGATGGCATCCGCGTCGAGAATGGCGCGAGCTCTTCCTCCGTCGGGGTGGGGGGTCAGGTGCCGTCACGTTTGAACGACATCAGCCCGCAGGACCTCGAGACCGTTCAGGTGAACAGTGGTCCGGCATCGAGCGTGCTGTACGGAACCGAGGCCGCCAACGGGGCGATTATCATGCGGACACGGCGGGGGCAGCCGGGCGCCACCAAGTGGACGATGAGCGCGGAGGCTGGCAGGCTCAACGACTACGGGACCTATCCCGCGAACTACACCGGCCTCACTTCGCTTGACTCAGTGTGCACCCTGACGCGCGCCGCGGTGGGGGCTTGCGCCATCGCGCGCGTCCGCACGTTCAACCCCATCGAGGAGCGGAGCCCGTTCCGAATTGGTCACCGCGCGCAGTACGGCATCAGCGCGTCGGGCGGCTCCGAGCAGACGACGTTCTACGTCTCCGGCCACCTCAACAACGAAGACGGCGTCTACCCGGTCAATACGAACCGCCAGGTCAACCTGCTCACGAATCTCTTCACCTATGTGCGCCCCAACCTGGATTTTCAGGCGACCGTGCTCTACACGAATGGCAAGCTGCGCCTGCCGCAGAACGACAACAACGTGTTCGGCGTCCTCTCGAGCGGCTTCCTCGGCTCGTCTGACAGCACGGTCAACAATGGGTACGGGTTCCTGTCGCCGGCCCAGAGCTTCTCGATCCGTACGTTCCAGAACACCGATCACTTCACGGGCAGCGTGCAGTCGAACTATCGGCCGCTCACGTGGCTCGAAGCGCACGCCGTCATCGGCACCGACTTCGTCAGCCGCTACGACGAGAACACGCAGATTCCCGGCGCGATTCCGGCATCGTTCAACCTGTCGGCGAGTCAGGGAAGTCGCGCCGCGAATCCGTTCCAGATCTACAACTGGACGGCAAACTTCTACGGGACGGCGTCGTTCGCGCTGACGCCGGATTTGAACTCGACGACGAGCGGTGGATTTTTGTACTACCATCTGCGCAACCACGGCGTGCTGGCGAGTGTCCAGCAGCTCACCGCCGGCACCAATTCCCTGGCGGGCGGCGTCATTCCCTCGGCCAACGAGACCACGATCGAGACCATCACGATCGGACGCTTCGTCGAGGAGCGGCTCGGCTACAAGAACCGGCTCTACGGAACGTTCGCCCTGCGCAGCGACGACAACACCTCGTTCGGGAAGCGGTTCGGCAACATCCTGTACCCGCGGGTGTCGGGTTCGTGGGTGATCTCCGAAGAACCCTTCTTCCCCACGCCAGGGTGGCTGGGCGCGCTGAAGCTGCGCGGCGCCTACGGCAGCGCGGGTCTGCGCCCCGGACCGACCGACGCGCTGCAGTTCTTCAATCCGACGCCGGTCGTGATCAACAACGCGGACGTGCCGGGCATCACGATCGGGAATCTCGGCAATGCCGCGCTCAAACCAGAGCACACAACCGAGACCGAGTTTGGTTTCGACGCCGATTTCCGTCCGCTCACGGCGCATCTCTCGTTTACCTATTACAACAAGCTGTCCCACGATGCGCTGATCGCCGTTGTCCTGCCGCCGAGCTGCGGCTGCGGCACATCGATCTTCCGGAACCTAGGCTCCGTGAGCAACAAGGGCGTCGAGATCTCCGCGAGCGCCACGGTCGTCCACAAGCGCAACGTGCAAGTGGATGTCGTTGCCAGCGCCTGGGGCACCAAGAGCCGGGTGAAGGATCTCGGCCTGAACATCGCACCGATCATTTTCGGCCTGGGTGGCGCGACGCAACGGATCCAGGTAGGGTTCGCCCCGGGCAGCTACTTCCAACGGCCCTACACGTACGCGGACAGCAACAGCGACGGCTTGCTCAGCCTGAACGAGGTGGTGCTGGGTGCCACGCCGACGTTCCAGGGTCAACCGTTCCCCGATCACGGCGGATCGTTCAGCAGCACCATCACCCTGTTCGAGCGGTTCCATCTCTACGGGTTGGTGGACGGCCGGTTTGGGAACCGGCTCTTCAACAGCACCGAGCAGTTCCGCTGCGGCCTCGCCAACTGCGCGGGCCGGAACGATCCGAACGCTTCGCTCGCCGCGCAAGCCGCCGCGGTCGCGAACATCAAGGGAACGCAAGCGGGCTACATGGAGGATGCGGATTTCATCAAGCTACGCGAGCTGTCGCTCACCTATGACGCGCCGGCAAAGTGGAGCTCGTACATCGGCGCGTCCGCGGTCAGCCTCACCATCGCGGGCCGGAATCTCGCGACGTGGACGAGATACACCGGCCTCGATCCCGAGCTGAACGAGGCGGGCCAGAACAACTTCACGACGGCCGACTTCTTGACCCAGCCGCCGGTCCGCTACTGGATCGTGCGGGCCAACGTCAGCTTCTGACCGGAGACAAGGGACCATGACTACTCCAATGCGGCACTTTATGGCCCGCGTCCTCCGCACGGTCGGAGGCGTGGCAGCACCCCTCGTGGTTATCGGGGCGTGCAATCTGCTGGAACCGAACACGCCCGATGTAGTTCCGACGGGTGGCTTGGACGATCCCCTGGCGCTGCCGACGATTCGCGCGGGCGCGATCGGTGATTTCGGCATCGCCTATACCGGCTCCGGGGCGAGTGGCTCCGGCGGCACGGTCGAAGGCCAGGTGTTGGCGAGCGGCCTGCTCGCTGACGAATGGATCAATACCGAGACGTTCCCTGACCGTGTACAGGCCGACGCGCGCCAGACTGATCCGGCGAGCGGCACGTTTACGACCATCTTCCGCAACGTGGCACGCGCGCACCTTTCGGCGCTTAACGCGGCCGACAAGTTCCGGCAGCTGTCGGACACGACCACCAACGCCGGCAGGGCGGAAATGCTGACGCTGGCGGGGTACACGCGTCTGTTCTTCGCGGAGAATTACTGCTCCGGGGTACCGCTGAGCTATCCCAACCCCGACGGCACACCGCCAGTCAATTTCGGCGATCAGCTGACGACCGCGCAGATGCTGGACTCCGCGCTGGATTTGTTCAACCAGGCGCAAGTGGCGGCCAGCCGGCTCACCACCACGAACAAGCCGACTTTCGTAGCGTTCGCGGCGGTGGGAAAAGCACGGGCACTGCTCGACATGGGACGCCTCGCCGATGCCGACACAGTCGTCGCAGTCGCGAACGTCCCCACGACGTTCGTGTACACGATTCAGCACGATCTCAACACGACCCGACAGCAGAACGGCGTCTTTAGCGGCATCCGCAAGTTCAAGCGGTACGGTGTGGCGGATGCGGAAGGAGGCGTTGGGTTGTCGTGGCGCGCCACGTTGGATCCGCGAACGCCGTTCACGCGCGTGCCCGCGACTAACCTCGGCTTCGATGCCGCGACACCGCAGTTCGATCAGCTGCGCTACACGGACGAGAAGGCGGCCATCACGCTTTCCACCGGGTTGGAGGCGCGGTTGATCAATGCCGAGGCTGCGCTCGTCGCGCGCGGCGATACGGTGACGTATCTGTCGCTGCTTAACGCGCTGCGCGCCGCGCCGCCAACATATATCCTTGCCGGCGTCCAGGGTACGACGTCACCCGCCGACCAGCCCAAACCGGTTGCCGCCATGGCGGCGCTGGCCGCGCCGGCCGGTCCGGCCGCCGCGGTGACGCAACTCTTCACCGAGCGGGCGCGGTGGTTGTGGGGCACGGCCCACCGGCTCAACGACCTGCGGCGGTTGGTGCGTGCCGTCGGAACGCGGGGAGGCTTCGGGAGGGCGGAGAACACCGTCTTTCCGAACGGACCCTACTTCAAGAACGGGTTGGTGTACGGAACGGACGTGAACTTTCCGATTCCGTTAGACGAGCAGAACAACCCGAACTTCCAGCAGTGCTTGGATCGGCTGCCGTAGCCTGAACGGACCGGCGGGCTATAAAAAGGGGAGAGAGCGCAGCGCTCTCTCCCCTTTCTTCCGCCACGCGGTTCAGATCAAGGCGATGAGCCGTTCTTCGTCTTTATGAGGATGACACCGCCGACGGCATCCGTTCCGTAATAGGTGGTGCCCTCCGTGCCGTTGAGCACCTCGATGCTGAGCAACACTGATGCGGGCAGCTGTTGCAGCGTGCGGATGTCCTGGCTACGGACGCCATCAACGAATACCATCGGCGAGTCATTGAGATTGATGCTGCTCCGTCCGCGCCGCTGCATGCTGCTCGCCTGACCGCTGCGGTTCTCGCGGTACGTGATTTGCGGCGCCTCGCGCCGCAGGACTTCCCACGCCGTCTGCCCTCCCGAGCGCGCGATCATCGCCTCCGTGATGAAGATACGATCGCCGTCATTGTGCGCGACGAGGGGAGAAGGATGAAAGGTCTTACAGGCGCTGAGGACGACGACGGCGAGCAGAGATGAGAAGGGAAAGCGATGATCCAACGAGGCGCTCATGGCGGCCTCCGGGGTGAAACTGAGAACGACGGGATGGATCAAATCAGGCGCGGCGGGCAGCGGCAGTCAAGCCGCCTGCGATCAATCCACGATCGCGTCCGGCAGCACGTACTTCATCGGGTTCACGGGATGGCCGTTCACCCACACTTCATAGTGCAGATGCGGTCCGGTCGAGAGACCCGTCGATCCGACGTTGGCGATCTTCTGGCCACGCTTCACGCGCTGGCCGCGGACCACGACGATCTTGGAGCAGTGCGCGTAGCGCGTCACCAGGCCGTAGCCGTGATCGATCGTCAGCATGTTGCCGTAGCCTTCGACCCACGAGACCTGGGTCACGATGCCGGCGGCTGGCGCGTCGATCTCCATGCCCATCGGCGCGGAGAGGTCGATGCCCTCATGCGGACGCGCGAGGTGGAGGATCGGATGTACGCGCTCGCGCGCGAACGCACTCGTCAGCCATCCTTTGGTCGGCATGATCGACGGCATCGCGGCGTAACGCGAGCGCTGGCTCGACGCGGAGTCGTACGCCTCGTTGAGTGAATGGACGAGAATGTTGGCGCGGCGGGTCAACTGATCCATATCGATGCGGGCGGCCAGCGCCTGTTTCCCGTTCGGACCCGCGGCCGCGAGACTGTCGCGCTCGAACCACTGGCCGCTCGGCCCGCCGATGCCGGCCTGTTGCACGTCGTGGTCGATCGGTGACAACCCGGCGAGCAACCGCAGCGCCTGCTCGCGCTCGCCGAAGACGTTCAGCGTGTCACGCAGCCCGACGAGCCGCTCGCGCAGCCGCTGGATCTCGCTCGCGAGCAGCTGGTTCTCGCGCTCGAGCGTTCGGCTCCTCGTGACGTTGACACCGCGCGACAGCGCCGTGCCGCCGAGCACGAGAAACAGCAGCGCCACCACGCTGCCGA
>WNEZ01000911.1_pt1 | contig 24219 bp, 21 predicted proteins | sample 5400521 | NCBI WGS metagenome assembly WNEZ01 (sample SAMN13153339, study PRJNA577476) | soil metagenome | isolation source: 120 cm saprolite under Douglas fir tree site 2 hole 1 replicate 1 | place: USA:California | collected 2015-04-18
CGTCGCCACGGCAGTCGGCGCTCCCTGAAGGGGCACGGGGGCTTTGCCACCGGTCCGGCGGGCAAGAACGACCTGGCCACTCGCGAGATCGCGAGGCCCGATCTCCAGACGGACGGGCACGCCCAGGCCCTCCCACTCGAAGTACTTGGCGCCGGGCTTCATCGTGTCGCGGAGATCCAATTCGACGCGCAAGCCGACCTTTTCGAGGTCTGCCTTTACCTGAGACCCGACACCTGACACCTGTGCTCGCTCATCGTCAGTCTTCCAGATAGGAACAATCGCGACCTGCACCGGCGCGAGCTTCGGAGGAGCCACCAGCCCGTTGTCATCCGAATGCGTCAGGATGATGCCCCCAATCAGCCGAGTCGTCACGCCCCACGAGGTGTTCCAAACGAACTCGAGGCCGCCGGCCGCGGTCTGGTACTGTACCTGGAACGCCTTGGCGAAATTCTGGCCCAGGTTGTGGGATGTACCGGCCTGCAGCGCCTTGTTGTCCTGCATCAGCGCTTCGATAGCGTAGGTGCGCAGCGCCCCCGCGAACTTCTCGCCTTCGGTCTTCACGCCGGTAATCACCGGCATCGCCATCCACTCCTCGGCGAATCGCCGGTAGATCCCCAGGATCAATCGCGCCTCGCGCTCCGCATCGGCTTCATCGACGTGCGCGGTATGACCTTCCTGCCACAGAAACTCCGTGGTCCGCAGGAACAGGCGCGTGCGCAGCTCCCAACGGACGACGTTGGCCCATTGGTTCAGGAGCAGCGGCAGATCGCGATAGCTCTGGATCCACTTCGCGAACATCGCGTAGATGATCGTCTCGGACGTCGGCCGCACGATGAGCGGCTCCTCGAGCGCAGAGGTGGGATCGACCGCGATGGCGCCGCCGCCTTCCTTGCCCGTGGCCCGCAGCCTCGTGTGCGTGACGATCGCCACTTCCTTGGCGAACCCCTCGACGTGCTCCGCCTCTTTTGCGAGAAAGCTCATCGGGATGAAGAGGGGGAAGTACGCGTTGCGGTGGCCGCTTGCGCGGATCATGTCGTCCAGCGCACGCTGCATCAGCTCCCACATGCGGTAGCCGTGCGGCCGAATGACCATGCAGCCGCGCACCGGCGAATAGTCCGCGAGCTGCGCCTGCATAATGACGTCGCCGTACCACTCGCTGAAGTCCTTGGCGCGTGGCGTGATTTTCTGGGCTTGTGGCATTAATCGAAATATCCGTTGAGAAGCTGGCGCAGTGGGACCTGTGCTTCGGTCCCCGTCCGGAGATCCCGCACGACCGCGTTGCCCTCGGCGCGCTCCTCCGGACCGACGATGACGGCCCGGGCGGCACCCCGTGCCGAGGCGAGCTCCAGCTGCTTGCGGACCCCGGCGTGTCGGAGACCGTACTCGACCGAGATTCCCCGCTCCCGGAGGGCGTGCGCCAGCTGCAACATCGTCGGGAGGTCGTCGCCACCGACAGCGATCAAAAAGGCGCCGAGCTCGGTCGACGCCTTGGGTGCCGCGCCGCGCTCCTTGAGGAGCTCGCCGAGGACGACATCTCCCATGCCGAACCCCAGGGCGGGGAGATCGAGGAGACCGTCGTAGCGGCCTCCACCCGCGATCGCGCGCAAGGTCTTCTGGGCGTCGAACAGCTCGAATACGATGCCCGTGTAGTACGCGAGTCCCCGCACAATAGTGAGGTCCACCGAGACGAAGTCACCAAGCCCCATGGCCTTGAGCGCCTGCACGGCCTGAGCGAGGGGCTCCCCTGTTTCTCCCGCGGCCTTGATCGCATCCTGACCCCTGAGCGCCGCGACATCGAATACGACCGACGCTTCCCGTTTCCCGTACCCCGCCTCTTTCAGCATCTCCTCCAAGACGTTTTTCGGGACGCGCTCGCTCCGGTCGATCACGGCAAACGCGGTGGGTAGCTGGCTTTCGGTCAGGCCGCGGCCCAGCAACAGTCCCCTGATCACGCGCCGGTCGGAGATCCGCAGCTGCACATCCTTGGGACCGAGCCCGAAGCCGCGCATGATGTCGACCGAGGCGGCCATCAGCTCGGCATCCGCGAGCGGCCCAGCCTCACCGATGATGTCCATGTTGAGCTGAAAGTGCTCCCGCAAGCGACCACGCTGCTGGCGCTCGTAGCGAAACAGCTGCGGAATGGAGAACCAGCGGATTGGCTTCTTCAGGGCCTGCACGCGAGCGGCGACCATGCGCGCCAGCGTCGGCGTCATCTCGGGCCGCAGCGCGACGTCACGGTCCCCTTTGTCGCGAAATGCATACAACTGCTGGACGATCTCGTCGCCGCTCTTTTGCGTATACATGTCCAGCGATTCGAGGGGAGGGCCGTCGTATTCCTCAAAGCCGTAGCGTGCGGCCACACTGCGCCAGGTCGCAAAGATGTGATTTCGGAGGATCAGGTCTTCAGGGTAGAAATCGCGGAAGCCGGGGAGCGCTTTCCCTTGCATCACAACAATTTAGCCCCCCTACCCCACCGGCGCAAAACCGGGCAGCCGAGCGAACGCGTCACCGACTGTATGGAATGATCCCGTGACGAGAACTGTCCCCGCGCCCTGTTGAATGTCCTCGAGCGCACGCGTGAAATCGGGTTCGAAATGCGAGAGCGCGTCCAGATCCTCGAGCGACCAACGCTGCATGACGGGGATCGAGGGCGGCACCGTCAGCACGAGCTTGTCCACAACTGGACGTAGGATCTCGAGCATCGCGCGCCAGTTCTTGTCGTTGCGTATGCCGACGAGCGCGTGGAGCGGCCGGCGAATCGCCGGATCGGCGGTGCGGATGGCGTCGGCGACGACGCGCATTCCGTCCGGATTATGGGCCACGTCGAAGATCCACTTGCCGCGGACCTCGAACCGGCCCGGGATATAGGCGTGCGCGAAGCTCGCCGGCAGGTTCTTGCCGACTGGCCCGAAGGGCCTTGGTAAAGCTTTGAGGACGGCGTGCGCCACCAGCGCATTGGACACCTGATGGCGACCCTTGAGCCCCAGGCGCGTGTCGCGCCTCGGCCGCAGCGTCGTATCGACGGTGATGATCGGCTCCGCGCCGCGGCGCCTCGCTTCCCGCACGAGCTCCGCGCGAATCTCGGGATCGGCCTCGCCGGTTACGAACGGCACCTTCGGCTTCGCGATGCCCGCTTTCTCGCGGGCGATGCCCTTCAGATCGTGGCCCAGGTAGTCGACATGCTCAAGCGCGATCTTCGTAACCGCGGTGACGAGCGGGGTCAGCACGTTGGTAGCGTCGAGCCGGCCACCCAGCCCCACTTCGATTACCGCGATATCCACGTCACGGGCCGCCAGATCGGCGAAGGCAATCGCGGTGGTCGCTTCGAAAAAGCTCGCTTCGAGACGCTCGATATGCAGCTTGAGCTGCGTCGTCCACTCGGCGAACGCATCTTCGCCGATGGGCACGCCGTCTACCGTAATCCGCTCACAGGGCGAAACGAGGTGAGGTGAGGAGTACGCCCCGACTCGCCACCCCTGCGCTCGCAGCTCGTTGGCGACGAAGGCGCAGGTGGACCCCTTCCCGTTCGTGCCGCCGATGTGGATCGCGGGAAAGTGGCGCTCCGGATGGCCGAGGACGTCGAGTAGCCCCTCGGTCGGGCCGAGGCTCCATTTGATTCGGGCCGCTTGTCGTGCGAAAAGAAACTGGCAGGCGTCTTCGAAGGTCAGTCGGCAGCCTCAGCCGGCCATGCGCCGGTCATGTGCCGCAGCAGCTGTGCGGCGGTGTCCCGCAATTCGCCACGGGGGACGACGGCATCGATCATCCCGTGATCGAGAAGGAATTCGGCCGTCTGGAACCCTTCGGGCAGGTCCTGGCCGATCGTCTGCTTGATCACGCGCGGTCCCGCGAATCCAATGACGGCGCCCGGCTCAGCAAGTATCACGTCGCCTTGCATGGCATACGAGGCCGAAACGCCGCCTGTCGTCGGGTTCGTGAGTACCGACATAAATGGCATGCGCGCCCCTTGCAGCTCGGCGATCACCACCGACGTCTTGGCCATCTGCATCAGCGACAGCACGCCCTCCTGCATGCGCGCGCCGCCCGATGCCGAGACCAGAATCAGTGGTGTCTTCTTGTCGATCGCGTGCCGTGTCAGCCTGGCGATCTTCTCGCCCACGACCGACCCCATCGACCCGCCCATGAAGGCGAAATCCATGACGCCGAGGCTGATCGCCATGCCGTGCAGTCGCGCGTAGCCGGTACGAATGGCGTCCAGCGGACCCGCCTTCTTGATGGCGGCCTGCACACGGTCGGCGTAGTTCTCGAATTTGAGGGGATCGGCGGATTTCAACGCGGCGAACAGCTCGTGCCACGACCCTTCATCGACCAGCAGGTCGATGTACTCCTGGGCGCTGATGCGACGGTGGTTGCCACAGTTGGGGCACACGTTGAGCGCGCGAACGAAGCGTTCGCGGATATCGACGTGACCGCACTGATCACACTTTTCCCACGCGTCTGCCGGGATCTCGAGCTTGACACGCTCGGAGGTGCGCGGCTTACGTTCCTTTTTGAACCAGGCCATTCGCGCCATATAGTGACGAAGCGCACAATTTGTGAGGGCAGCTTAGGCAACGCTAGCCCCCTAGGAGCTAACCTATTGGCCTGGTTCGGCATAACCAGACTGCCGGGACTCCCACGCAACCCGCAGGGCAATCCCCACGCCAATCGAGCACGCCAGGAGGAATGATCCACCGTAGGAGAAGAACGGCAGCGGAATGCCGGTGATCGGCATCAGGTTGATCGTCATGCCGACGTTTTCGACGATATGCGTAAAAAAGAGAGCGGCGATGCCAAAGACGCATAGGCTCGAGAACGGATCCGTCGCTTTCCGGGCCACGCGCAGCAAGCTGAAAAGCATCCAGGCGAAGAGGGACAGCGCAACGAGCACGCCGACGAATCCCAGCTCCTCGCCGACGACCGAAAAGATGAAATCGGTGTGCTGCGCGGGGAGAAACGCGAGGCGCTTCTGCGTCCCTGCGGTGAATCCCTTTCCCAGCAACCCACCGGAGCCCACGGCCACCTTCGACTGGATGACGTGCCACCCTGCCGCTCTCGGGTCCACGTCGGGGTTGAGGAAAGCCAACAACCGGTTCTGCTGGTAGGGGGCCAGGCGGTTCCAAAACGGCAACGCCAGCACGCCGCCGAGCAGGTTCAGGCCCATGATCGCGACCCCTTCCCAGAGGTAGGGTCGCCACCAGAGCAGCAGGGCGGCCAGTACCGCGATCCAGACGCCCCACGCGACGGTCGAGAACGCCAGCACAAGCCCGATGACGGGTGAAGCGGCAAGCACTAACAGCGACGGTTTCGTCCCCGCCCAGAACAGCACGAAGAACAGGATCGCGATGAACACGATGGCGCTGCCCAAATCGGGCTGCTTGAGCACGAGCAGGCACGGCAAACCGGCGATCACGCCCGGGATAATCAGATCGCGCAGCGTAGCCGGCGGCTCGCGCAACGTGGCGAGCCAGCGGGCGAGCATCAGGATCGTCGCGAGCTTCGCCAGCTCCGCCGGCTGCCCGAAGCGATGCCCACCGATCGCGATCCACGACTTGCTGCTCGCCGCCGTCCCCGCGCCCGTGCCGATGAAGAGCGTGAGCAGGAGGAGGAACAACGCGATCGCGTACACGAACGGCGTCGCCCATTCCAGCATCCGTGGGGAGGTGCGGAATGTGAGCACGGCGACGACCAGGCTGAGGCCCAACCAGACGACTTGCTTTTGCCAGATCGTCGCGACGAACGTCGGGACGTCGGTCTGCCCGGCAGAGTACAGCGTTGCTAGCCCGTACACCGCCAGCGCGCCGACCGAGACGAACAGCGCCTTATCGAGTTGGCGGACGCGCGACAGCACTGTCGACCGGAATAACGGGAGGGAGGGTATCGGGCAGCACCGGAATCTGGAACGGCGCCGGCGCGGAATCGTTGGGGAGGGTGACTCTCATTTGCGACGCGGTGCGCTCGTCGATGCCGAGGTAGTGCGCGATGGCCCGCGACACGAGCGGCGCCACACGCGCGCCGTGCTCGTAAGACTCGATGATCGCTCCGACCACGATCTCCGGTTTGTCCGCCGGCGCGAAGCCGATGAACCAGCCGTGATCGAGGCCGTGTGGATTCTGCGCGGTCGCGGTCTTGCCGGCGATCGTGAGGTTGGCGAGCCGTGATCCGCGCGCGGTCCCCTGCTCCACTACGGCGATCATCGCGCGCCGCAGCGTGGCGAGCTGATCGGGGTTCAGCTCGAGCGACGCATTGGTCCCCACCGCCGCGGCGGGCCGCACCACAAACGGCGTCCGCAACCGGCCGTCACTCGCGAGCTGCTGGTACAGCCGCACCATCTGTACAAGCGTCTGGGCATTCTCGCCCTGTCCGATCGCCAGGTTCAACGCGACCGCCGAGGTCCAGCGCCGTGGGCCGTAGAGGCGGTCGTAGTACTCCGGGCCGGTGGGAAACTCGGAGGGGATCTCGCCGGGCAGGTCAATGCCGGTGCGCCCGCGGAAGCCCCAATCATTCGCGTCCTCGAGCAGCGAAGTCACGCCCAGCTTGATGCCAAGCTGGTAGAAGTAGACGTCGCAGCTTTGCGCGATCGCCTCCGTGAGCATGAGATCCCCGTGCCCATGCGCATTCCAGCACCGGAAGTAGCGATTGCCGTATTGCAGCCCTCCCCGGCAGGGAATGGGCATGTGGCCGCGCGGGCCCACGATGCCGCGCTTCAGCGCCATCGCCGCGACGGCAAGCTTCCAAATCGACCCAGGCGGATAGCGCGCTTGAATCGCGCGGTCGATCAGCGGGTGCGCCGGGCTCTCGTTGAGCGAGCGCCAGTACGGTGCGGAGATCCCGCCGACGAAGGCATTGGGGTCGAATCCGGGAGCGCTGTAGAGCGCGAGCACTTCGCCGGTGTTCGGATTCATCGCCAGCACTGCGCCGCGTTGTCCGGCCGGGAACGTCCGCGAGATGTAGCGCTGCAAATCGAGATCGATCGTCGTGTGCAGATCACTGCCCGGCACCGGCGCGAGGTTGGCCGCGGCTTCTGCTTCACGCACCATCTGTCCGCGCGCACTCACCTCCACGAAGCGCACGCCCTCGGATCCGCGCAGCGTGTCGTCGTATTCGCGCTCGAGACCGTCTTTGCCCACGAGCCCACCCAGCCGAACGAAGGCGAACCGTCTCGTCGCGCGTTCGCCTTCCGTGACTTCGCCGACGTATCCCACGAGGTGCGACACTACCGCAGTGTCCGGATAGTAGCGCTTGGGCTCGGCCTGAATGAGCAATCCCGGGATCGCGACGCGCCGCTCTTCCAGCGCGGACACGACGCTGAACCGCGCATTCCCCAGCACCAGCGCCGGCTGGTAGGGCGCACGCCGCGCGCGCTGCAGCACGCGCTCGATCTCCGCGCTGTCGATGTTCGCGATCGACGCGATGCGTGCCAGGGTCGAACGCAGGTTCGCTTCAGGCCCCGGCAGCAGGGACACGGTATAGCCCGGCACGTTCTCCGCCAATACGTGGCCATTGCGATCGTAGATGACGCCGCGGGGGGCGGGGAGCGGAATCGGGCGCAGCCGGTTCGTTTCCGACTGCAGCTGATACTTGCCGTGCCCGAGGATCTGCGTGCGGAAGAACGACATCACCATGATGCCAAGCACGATCCACACCCCGGTTCGCGCCACGCCCAGGCGGCGATCGAGCAAGTGCGGGTGAAACGCGTTCACGCTGATGCCCCCAGAGCTCCCGACGCCCGCGACCGCCGTGGCGACAGCCAGTCGCGGAAGAACCACAGCACGGCGACACCCACGAGTGCGGTCGTCAGCCCCTGCAACGGGGACCAGACCAGCAGCTCCCACGCGACCTGCGAGCTTTGCAACCGCCCCGATACGAGCACCACGATGAAGTTGCGGAGCCACGTGCCGGCGAAGAACAGACAGCCTTTGACGAACACGTGCTCGGCAAAGAAGACTGCCTTCGCCCACGACGACATGAAGCCGACGAGCGTGTGCGCGAGCGCGCCGGCGCCGAAACTCGCGGGGGTCAGCGCATCGCGCAGCAAGCCGAGGAGGAATCCCGCCGCGGCGCTTTTTCCCGGCTCCGCCCGGATCGTGTAAATGAGCAGCGCCAGCAGCAGGAAATCGGGCGCAACGCGATCGCCCCCCAGATGGCTGCGTACCGTGAACTGCAGCACCACGAGCAGCGTCATGATGATGGGGTAGCGATAGCGATCGGTCCGTCTCATTGCGGCGGGACCTCGTTCGGAAGGGCACTGTCCTGTGGGACGGTGAAGGCGTTACGCAAATCAGACCCCGCTGGACGAGAAGACGTCAGAATCATCACATGCGACAGCTCCGCCGGGTGAATCACGGGCCGGACCAGATACGTGCGGCCCCAACCTTTCTCTTCGCCGGCCGGACCAATGACCACGCCGATCGGGATGCCCCGGGGAAACACGCCACCGAGCCCCGAGGTGACGATCACGGTCCCCGTCGGGACCTGATGGCGGTACAGCACGCCCTGCAGCTCGAGCAACCAGACGCTGGGCCCTTCCGCCCCATGGGGTGCGGCGATACCGACGACGCTGCCGTCGCTGGCGACGGCGCTGGCGCGAAACTCGGGATGCGCCCAGCTCAGCACAACGCTGGTGTGCTCGTCGACCGAGGCGACCAACCCCACGAGCCCCTCGGGACTGACCACCGCCGACAGCGGGCGCACGCCTTCGCGTTTCCCCGCCGACACCACGAAGCTCAGCGGATTGGTCGGCTCGGGCTGATGCAGGATCTCCGCGGAGACGTAGCCGGTGGCCAGCCGAGCGGTGAGACCCAGCAGGCCGCGCAGGCGGGTGTTTTCGCTGCGCAGCTCGGGAAGGAACGTGGCGGCGAGCGCCACGGAATCGCGCTGCGCCACCACCGCGTCGTAGCGGTAGCGCGCCGCAGCGAGGAGCTCGGTTTGGCGCTGCAGAAAAAGGAAAGGTGCGAGGACGCTCTGCCGCAGCCCCTGGGCGAGTGGGTCGCGCCATTGATCGGGGAGACTCAGCGCCGCGATCGACAATCCCACGCAGGCGATGAAGAGCAGCGTGTCGCCTCGGGACGCATAGCGATCCGGTCCGATCGCCATGCGGCTACGTGGTCAGGACGTTGCGGTACTTCTCCGGGGCGTCGAGGATCCGCCCCGCCCCACGCACCACGCAGGTCATGGGGTCCTCGTCGAGGTGAATCGGCAACCCCGTCTCCTGCTGCAGCAGCAGATCGAGGCCGCGAATCAAGGCGCCGCCGCCCGTCATGACGATGCCGCGATCCACGATATCGGACGCGAGCTCGGGCGGCGTGATCTCGAGAGCGCGTCGCACGGCGTCGACGATCTGCTGAATCGGCTCCTGCACCGCCTCGCGAATCTCGCTCGAGTGGACGCGCACGATCTTCGGAATGCCCGACACGAGGTCGCGCCCCTTCACTTCCATCTCGCGCTCTTCCCCGATGGGCGCCGCCGAGCCGATCTGAATCTTGATCTGCTCGGCCGTCGGCTCGCCGATCAGGAGGTTGTAATTCTTGCGCATGAATTGCACGATGGCTTGATCGAGCTCGTCGCCGCCGGTGCGGATCGAGGTGTCGGAAACGATGCCCGACAGCGCGATCACCGCGATCTCGGTCGTGCCGCCACCGATATCGATCACCATGTTGCCCGTCGGCGTTTCGACTGGGAGCCCCACGCCGATCGCCGCGGCCATCGGCTCGGCGACCATGTAGACTTCCTTGGCGCCCGCCGACTGCGCGGAGTCGCGCACGGCGCGCTTCTCCACTTCGGTGATGCCGCTCGGGACGCAGACAATGACTTTCGGACGAACGCGAAAGAGATGTCGGTCGATGATCGTCTTGAGGAAAAAGCGCAGCATCTTCTCGGTCACGTCGAAGTCGGCGATGACGCCGTCCTTCAACGGACGGACGGCAAGAACGCCGTCAGGCGTGCGGCCGAGCATGCGCTTCGCCTCGAGGCCGATGCCCTTGACCTTGCCGGTTGCTTTTTCGATCGCGACGACGGAGGGTTCGTTCAACACGATCCCTTCGCCGCGGACGTAGACGAGTGTGTTAGCGGTGCCAAGGTCTACGGCGATTTCATTCGCCGGGCTCCAAGCACCCATTTTAAAATTCAGCCAGCGTGGCGGCACGTGATCGTCGGTAAAAGTGTGAGGCGGGTTGATGCGAACGCGCACAAGGTAATGAAATGCGTAACCCCAAGCAAGGATGAAGCTTGACGGCCCTTTCCCGCCCGGCTAGGCTTTCGCCCATGCGTCGCGTGACGCCCGACACAATTGCCGTGGTAGACCTCGCGGTCTGCGACCGCTGCGGCCTCTGTCTGCCGCTTTGCCCTCCCGAAGCGATCCATCTCGAGCTGAATATCCTGACCGTCGACCGCGCAGCCTGCACCGGATGTGAGAAATGCGTCGGCCCCTGCCCCGTTGGCGCCCTGGCCATGGTCGCCTATGCCTGACGTCGACGTCCTGGTCGTCGGTGCCGGGCCGGCAGGCTCGCTCGCCGCCTGGCAGGCGAGGCTCGCTGCCCCCGCGCTCGAGGTCGTGCTGCTGGAACGCGACCGCGCCGTCGGTTCGCCGGTGCGGTGCGCCGAGGGTGTTGGCGATGCGGGTCTGCGGGAGTTCGTCAATCCGGACGGCGCCGACTGGGTCTCTCGGCGGATTACGGACGTCATTTTCCAGGCGCCCGACGACACCGAGGTCGTGCTGGCCAACTGTGGACTCGGCTGGATTCTCGACCGCACGCGTTTCGACGCCTACCTCGCCGCCGAGGCGGCAGCCGCGGGCGTACAGGTTCTCGTCGGCGCCGAAGCGACCGGTATGTCGCGCAACGGTGATGGACGTTGGCACGTGCGCGTGAAGGAGCGCGGGAAGGACGAGCTGTACCGTGCGCGCATCGTGATCGGCGCCGATGGCGTGGAAACGATGGTCGGTCGTTGGGCCGGACTCGATACCCGCGTTCCCGCCCGCGATATGGAATCGTGCGCCCAATACGTGCTCCAAGGGATCGATATCAATCCGGACGCGATCTACTTGCAGTTCAGCAATGCGATCGCCCCCGGTGGATATGCGTGGATCTTCCCAAAGGCCGTGGGCGTCGCGAATGTCGGGCTGGGTCTGGTGGCGCTCAAAACCGACGGACGGAATGCGCAGCAGTATCTCGACTCATGGGTGTCCCGCCGCTTCCCCAGTGCCGCACGCACCAGCTATACCGTGGGCGGCGTCATCGTGCACACGACGATCAAGAAGACCTACGCCGACGGCGTGCTGGTCGCGGGCGATGCGGCGCACATGCTCAATCCACTGTCCGGGGGCGGGATCACGAACGCCATGAAGGCGGGGCGCCTGGCCGGCCGCACCGCCGCGGACGCCATCTGCGCCGGTGACACGGGCGAGCGCCGTTTGGCGGCGTATCACCAGGCGTGGATGGAGCTCATCGGCGAGGACCACCTCAAGTACTACCGCATCAAGCAGGCGTTAGAGGGGGTGGATGACGCGTCGTTTAACAAGTTGGCACGCACGGTGAACAACATCGCGCCGGACAAGCGGACCATCGGTCGCGTCTTTACGCATGCGTTGATCCGGCATCCGCAACTGATTCCGGTAGCGGCGCGGTTTTTCGTGTAAGCGCGTGCATGAGGGTGGTCCCGACAGCGCAGCGGTTCGCGAGGTGCGCGACGGTTCTCCCCAGCGATCCGATCCCGTCGTCCCTGAGTCCAAACGGCACATCGCCCGCATCCCAGAAATAGACCGGCACGCGCGCCAGCTGGAGTGTCTCTCCACTTCCCTTGACTCCCGCGAATCCCAGCTCGTAGCCGGCGCTCCGGGCATGCCCGAGGACGCGCGTATCGATGGCACCAAATGGATAGGCGATGGCGCGGCCGGCTTCGGGTCCCAGACGCGCCGTCAGAACCTCGCGTGAGCCCCGAAGCTCGGTCTCGGTCGCCGCATCATCCAGCCACGTGAGCCGCTGATGCGTCGCGCTATGAGAGGCGAAGTCGAACTCCCGCGCCCGCCAGTGCTCGATCTCGGGCCAATGCAGGTGCTTCAATCGCTGCCAGGTGTACTGCACGTCCCAGGTATTCGTCTTTCCTACGTAGTCGGTAATCAGGAACGTGGTGGCGGTGAAGCCGAGGTCGGCCAGGACGGGATAGGCATGCTCGGCGAGGGATGCGTAGCCGTCGTCGAAAGTGAGTAAAAACGTGCGTGGTGCGTGGTGCGTCGTGCGTGGGTGCGAGAATTCGTTGAGCGACAGTGTCCGCCAGCCCGCGCGCGCTAACGCCGTCATCTGCCGCGCAAAAACGGAACGGCCCACGCGAGTCACGCCGAGCTCGAGCGGGCCGCCGATGCGGTGATAGCAGAGGACGGGCGGAAGCGTGGTCAGTGCGGCCACATCCAGGTGAAGACCGCGCAGGTGACGAGCGCGAAGATCACGCCGTCGAACGTCGATTTGAGGGTCATGGCCCAAGCGCGGCGGTACCAGATCGACATCTGCCACAGCGCCAACGTGTAGCCGAGGAACGCCGTCGCCCCCGCGAAGCGGCAGACGGCCCCGAATGCTGGACCTCCCGGCGGCAGGGCGGAGCCCGCGATGAATGCGGCGAACACGCTGACCACGACGCAGTACACGAACCACTGCGACAGATTCCCCGCCAGCGACCCCGTCCACGGCGGCATGACCGTCAGGAGCACGGCGGGTCCACGCTTCACCTTCTCCTGAAACTCGGGCGAGCGCATTTCGGCGGGATTGGCCGGCCGCGGCATCAGATAGTCGCCTGGAGGAATGCCGATGGGACGCAGCGCGTCCAACACGCGGTCTTCGTTGGCATAGCGCGGGTAATCGGTCTTATGCCACAACGGCGTCATGTGGATGATGGAGCTGACGACAAACACCGCCACCGCCGACACGAGGATCGGCAGCCACAAGGCGGTCAACGCAGTCATTTAGCCTCCCGATTTCAGGGGGGCGTCAATCGTAGCCTCCATCAAGGCGTCGAGCAATGTATCGGCACCGCCCTCGTAGCGAAGCCCATTGATGAAAAACGTCGGGGTCCCGTTCACGCCGCTCCGCACGCCGCTGGCAAAGTCTGCGCGCACGCGTGGCTCATAGCGTCCCTCCGTCAGCGCCTGCGCCGCCGACTCCGGATCGATGCCCAACGTTTTTGCGTACGCGATCAGCTCATCGTCCTCGAGCGCGTCTTGATGCTCGAAGAGGAGGTCGTGCATCCCCCAGAACTTGCCCTGCTCTCCCGCCGCCTCGGCCATCTCCGCGGCGTGCTCCGCATGGGGATGGACTCGACTCAGCGGGAAATGCCGGTACGCGAACAGCAGCTTCGAGCCCATCGCTCGCTGGATCGCTTTGACGACGGGATACGCCGCACCGCAGTGCGGGCACTCGAAATCACCGTACTCGACGAGCGTGACGCGCGCTCCCGGGGGCCCTTGCGTGTGGTCGCGCGGTCCCAGCGGCGGAGTGAGGTGGCTCATACTTTCTGAGCGGCTGCCTCTTCGAGCGCGGCGAGCACACCATCGGCGCCGGGGTTCGTACCGACCTCGGAGAGATAGCTCCAGCGAATCACACCTTCGCCGTCCAGGACGAACAAGGCGCGTTCGGAGAAGCCGTCCTGTGGGCGATACGCGCCGTACTTCCGCGACACTTCCCCTTTGGGCTCGAAATCGGCCAGCAGCGGGAAGGCGAGATTTCGCGACTTGGCGTAGGCTTCATGACACCACACCCCGTCCACCGAAATCCCGACGAGCTGCGCGCCGAAACGCGCGAATTCGGGAAGCACCTCATTGAATAGAGCCAGCTCATCACCGCACACGGGGCTCCAGTCAGCGGGGTAGAAGACGAGCACAACGGGCTGCCCACGCAACTGCGACAGACTCAGCGTCTGGTCGGGGCTTTTCTTGAGTGTGAAATCGGGGGCTTTCGTGCCGGGCGACAGAACCATAGGGGCTCTCCTTTGCTCGTCTTAAGGATTAACTCGCTACAAGGCTTCTAGCCACCCCTGAAATAACCGGTAGGTCTATCCGGTTCACAGTTCGCGCGAGGTCAGCGGAACACCTCGTCGCCGTCACGCGCGTGTGATTCCATCTGCCGCTTCACCATTTCGTAGTAGACGCCGCGCGCCCGCATCAGCTCCTCGTGCGTCCCGCGCTCGATGACCGCGCCGTCTTCCATCAGCAGAATCAGGTCGGCAAGCCGAATCGTCGACAGCCGATGGGCAATCACGAACGTGGTGCGGTCGGCGAGCAGATCGGCCATCGACGCCTGAATCAGCTGCTCGCTTTCGGTGTCGAGATTGCTGGTCGCCTCGTCCAGGATCAGGATTTGCGGCGACGCGAGAATCGCCCGCGCGATGGCGAGCCGCTGCTGCTGCCCGCCCGACAGCTTCACGCCTCGTTCACCGATCCACGTCTCATAGCCCTGAGGCAGCCGGACGATGAACTCGTGCGCATTGGCGCGCTGCGCCGCATCCTCGATCTCGGCATCGGTCGCGTCATGCCGGCCGTACGCGATGTTGTCACGCACCGACCCATCGAACAGAAACACGTCCTGTTGCACGATCGCGAGCAGGTCGCGGTAACTGCGCAGCTTGAGATCGCGGATGTCACTGCCGTTGAGGAGCAGGCGGCCGCGCGTGGGGTCGTGGAAGCGCGCGACCAGGTCGGTCACGGTCGTCTTCCCCGCCCCACTTCGTCCCACGAGGGCGACGACCGATCCGCCCGGCACGGCGACGTCGAAATCACGGACGACCGGCTGGCCTTCACGGTACTCGAACGTCACGCCGTCAAAGCGCAGCTCCCGCACCAGCGCGGGAGCATCGACGGCGCCGGGGCGGTCGGGCTTGTCGTCTTCCATCGCCAGCACCTCGAAGACCCGCTCCATCGCGGCGAGCGAGCGCTGCATCTCCGAGAACGAGTTGACGATGTTCCAGACGGGATTGAGGAGCAGGAACATGTACCACTGAAAGGCCATGATGTCGCCGACCGTCGCGCGGCCGACGATGTTCAAATAGCCGCCGAACCAGACGATGACGACACTGATCCCCGCTTCCAGCAGGCCCCACGACGTCCACAGCAGCAGCTCCCGACGGTGTGCGAACAGCTCTTTGCGCAGCACCGTGTGGCGGCCCAGCATGAAGCTGATCAGCTCCTGGATCTCCTGCCGAAACGCCCGCACCACCCGAATTCCCGAGAACGTCTCACCCACTCGGCCGTCGACGATCTCGACGTCCTTGCGCACGGACCGATAGATCGGCCGGATGCGCCGGGCGAAGATCAGGCTCAGCACCATCACACCGGGAATGATGGCCATCGCCGTCAGCGCGAGCTGCCAGTTCAGCGCGATCAGAATGCCGATGGCGATGATCAACCGGATCACGGAAATCGCGGGCGACACGATCGCCATCTGCAGCAGCCCGGTCGTGGTTTCGACGTCGCCGGTAAGACGCGACAGAATGCCGCCGGTCTTCATTTCCCAGAGCCGCGGCAATGGCAGATGCAACAGCCGCTCGTAGAGCGAGCGACGCAGCGAGAGCATCACGCGCACATTGAGGATCCGCTGGCGGTAGTCCTTGAACCCGCCGCCCACATGCGAGAGGATGATCACGGTGAGGAAAACGAGGCCCGTGAGGTTGAGGCGGGTGAGCCGGGCACTGTTATCGAGACCCTTGCTCAGGATCACGTGGTCGACGATGTACCGGATGAACAGCGGCTCGATCATCTGCAGCCCGGCGACTACCAGGGCGAGCACAAACACGCCGCCGAGGGCGTTGCGGTGCGGCTTGAGCCAGCGCAGGTAGTCCCGCAGGTACGCGCGGCGGCTCCCCGGACGCAGCGACGGGGGGGAGGCGGGACCGCCGTCTTCGGCCTCCGACACCTGGTCGAGGCGCCGGTGCTTATAGTCTTCGACGAACTCCTGGTAGCGCTTCCGGGAAGAACGAGCGGGGCTCACGAGACAACGTGAACCCCGCCCAGGACCTTAGTCAACTGCGGTTACTTGCCGAGGTCGTTGACCACGGCGATCAGCATGCGGACCTTCGGCTGATCACTCGACGTCTGTGCGTCGGTGTTCAGCTGCGTCGCAAGCCTGCTCAACGCGTCCCGCCGCGCCTGTCCGGAGGCCTGCTCCGCACGTGACAGGGCATCACGCGTGGCGGTGATTCGGGCACGGGGGAGGCCGTTCGAGCGCGCCAGCTGATCCACGTACGCGCGCGCCACCACGAAGCTCGCCGGCCAGACCAGCCGCTGCTGGTCCTGCGCGTTCAGGTAGTCGAAGTGAACCAGCTTGGCGGCATCGATCTCGTTCTGCGTCAGCAGCGTGTTGGGCGTCAGCTCGAAAATGTCGAGGCCGCGCGCGATCTCGGAGCTGATGATGTAGCCGTTGTACCAGTAGGCCGACCACGAACCGGCGCCGACCAGCTTGGTCGAATCCATCGGGCCACGGTCGAAGAACGCAACTTCCTTGGGATGCGACGGATCGGTCCAATCGAACACCGAGACACCGCCCTGATACCATCCCTGCGCCATGATGTCGCGGCCCGGCACCGGAATCAGCGTGCCGTTGTGCGCCACGCAGTTCTCGTTGGAGGTCTGTGCGACGGGGAGCTTGTAGTAGCTCTTGAACGCCATGGTGCTGGCGGAGAGCGTGAAGATCGCGTCCGCGCCCCACTCGGGCTTGTCGGTGACCCGGCAGCGAGGCTGGAGGCCGCCGCCCCATTCGTCGGTGAAGAGCACTTTGCTGCCGTCGTTATTGAACGTCGCCGAGTGCCAGAAGGAGAAGTTCGAGTCTGACACGGCGCCAATCCGCTTCGGGTTCGCGGCGTCGCGGATGTCGAGCAGGAGACCGTACCCACCGCATGCGCCGCCGGCCAGGCCAATCGCAGGATACACCGTGATATCGTGGCACTGTGTGGGACCAGGCCGCGGGGTTCCCGGCGGGCGCGGCGGTCCCGCAATGATCAGATCGACGATCGCCTGCGCGTTGGCGCGCAACGTCGCGGTGTCCTCGGCCGTGGGCGCTCCGGTACCGCCGCGGGCCTTGACGATGCTATCGAGCCGGAACCGCAGGAAATTCGGACCGAGGATGATGTCGGTCGTATCACGCTGACCTTTGATCTGCGCGGTAAACCCACCCGCGGCGCGTGCCGAGTCCGCCTCGCGTTTCGCCTCCGCAAGGTCCTGCGGCGCCGCAGGATGCGTCGGCGCCTCCGTCAGATCCTGGAAGATGCGAGGCGAGCTCACGATGTGCGCCTGCTCGGGATGCGCCAGCGGAACCTGAATGACCTCGATCCGGAACAGGGCCGTATTCGGATTCGAGTCGGGCTGCGCGGCCGAGCAGCCGGCCAGCTCGTTGGACGAGCGCACGGGAGCCGAGCCCGATACGTAGATGTAGACGTTATCCGTGTCTCCGGGCTGCGTCACCACGGTATGGGTGTGCGATCCGCGGCACGTTTGCACATCCGTGATGTGACGCGGGTTGGCGAGATCGGTCGCGTCGAAGATGCGGATGCCGCGCAACCGGTCATGGCTCACCGTATCCCTGACGCCCTGCGTGCCGCAGTCGGTCCGCCCGTTCAGCGCCTCGCCCGACACGAACAGGAAGTTGCGATAGACGGAGACGTCGCTCTGTGATCCGGGACAGACGAATGCCTTGAACAGCCGCGGAATCTTCGGATTCGTAATGTCCCACACCTGCACGCCGTTGAAGTTGCCCTGGATGACGTAGTTGCCTCGGACCGAGATATCGGAGTTGATGAAGCGGAAATCGCCCGCCGAATCGCGATTGATGAAGTCGGGGGACGGCGGTGTGGTCGAGACGAGCCGCATGTTCCAGCTGGCTTGTGCCGCGTTCATCCACCCCGCCCGCAGGCCGATGCGCGGATCCTGCCGGGGGGGGGGCGCGGCGGCCATTTGTGCTCGCGACGTGGCGAAGCCACAGCCAAGAAAAGCAAGAGCGAGCAGCAATTTCGATTTCACTGAGAGCTCCGTTTGAGGTCGTTCAGCATCAGGGTCATGCGATTGATTTCGGTGGTCTGATCGACGTTCACATCTGAGGCGAAGCGGAAGATCGGTCCGTCCTGCGCGGCGCCGGGGACGGCGAGCAGCTGCTGCACCATCGTGATGGCGCCCTGGTGGTGCTGGATCATGAATGTGAGGAACAAACGATCGAACTCGGGACCGCGCGCGGAGTCCAGCTGCGCCATCTGCTCGGGCGTCAGCATGCCGGGCATCAACATCGGGTGATCCATTCCCTGCATGATGTGGCCGCGCGGATCGGCCGGCGGCACATACTCGCCGTGCTCCCGCAGCCAGCGCTGGGCGAACACGATCTCGTCATTCTGCGCGACCACGATGCGCTCGCACAGCACCCGAATCGACGGACTCGCCCCGTGCGAGGGCGCCCACCCCGCCATTTGGATGGCCTGTGCGTGGTGGCCGATCATCCCAGCGACGAAATGCACGTCCGCCGGCGTGTAGCTCTTGGCAGGCTTGGCAGTCTGTGCGGTCGACGCCCCGGCTACTGGAGCCGCGAGCGCCAGGATGAAGGCAATTCGTCTGGTCATTTCGTATAAAGCTACCCCGAATACCGCGGCTGACGAGCGCCCATTTGTCCGGGTTGAGAAATGAAACATGAGCGCCGCTAGTTTACAGCATGGCTGTTTCGCCTCCCATCGAACCCATGCTCGCCAAGACCGCGGAGCACGTCCCGCAGAGCGGCGACTTTCTCTTCGAGCCCAAGTGGGACGGGTTTCGCGCGATCGTCTTCCGGACCGCGGACGATGTCTACATCCAGAGCCGCGACCTAAAGCCCCTGGACCGCTATTTCCCCGATCTGCACGCCGTTTTCCTCGCGCAGCTGCCGAGCGGCGTCGTCGTCGATGGCGAGATCGTGATGCCGACGAAACACGGGCTCGCCTTCGGCGGTCTGCAGATGCGGCTGCACCCAGCGGCCTCGCGGGTCGAGAAGCTCGCGAAGGCCGCTCCGGCTGCCTTTGTCGCGTTTGATTTGTTGGCAATTGGCCGAAAGAGCCTGTTGGACGTCCCGCAACTGGAGCGCCGGCTCCAGCTCGAGAAGCTCTTCAAGAAGATCCGTCCCCCGCTCCATCTGACGCCGATGACCCGCGACCAGAAGCTGGCGGTCGATTGGCTGCAGCGGTTCGAGGGCGCCGGGCTCGATGGTGTCATCGCCAAGCCGGCCGGCGCAGCGTACCAGCCGGGCAAGCGCGCAATGTTCAAGATCAAGCACGTGCGCAGCGCCGACTGTGTGGTGGCGGGATTCCGCTGGCACAAGAGCGGCAAGGGCGCGCTAGGATCGCTCCTGCTCGGCCTGTACGACGACGAAGACACGTTGCAGCACGTCGGCGTAACCTCGGCGTTCACGATGGCGATGCGCAAGCAGCTCGTGAAGGAATTTGCGCCGCTCCGCAAGAACGCACTGCAGAATCATCCCTGGCGAGACTGGGCGGACGCGCAAGCGGTGTCCAGCAGGATGCCTGGGGGGCAGAGCCGCTGGAGCGCGGGGAAAGATCTGAGCTGGGAGCCGCTCCGGATCGAGCGGGTGTGCGAGGTGAAGTACGATCACATGGAAGGGGACCGCTTCCGCCACCCGCCCGTGTTTCTGCGCTGGCGGCCCGACAAACAGCCCCGCGACTGCCGCTACGACCAGCTCGAAGTCACACCCGCTTACGAGCTGGAGAAAGTGTTCGGGGCCTGAGTTTCTCGGGGACGTGTTGCAAATTGATCCGAATCCGGTACCAAGCTGACGAGCGCCCGCGCATCTGATCCACCAGCACATCCGCCGGCTCGAGCAGCTTCGCCACACGCGGATGCCGCTTCTTCCATTTCGACAATCCAGCCAGCGCTTCCTTCTTATCCTTCCCGCGGCTGACCTCGATCAGGGGGAACTTCGAGACCCGCGCTCCTGTGCGCGCCTTTGAGGGCTGCACCCGCGGCGGCTCGCCGGGTTGCTTGCGATAGTGCGGCGGCCACGGCGCATCGCCCTGCCCTTCCTTGTCCTGGCGTGCCGACAGCTCGAGCAGCTGCTGCAGCGATCCCGCGCTCTTGTCCATCCCCGCGTGGCGATCGCCGATCTGCGCAAACCGCTGTGGCATCGTTCCCAACGTGAAGTCCGCGGGATCTGCGACATCCACTTCGTCCCAGGACAGCGGAGCGGATACGCGCGCGTCGGGGGTGGGACGGACCGAGTAGGCTGACGCGACGGTCCGGTCCTTGGCGTTCTGGTTGTAATCCACGAACACCCCCTGACGCTCCTCCTTCCACCACTTGCTGGTCGCGAGGCCATCGCCGCGACGCTCCACCTCGCGCGCGAGGGCGAGGGCGGCGCGACGGACCTCATCGAACCCCCACCGTCGCTCGATCCGGACGAACAGGTGCATCCCCCGCGACCCGGAGGTCTTGGGCCACCCAACAAGTCCGAACTCCTCGAGCACCGCGCGCGCGAGCTGCGCGACCTGGCGCACCTGCGGCCACTTGATACCCGGCACGGGGTCGAGATCGACGCGCAGCTCGTCAGGATGATCGAGGTCTTCGTCACGCACCGGATGCGGGTGCAGCTCGAGGCAGGCGAGATTGGCCATCCAGGCGAGCGATGCGGGTGTGCGCGGCACGACTTCATCGGCCGTGCGTCCCGATGGGAACCGCAGCGTCACCACCTCGATCCAGGGCGGGCGCGATTCCGGCGCGCGCTTCTGATAAAACGACGGTGCGCCGATCCCGTTGGGAAAGCGCACCAGCATGTTCGGCCGCCCGCCGGCGCCGCGCAGCGCGCCTTCCGACACCGCCAGGTAGTAGTCGACAAGATCGAGCTTGGTGTACTTCGGCTCGGGAAACAGCACTTTGCCGGGGTTCGAGATCGTGACCTCGTACCCGCCGATATTCCGCGTCGTCGATTCGCCGGAAGCAGGCAGAGCTATCCCCTCGCGCGAAGGCAGCGCCCCAGCTTCTCGTAGTCAAAGACGATCCAGCCTTCTTGACCGGCGGTGTTACGCGCACGGACCCAATGGATCGCGTTCGGCCACCGCACCAGGACGGCCGGGTCGGCCGGATTCTTCCTGTCTCGCCAGAACTCATAGCCCTGCCCCAACTGACCCCGGAACCACCACACCCAATAGCCTTCGCCGAGCGAATTCAGCAGGTACAGCGTGTCGGAGGGCGTGAAGGCGATGCTATCCACCTGGGTGCCCTCTCGTCCTGGAGGGTTGCTCATCGTTTGCCGAAACACGACCATGCCCGGAGCCTCGACATGCAGATCGATCGTCAGCGCGGTGAACTTCTCAGCGCCACGGATCGTGAAAACTACGGGGGCGTTCAGCCGCTTTTCTCGCAGCGCCGCCACGTCGCTGTACGGCGCCCATGTGCCAGGCCTGAGGCAGCCTTCACCGTCACACGCGTTCTTCACGATATACGGGATCGGCGGCGGCGTGTTGTTGATCGGGCCCCAGTCGTGATGATGTCGCGGTGCCCGGAGAGGCTCGGTTGGCGGTTCGGGCTCGGGCACCGGGTTGATCGGGACCGGCGCGTTCGCGAGAGCCATGGAATCCGCAGCGGTCCACCCCGCGCAGACCGGCTGGCCGGCGTGATACCGCCACGTGGTCGTATCCAGCATTGCAGTGAGTGTACAGCTCATGTCCGTATGGATGTTGCCGGTCTTCGCCACCCAACGGTCGCGCATGATCTCAATGGACGGTCCGAGGTTGGATTTGTCATTCGGGAACGCGTAGCGTCCGATGAACGAGCTCGTCGTCCGGCCCGAGTCTGCCAGGTATGTCGACTCCGCGGCTGCCAATCCCAACAGGCCGGCCCGCATTGCCGCCACTGCTTCCCGCCGGGCTGCGAACCGCTGATACGTCGCGCTCGACATGACGTCGCCGGTATCGGCGTTGATGATCTTGAGATCGGCCGCCAGTTCTCGGGCGGGCTGACGGAGCCGCGTGACCGCTGCACCAAGTCCGGCCACGACAATTACCGCCCCCATGACGTAAAGGATTACACGTTTCATGGCGCCAATATTGAAAATGATTTCTGATTGTCAATCAATCGTCGAAGAACTCGACGGTGCCCATCTCCACGCAGTACTCGGCTCCGACGATCAGCAACCCGTCCCGTTCAATGCGCCGCTCGAGCAGTGCCGACCCCTGGCGCAGGTGATGGACCGACGCCCGCACGTTGGCGCGCGTGGCCTCCGCGGCGAGCGCCGCGGGATCGTTCGCCACGGGCGTGGCGAGCAGCGGCTCGATCGCCGGCCGGATGCGATCGACGATGGCGCGCAGATTGGGCGATTGGTGGCCCTGCGGCTGGCGCAGCTGCTCCAGCGTCGCGGCTACGGCACCGCATTGCGTGTGTCCCATGACGACGGCGAGCCGCGTTTCGAAGCGCTCGGCCGCGAACTCGACGCTGCCCACCTGCGACGGCGCGACGATATTGCCCGCGACGCGGATGACGAACAGGTCACCAAAACCCTGGCCGAAGATGAGCTCGGCCGGAACGCGCGAATCGGAACAGCCAAGCACGATGGCGAACGGCTGTTGTCCCGCGCCGGGACGGCCTCCCGACACTGCCCCGTTTTCCACGAAGCGCCGGTTCCCGTCCCGCAGGCGCGCCAGCGCTTCCTGAGCCGGGATCATCAGAACCGTACTCCCGCTCCCAGCCGTAGCGTCCGCGGCGGCACGCGCGACAGGACCCGTCCGTAGTCGCTGCCGGCTAACCCGGCCAGCGCATTGACCTCGGTTTGAATTCCTGTGACACTCCCGCCGCCCAACACATTGAATGCATCCACGACTAGCAGCAGTTCCGTTCCCCCGCGCGGAAAGCTCCGCTCCAGATGCAGATCCAGCGACGCGCGGGGTCTGTAACCGTACGTCCCACGCGGCTGGACGAAAATGCGATGTCCGGTCTCACTGCGGAACAGGAAGTGATTGAACGGCACGGTGTCCAGCGCTCCAGGCGTCGACATGGAAGGCACCGCGACGGCGAATTCGGACAGCAACCCGTCGATCGAGAGCGTGGGCGTGACGCGATCGCCGGTCGCATAGGACAAGAACAGACCGCCACGAAATCGGGCCGGCAGGAGCCCGCCCAGGTACACCTTCCCCTCGAAGCGACTCTGGTTGTTGAGCGCCCCGTAGAAATTGTACTGCTCGTTGAGACGCACCCAGGGGCCCGGCCCGCCGTTGGTGTAGTCGTCCGGTCCGGTCACCACGTTGTAGTTCCCGTCGAGCGCCGAAATCGTCGCCGACGCGCTGGCCCACCACGTCCGATAACGGGCGTCCAGCCGGAGCTGCAGCTGTCCGAACCGCCGCGTCGCCTCCGGCACCTTGGTGAGGACGAGGTCCGGGTCGTAGCGCAGCGCCGCCAACTGTGCCGGTGTCAGGTCAGGCGGCGCAAGCAGAGTGTTGGCGCCCAAGATTTGGCCTTGCCGCACCAACTCCTGGACGTAGAGAATGTCCTCGTTGGAGATCGCCAGCTTGTCCAACACCAGCGGCCGGCCCGCGAAGACGACCGGCGTGCCGAAACGATCGAGCATAATGACGTTATCGACCACCGTGTAATTCGACGCCAGGTTGTGGTCCACCAGCGCGACCATGTCGCGATTCCTCCGGTGGACGTACGCCACGCCGACCTTCCAACGCGTCCCGATGGCGCGTTCCAGCGACAGCACAACTTGATCCATGTACGGTTGACGGTACTGCTCCACGCGCCCTGTCTGATCGAGGCGGACAAATTCGTCGAAGCGGAACAGCCCCGCCGCGGCGAGTGAATCGCGTTCGTGGATCGTAAACGTCTGCGCGGGGTTCGCAGGCGGGGTGCCAAGGTAGGACCAGATCTCCTCGTCGCTGTAGGTCCCCGCTCCAGTCACGCGGTCGAATAATGCGGCGAACATCGGCTGGTGATACCGGCCCCAATGAGCTTTGGCGACCACGCCGCCTAACGCGTTCAGCTCCGCGACCACACCGATGCGCGGCTCAAGTGCGGCATCGCGCACCGCGGTGAATCGCGGGCCGCCGCCGGCCGGTGTCAGAGCTCCCGTCCACCACGCGTACCGGAATCCTGGATTGAACCTCAGCCAGGACGAGATCCCGATCTGCTCCTGCACGAACAACGCGGCGTTGCGGACGTCGGAGTCGATCCGCACGTCACCGCCCCACCCCGTGGGGATCGCGCCGAGATACGCCCACGTCGCGGGAGTG
>WNEZ01000914.1_pt1 | contig 24201 bp, 20 predicted proteins | sample 5400521 | NCBI WGS metagenome assembly WNEZ01 (sample SAMN13153339, study PRJNA577476) | soil metagenome | isolation source: 120 cm saprolite under Douglas fir tree site 2 hole 1 replicate 1 | place: USA:California | collected 2015-04-18
CGAAACACTCGACACGATCACGATCGAAGCGGACTTGGATTTTTCCAGATAGGGCATGGCCGCCGCGACGGAATTGACGGTATGCATCATGTCGGTACGAAATGATTTCTCCCAGGTCTCCGCCGTGTCGCCGACGGCGAGCGCGCTGACGTTACAGACGATGGTGTCGATACCGCCGAGTTCACCGGCCGCGCTCTCGACCCATTGCTTTAACGCAACGGGATCGGCGACATCAATCGCCCCGCCCCATGACTTGGCCCCCTTCCCCGCCAGCGCCTTCACGACCTTGCCGACCTCGTCGGCATTGCGTGCACATATCGCAACGTTGGCGCCTTCCGCTGCGAACAGCTCGGCGATCGCCAGCCCAATGCCCTTGCTGCCGCCGGTCACCAGCACGTTCTTGCTCTTTAATCCAAGATCCATCGTCGCCTCCATTGATAATGTTGCGGCCCGCTGTCGCGCGCAGCAGGCCGCTTCATCGAGTTACATCTTGGTCCAGTCGCCCGCGCTCTCGAACGCCGCGGCGGCTCGGTAGATGGTCGACTCATCATAGTATTTGCCGATCAGCATCAGCCCGATCGGCAGACCGTCGCTCATCCCGCAGGGAATGCTCATCGCCGGATGACCCGATGCGTTGAACGGCGCGGTATTAGGGACCATTTCGAACGCGCGCTGGATATAGAGATCGCGCGGCGCATCGGGCGGCGGAATCGGCGTCGCCTTCATCGGCAAGGTCGGCATCAGCAACAGATCGTAGCTGTTCAACGCCGTATCGTAGGCGGCGCGCAGCTTGCGGTTCAGGTTCTGCGCCTTGGCATAGAAATGGCCGCGATAGTGCTTGGTGAAATATTGACCGAGCAGCATCGTTATCTTGAGGCTGTCGGACAGCTCATCGGCGCGATGGTGCCATGCGGAGTGAGCGTCGAGCAGCGTCGTATTGTAGAGACCGCGCCAGTTGGTCCCCATGCCGTTGCCCTTCATCATGAACTCGGTGGCGCCTTCCGCGGCGATCGGCAGCCAGATCGCCGGAGCCACGAGATGCATCGGCACCGACATTTCATCGACGGTGGCCCCGAGCTTCTTGAAGAGCTGGGCCGCCGCCATGACCTTGGCGTCGACATCAGGCTCGGAGCTCGGAAGCCCGAAGCCTTCCTTGACGATGCCGATGCGCAATCCCCTGACGCCGCCGTCGAGCGCTTCGGTATATTTTGCAACCTTCGGCGCACCTTGTCGGGGATCAAGCCCGTCCGCTCCCGCGAGCACCTCGAGCAGCAGGGCATTGTCACGCACGTTGCGGGTCATCGGGCCTGTGTGATCGATGGTAAGCTCGATCGGCATCACGCCGGTATATGGCACAAGGCCATAGGTGCCCTTCATCCCGTAGATGCCGCTGAAGGAAGCAGGAATGCGGATCGATCCACCTTGATCGCCGCCGATCGCCATATCGGCTTCGCCGGTCGCCACGACGACGGCGCTCCCCGAGGACGACCCGCCGGCCGAATAGCCCATTTTGTGCGGATTGTGCACGGGACCAGCCGCGCAGGTGTGGCTGCCGCCGGAGAAGCAGAAATATTCGCAATGGACCTTGCCGACGATGGTGCCGCCGGCATCGAGCATGCGGGTGACGATGGTCGCGTCGGTGTCGGGCGTGTAACCCTCGAGCGTCGAGGCACCGTTCATCATCGGCACGCCGGCGAGGCATACATTGTCCTTCAGCGCAATTTTCTTGCCGGCGAGCTTGCCGTTCGGCGCGCCCTTGACCGTGGTCTTGACGTACCAGGCGTTATACTTGTTCTCCTCGCCCTCCGGACGGTAGCCCGGCGTTCGCGGATAGGTCACGGCCGGAACGTAATCCGGCATGGCATCGACAATGTCGTAGGCGGCGTAATTCGCCTGCATCAGGGCATCGTAGGATTTCAGTTCCTCCTCGCCCATATGCATGCCGAGGTCTTCAGCGACGCTGCGCAATTGATCGAGAGTGGGTCTTCTGACTGCCATGGCCTGGTTCTCCCTTGTGATTGCCGCCCGCTGGATCGGGCTTTAGGTGGTGATTCCGATAAATTCTCCGATGAGGCTTGCGTCGCCGAGATCGCCCGGCTGCACTTCCCGGGTGATGGTGCCTTTTTGAATGATGAGAATCCGCTGCGAAAGCGCGGCGATGAAGTCGAGATTCTGCTCGACCAGGATCATGGTCAGGCCGCTGTTGTCGCGCAGCCGTTGCAGGGTCTCGACAATCTCGTCGATGATCGAGGGCTGGATACCCTCGGTCGGCTCGTCGAGCAGGACAAGCCGCGGCTTGCCGCAGAGGCAGCGCGCGATCGCCAGCAGTTGCTGCTCGCCGCCCGACAGCGCGCCGCCGGGACGGTCGAGAAGCACCTTGAGGCGGGGAAACTCCTCCAGCACCGGCTCGATAATATCCTGCTCCGCGCCGGCCTGTTTGGTGCACCCCATCCGCAGATTGTCGTAAACCGTGAGGCCGGGGAAGATCTCGCGCCCCTGCGGCACATAGCCGAGCCCGAGTCGCGCCCGGCGATAGGGCTCGGCCGCCGTCACGTCGTCATTGTCAAAGCGCACATGTCCGCCGGTCGCCGGCAGGAAGCCCATCAACGCCTTGAGCAGCGTGGTCTTGCCCATGCCGTTATGGCCGAGAATTCCGATGAACTCGCCTTCGTTGACGGCGAAGCTGACCCCGTTGAGGATCGGAATGCGGCCGTAGCCTGTGCGCAGCCCCGTCACATTGAGCATCATGCGGCCGCCTGTTTGCCGAGATAGATGTCGCGCACCAGCGGATTGCGCAGGATGTTCTCCACGGCGTCCTCCACCAGCACGCTGCCCTGATTGAATACCGTCACCTGCTTGGCGATCATGCGGATGAACTGCATGTCATGCTCGACCACGATGAGCGCCTTGCTGCGGTTGATCTCGCGGACGAGCTCGGCGGTTTTGTGCACCTCATCATGCGTCATGCCGGCCGCAGGCTCATCGAGCAGAATGAGCTCGGGATCCGTCGACAACACGATGCCGAGTTCGACCCATTGCCGCTGACCATGGGCGAGCTGGCCTACCAGGCGCTTCGCAGCACCCGTGAGGCCCATCCGCTCGAGCATCTCGTCGACCACGCCACTGATCCGCTCGGCCGAATGGATGCGGCTCGCCGCCAGCCAGATATTTTCGCGGACGCTCAAACCATCGAACACGCTCGGCACCTGGGTCTTGATGCCAATGCCGAGGCGCGCGATCTGATGGGCGTGGGCGCGGGAAATATCGTGGCCGCGAAACAGCACCTGGCCCTGGCTCGGCTGCAGCTGCCCGGTGAGCATCTTGAAGAAGGTGCTTTTGCCGGCGCCGTTCGGGCCGATCAGACAGCGCAGCTCACCTTCGGCGAGCGTGAAGTTGACGTTGCGCACCGCCTGCACACCACCGAAACGCATGCTGAGATCGCGGGTTTGAAGAAGCGGCGCGGCCATCACCCCTCCTCCGCCTGCTTGGGCTTAAGCGCGGCAGCCAACCGCCGCGTGCGCGAGCGCAGCAGCAGCGATTGGCCCCAATCGCCGAGCGTCGGCACCAACCCCTTCGGCACCAGCAGCACGAAGGCGATCAGGATTATTCCGAGGATGAGCGGCGCATTGGCCAATAGCTTTCCCAACAAGTCCGAACCGCTCGGCTGGTTCGCTCCAAGTGCCGTATTGAGCCATTGGATACCAATGCAGCCTACGATCGGGCCGATCAACGTACCCCGTCCCCCGACGATGACCCAAATGATGATCTGCGCGGACTGCGCCAGTCCGAAGATGGTCGGGCTGACAAAATTTCCCCAATTGGCGAACAGGCATCCGGCAAAACCGGCCAACGCGCCACCGATGGTAAAGGTCACGAGCTTGTAGGCCCGCGGGTCGTAGCCCAAGAGTTCGGCGCGCCGTTCGTTTTCCCGGATACCGACAATGACGCGGCCGAAGCGGCTCGCCAGCAGCAGGCGCAGTCCGAAATAGGTTGCGAGCAATGCGGCGGTCGCAAGATAGAACATGCCTTCGAGGTCGATCGCCGCGGCCTTGTTGCCGGGGAAATTCAGCGGCGGGATTCCCGGAATGCCGTTGAAGCCGCCGAGCCGTGCCACGCCGATATGGAATTCCGGGCCGGCGGTGGAGTTCACCGAGTTGAACAGGATCAGCGTCACCGTCAACGTGATGACGCCGAGATACACGTCGCTGATGCGCCCATAGAACATGAAATAGCCGAGCAGCGCGGCGAAGGCCGCCGGCAGCGCGATCGCCAGCAAAAGCGGAACCGTGCTCTCGCCGATGTTGAACATGGCGATCGCGTAGGCATACGCGCCCAATCCGAAGAAGGCCGATTGGCCGAAACAGAGAATGCCGCCGTAGCCCCAGATCAGCGCCAGGCTGAGCGCGAGGATCGCCATGATCATGTAGACGGTAAGTTCGAGCACGGTCTCGAGCTCGACGAAACGCGGGGTCAGGATCAGGAAGGCGATGCCGACGATGCCGACCAGTCCGAGGCCGATGAGATTGAGTGCGCGGGCGTTCACAGACCTCTCCGGAAGAAGCGACCGGTGATGCCCTGCGGCAGCAGACGGATCAGAACGATGGCGGTCGCAAGCAACGCCACCTCGCCGAACACAGGTGTGGTGGCAAAGGTGGCGATCTGGTTGATGGAGCCGAACAGGGCGGAAGCAGAAACCGTGCCACTGAGAATAGCGGCGCCGCCTCCGATCACCGTGATGAAGGATTTGGCGACATAGGCGACGCCGATGGTGGGAAAGACGCCGGAGACCGGCGCCAGCACTGCGCCGGCGAGACCCGACAGGGCGGCGCCGATGCCGAAGGTGACGGCGTAGACGCGCGGCGGATTGACCCCAAGTGCTGCCGCCATGTTGGCGTTCTGCATCGTGCCGCGGGCGATCAGGCCAAGGCGGGTCCAGCGCAGCACGCCGAAAATGCCGGCCATCACGACGGCCGCCACCGCGATCACGAACAGCGTGTATCCGCTGGTGCGATAGGCGCCGATCTGGAAACTGCCGAGCGGTGCCGAGATCCCGACCGTGGTGTTGCCGAAGATCGCCGTCGTCAGCCCCACCAAAAACAGGCTGAGGCCCCAGGTCGCGAGCATGGTGTCGACCATCCGCCCATACAGGAAGCGGATGATCGTCAATTCGACGATAACCCCGATGATGCCGACGACGATGGGCGCCACCACCAGCATCGCGATCCAGATGCTGATGCCATGGCTGGTCGCGACGATCGCCGCATAGCCCCCGAGCATCAGAAATTCTCCATGTGCGAGATTGATGACCCGCATCATGCCGAAAATAATCGCCAGCCCGACGCTGATCAGCGCCAGGCTGGCGATCGCGTAAAGGACCTGGATCGCCAGGAGAGCAATGAGATCCACGTTCGCTATTCCCAAACAGAGTTGAAGGCCAACCGGCCTTTAGATCTTGATGACGTATTGCTGGTTGTCGGTTGGATTCTTGATGAGGTCGCACACCGCGGCGGTGTCCGACGGCTTCTGCTGCGCGAAGTCTTCGAGCACCTTGAGTTTCTTGTCTTTCACTTCGGCAATGTGAACGTCGAGGACGCAATGGTGGGTCGGAGGATCGATCGTGACCTTGCCCGAGGGCGCATCGATGCTGATTCCGGTTTCCAGTGCCTCGATGGCCTTCATGCGTTCGATACTGCCGGCTTTCTTGACCGCCTCCGCCCATAGCCGGAACCCTTGATAGGTCCCCATCGCGAGCTCGGTGATGTTGGGATAATCGGCACCGAAGCGTTTTTGGAAAGCGGCGACGAAGGTTTCGTTGGTCTTGTTCTTCAGGTCCTGGAAGTAATTGTAGCAGACCAGCATGTCGTTGCATTCGTCGGGCGACAGCACGATGTGCTCGTTACCGACGGCGAAGGTGGTGGACGCCATCGGAATGCTCTTGCGCATGCCGGCCGCGGCCCACTGCCGATAGAACGAGATATGCGCGCCGCCGACCAGCGCCGACCAGACGAAATCAGGCTTCGCCGCCTGGATCTTGGAGATGGTCGAGCCGAAATTGGTGACGTCGAGCGGGAAGAAGTCGATCGAGGATACCTCGCCGCCGTTCTCGGTGACGTATTTCTTCACCCATTGCGAGGTGATCTGCCCGTAATTGTAGTCGGCGGCGATGACATAGACCTTCTTGCCCCACTTCTTCATGGCGTAAGGCACGAGCTTTTCAACCGTTTGCGCAGGCGTAACGCCGGTATCGAACTGGTTGCGGTCGCAGACGCCGCCTTCATATTGCGTGTTGTAGAAATACAGCGTCTTGAAGCGGTCGAGCACCGGCCGGATCACCTCGCGCGAGGCGGAGGTGATACCGCCATGCACGACGGCAACCTTGTCCTTCAGCGCCGCCTGCTGCGCGAACTGCGTATAGAGCTGCATGTTCGATTGGGTGTCGTAGTTGATCAGCTTGATCTGCCGTCCGAGCAGACCGCCGGCCGCATTGGCCTCCTCGACCGCAAGCGTAATCGCATCGACCATCGGCTTGCCGTAGATGTCGAGACCACCCGAGAGATCGTGGATGCTGGCCACGTTGATCGGGTCTTCCGCCCAGGCGCTGGAACCGAACGCGCCGGTGGCGGCGGCCGCGGCCGTGCCCTGTAGGAATCTTCTGCGATTGACTTTCATTGCCGTACTCCTCGTTGTTGCCGATACGTCATGAGACCAGATATTTTTTCAGAATCGACGCGCCCATCGTGTATTTTGGATCGACCATGTTTCCGAGCCGGATGCGACCGGCCTGACTGAGCAGCATGTAGGCGTCGATCTCGTCGAAGCCGTAGTCCGCGCTCATCCAGCGCACCAGTTCGCGATAGGCGATGCGGGCCGCGTCTTCCAGCGGCCGGGCGCTGCCGATCGTCATGAGAAAGTTTTCGGTCTCAAGCCGCGGCCACGCAAAACTCCAGTTCTTGATGACATCGACCTGCAAGGTGACGGTGGCGCGCTGTTCGATCGCAACCCCCGACAATTCGCCATCGCCCTGGGTGGCATGGCAATCGCCAACATAGAGCAGGCCGCCTTTGGTGTGCACCGGAAAGTAAAGGATCGCGCCAGGAGCTACGTCCGGCAAATCCATGTTGCCGCCGTGGTAGTCCGGTTGCAGCGAGGAAATCGCCTCGATCTCGGGTGAAACCCCGATGGTGCCGATGAACGGCTCGTAGGGAAGGATGATCTTGTCGCTCCAGCGCACACCGTCCCTGTCGACATGCATTTTCCGCACCCGCTCCGGCAACGGCGCATTGAGCATGGCCGTTGACGCCGTTCCGACGAGGCCGCCGAATTCCGGGATGATGCAGGTGGTGCCGGCGGGCTGCGCGCCTCGTGTCTCCACGGCATGGATCTGGACGGCCAGGCAATCACCCTTCTCGACGCCGCTGACGGCCACCGGGCCGCACTGCGGATTGAGAAAGGGAAACCGCAATTTCGCGGTCGGACTGTCCTGCTCGCCGGTGATGACGCCGCCGAAGGCGTCTTCGGTCTCCACCACGACAACGTCGCCAGGATTGATCGTCAGTACCGGCCTGGCATAGGGCCCATAGACGTAATGAAAATCTCCTTGTGCCGCGATCGAGAGTTCGTGGCGTTTTCCGGCCTCGCCTTTGGCAAGTCCGCGCTTTGCCATGATCGAAGTTTTCAGCCAAGAGGCGCTGGTCATCGGCATCTCCTCAATCACCCGAGTGAAGGATGGCAACGGTGCCAATCGGTGACGCGTTGGAACGCGTCACCGGCGGCTACTAAACGAGCTTCATCGAGATGGCGGCCGACGAACTGGAACGCGACCGGACCGCCGCTCTCGGTAAAGCCGCCCGGAAGCGTAATGGTCGGACTTCCCGTCATGTCAAAGGGACAGCTGAAGCGTAACAGGCCGGTGATGAGCTCAGGGTTTTCGCCCAAGGTCGCCATCTTGGCGAGCGTCGGCGCGGCGAATGTCTGGGCCGGCACGGCAAGAAGATCGATCTTTTCGAACAGCGCCTTCACCATTCCCTTGAAAGCTTCGCGGCGCAGAACGATCTTTTGATAATCGGTGCCGGACTGCTGCAGACCGAGGTCAATCAATCCGGCGAGCCCCGGACCATATTCCGGCTTCCGCGAGGGATAGGTCGCCTCGTGTGCGACCGCGGTCTCGACGCCGCACAGCGGAAACCAGTCGGTAATCATGGCCGTCGGATCGGGAAAGACGATTTCATGAATTTCGGCGCCAAGATCGGCCGCGACGCGCAGCGCGTCCTGAAAAACCTTTGTCGCGGCGGCATCGACGCCCTCGCTGGTCCAGCGCCGATCGACACCGATCCGCGTCCCCCGCAAGCTGCCGCTCAGATCAGCCAGATAGTCCGGTACCGGCTCCAGCACGGCGGTCGGATCGTTTGGATCGGCGCCTGCGATGGCGCCCAGTATCGCGCCGCAATCCACCGCACTTCGTGCCATCGGTCCGATATGATCCAGCGTCGCGGCGAGTTCGAAAACGCCGTAGCGGCTGACCCGTCCCCAGGTCGGTTTCAGGCCGGTCACACCGTTGGCGGCCGACGGAAAGCGGATCGAGCCGCCGGTATCGGATCCGAGCGAGCCGTAACAAAGCCCCGCGGCGGTCGCGACGCCCGACCCGCTTGAGGATGCGCCCGACCAGAGCGTTGCATCCCAGGGATTGCGCGGCGGATCGATGTCCGGATGATGGTCGGCGTAAGCGCCTTCGGTCAGTTGCAGCTTGCCGAGAATGACCGCGCCGGCCTCCTTGAGCCTGGTAACGACCGTCGCATCCTGGGTGGGGCGGTTATCGCGATAAATCCTCATGCCCGCCGCGGTCGGTGCGTCCTTGGTCCAGCACAGGTCCTTGACGGCGATAGGCACCCCATGAAGCGGTCCCCTCACCTTGCCGCTCCCGATTTCCCTCTCGGCGGCGTGCGCCTGCTCAAGCGCCGACGAAGCCATGACATAGGCGTAGCTTTTCAATTGGCCGTCGAGACGCGCGATGCGATCGAGTTGGGCCTGCGTTGCCTCCACGGGAGACAGTTCGCGTTTCTGAATACGTTGCCCAATTTCGACCAATTCGCAGTAATGCAGATCGCGCGTCGGCATCAAGTGTTGCCTCGTGTTCTAGTTCAGCTTCCAGTCGCCGCCCGCTTCGATCGCCGAAGCAAGCCGTATCAGGGTTGTTTCTTCGAAATGGCGGCCGACCAGCATCAGGCCGACCGGCAATCCATTGACGCGGCCGCATGGCACCGTGAAGGCAGGATGCCCGGAGACGTCGAAGGAACAGGTGTTGGCCTGCATGTTGAGCGCCACGTCGATCGTGGTGCCGAGCGGCGCATCCGCCGGCGGTATAGGCGTTGCCGTGAACGGAATCGTCGGCATCGCCAGCACGTCGAATTTTTCGAGCGCCTCGTCATAGGCGCGACGCAGCAGCACCCGCAGATTTTGCGCTTTTGAATGATAACGCCCGTGATAATTGCGGTGCATGTATTCGCCGAGCATCAGCACCAGTTTCACGGTCGGCGAGACGTCGTTGATCCGCGTTCCCATGCCGCGGGCAAAGGCTTCCTGCATGGAAAGCGGATAGTAGCCGTGGATGTTGTTGCCGACGCCATATCCCTTCAGCATCATCTCGGCCGCCCCCTCCAGGATGATCCCGCTCCAGACATGCGGCCCGTCGAGATGCCAGGGCACCGAGATTTCGGCAGCTTCGACGCCGCTCTTTGCCAATGCTTCGATGGTCGCGCGCACTTTGGCGTCCACCGCCGGATCGCTTTCGGGATGACCAAATCCTTCACGCAGGATTCCGACGCGCAATCCCTTGGCGGGCTTGCCGAGTGCGGCCATGTAGTCGCCGGTGCGCGCTGAAATCGTCCGCGTATCCCAGCCGTCGTGGCCGGCGATGACCGTCAAAAGCCGGGCGACGTCTTCAACGCTTGCGCCCATCGGACCGCAGTGATCGACGGAATAACTGATCGGCATCGAACCGGTGGTGGGCACAAGTCCCCAGGTCGGCTTCAGGCCATAAATGCCGCACCAGCTTGACGGCGTACGGATCGATCCACCCTGATCGCCGCCGAGCGCCATCGGCACCTCACCCGCCGCCACCAGCGCGGCACTTCCACCCGATGAGCCGCCGGCGCTATGCGCGGGGTTATGCGGATTGCGGATCACGCCGCTCGCACAGGTGTGGCTTGCACCGGAAAAGCAGAGATCCTCGCAAGCCGCCTTGCCCGCAATGGTGCCTCCCGCTGCAAGAATCCGCGTCACCACCGTGGCATCGAGCTCCGGCACATACCCTTCAAGCAGCACCGAGCCGTTCATCATCGGGACACCTGAGACGCAGATATTATCCTTGATCGCTACCTGCTTGCCGCTCAGCAGCCCTTCCGCGCCGGTTTGGATATTCGTCTTCCAATACCAGGCGCCGTACGGATTCTCGGATGCCGTAGGCCGGTATCCGGGCGAGCGTGGCGCCACCGGCGCCAAGGCGGGCGGGACCAATTCGTCGAGCCGGCCGTAGGAGGCCAACGGTCCTTTGAAGGCCTGCTGAAAGGCCGCAACTTCGTCAGCGTTAAGAACCAGACCGAAATCGGATCCGAGGTTGTGGATCTGCTCCAATGTCGGAAGGCGGACACCCATGCTTCACCCAATTCTTGTCTTTTGGAAGACAAACAAAAAAAGCCACCCGCGACCCAAACAGGCCCCGAATGGCATCCACGCCGCTGCTATCAATGGTCGCGTAGTCTTGCGTTACAGAACGAAAATCGAAGGTTTTCACTCAGACGTCATCGGCTGCGCGAGAACTCTTTCGCCTTGCACGCATTCACGTACAAATTGATTGTGTCTTAGCGTCACCGGACTTGTCAATCTCATGCCGGCACCTTTTTTATGCATGGACGAGCACAAACGACGCGCAGCGCAGATTGATGATACAAGGTGACAGATCGACATTCTTGCGATGTGATCATTCGCCACGCAACCTTCGAGCTGCTTTATGAAGAAGCCATCGGTGCCTCTCGGCCTGGTATTTTCCCAATCGGGACCTTACGCCATGATGGCGGGCGAGATGCGCAAAAGCGCGTTGATGGCCATCGACGAAGTCAATCGCAGCGACGAGTTCGATTTCACATTCACGCCGCATCTTCGTGATCCCGGCGGCGTCGTCGCCGCTTATCATACGGCATGCGACGATCTCATTCGCGAAGAACAAGTCGACCATATCGTCGGCTGCTACACGTCGGCGTCACGCAAGCAGGTGATTCCCATTGTCGAACGCACCGAACGGCTGCTCTGGCATCCGGCGCGATATGAAGGTTTCGAGAGCAGCGACAACGTTATCTATGTCGGCGCCGCGCCCAATCACAACGTCGTCCCGCTGGTGCGGCATATGCTGGATCAAGTCTCCAGCGACGTGTTCTGTATCGGGTCCAACTATGTCTGGACCTGGGAGACCAACCGGGTCATTCGTGAAATCGTGACAAGCGCGGGCGGCCGCATCCTTGCCGAACGCCTGCTTGAGCTCGGCGAGACCGCCGTCGACCACATCGTCAGGGAAATCATCGACCGCAAGCCGCCTGCTGTGTTCAACACACTTGTCGGGGAATCCAGCTACGTCTTCGTTCGCGCGCTCCACGAGGCGATGGTCCGCGCGAGACTGACGATCCCGATGCTGAGCTGCAGTCTGTGCGAGCCCGAGCTCAAACTGATTGGACCGGCGGCCTCCGTCGGATGCATCACCTCGTCTGCTTATTTCGAGAGCATCGAGCGGCCCGAAAATCGCGCTTTTGTCGCACGGTGGAAGGCCCGTCACGGCGCCGACAGCAACCCGTCCGTCGATGGGCAGTCGACTTATGTCTGCGTCATGCTGCTTGCCCGCGCCATCCGCCGCGCCGGCTCCGCCGACGTCGGAGCCGTCCGGTGCGCTGCGGCAAATCATCGGTACGATTCGCCGCAAGGCCCGGTTTGGGTCGATCCCGACAATAATCACTGCTTCCTGACACCCCGTTTGGCACGCTCCGTGCCCGGATGTCAGTTCAAGATCTTCTGGGAAGCGGACGCCCCGGAGCGCCCCGACCCCTATCTTTCGAACCTCGATCTCACGGCGGTTGGCACGAGGCTTGAAAGGAGTAATGATGCAATGACAAAACGGTCAAGCCACCTGCGTATCGTGAAATGACAAGGCCATCGCCCTTCTCCGTCCGCGGCCGTCGCGCGCTCATCGTGATGAGAGACGAGCGTGAAATCTCCATCGTGCGCCGCCAATTCAGCCGCCTCGGCATGACGATCGCCGAACATGATCCGGCTAGGGCGCCGCCGGACGAAAACGCTGACGTCGTCGTCATGGATGCGGACAGCATTCCCATCAAGTCTGATCTGGCCGCGGCGTGGAAGGCCGGCGCGCCGATCATCGCACTGATCGGAACCGAGACGCCCAGCCGGTTGAAGTGGCTGCTTGACCTGCAGCCTGCATCTTTTCTCATCAAGCCGCTGCACTCGGCAGGACTCTACACCGCGCTGGTGGTTGCGTTCGATTCGGCCCAGCGAAGAATTGATGAAACCGCGCATCTCGAAAGATTAGAGGACCGCATCCGCTCCCGGCGTGTGGTGTTCGCCGCGGTTCTGCAAATCATGCGCGCTCATGATCTTTCCGAATCTGACGCGTTCAGGCTGATCCGGCAGACCGCCATGCGGCACCGCACGACGATCGAGCAATTGAGTGCTGAAATCATCGCAGCCGGCGGAATGCCGAACCGGACATCGCGAACCGCGTGATATCGAATCGATATGCGCATGCGCAAATTCATCTCAACCTGAAATAATAGTCTTCCTCGCCTGGAAGGGATCCATAGACGAATGGCCGCTGCTGATTGCCAGTAGCTTTTAGAACGTCACTGGTTACGAGGCGGAAAAGCTTGTTGATTTCAATAGTTGGCTGCTGCAATCGCTTGATGAGCGAGGCCGCAAACGGACTGTGGCCGCCAGTTCCGTCCTCCGCCGTCTCACCATCCTTTGCGGCAAACACGATCAGTGTGGCGCCCATGGGTTCGATAGCAGCTAGTCCACGGCTTATCGAACGTGTCGCGATGCTCCGATGCATCCTCTTCAGAAAAGGATTATCGCGACATGCGTCGAGCATGACGAGCCTGAGCTTTTTCGCGTTTTCGACCGCACTCAGAATTCGATCCACTGAAACCGCCTCATCCTGAATATCTCGGTCGTCCCCCAGTTTTGCGTCGATCGGCACGAGATAATTCGCGCCACTAACCTCCAGCCCGTGACCGGCATAATAGACGACGGCCCAATCCGATGTGTCAGCTTCGCGTTGAAAATCATTGAGGGAGGCAATCATGCTTGCCCGGGTCATATCCAAAATTATTCGCACACTGGTGAATCCGTCGGCCTTGAGTACCTCGGCAATCGCTCTCGCGTCGTTTGTCGTGTTAGGGAGTCCGCTCACAGTTTGATAAGCGGAATTCCCAATGACAAGTGCCACGCGGCGCTCCGGCACCGAAGGCAAATTGGCGGCAGGTGCTGAGCTTGGTTCGACTACCTCTTGCTTTAAATGTGCACTAGGAGCCGAACTTACCTCTTGCGAGGGTTGCTGAGTGATCTGGTTCAAGGCCGTTCGCGCGTTAGCGTTGCCTTGGTCGGCGGCGAGCCTAAGGAGGCGCGCAGCCTCACGGTCGTCCATGGTGAGGCCGCCGCGACCGTCTCGGTAGAAAATGCCAAGATTTTGCTGCCCATAGGCGTAGTTCTGGTCGGAGGCCAGCTTGAAGAGGCGCGCGGCTTCGCGCTCGTCCTTGGTGAGACCACCGCGGCCGTCCCTGTAGAGAACACCGAGATAAGTTTGCCCGGCGGCGTTGCCCTGGTCGGCGGCGAGCTTGTAGAGGCGCGCAGCCTCACGGTCGTCCTGGGCAAGGTCACCGCGGCCTTTCTCGTAGAAGTAACCAAGATTAACTCTCGCGCTAGCGTTGCCCTGGTCGGCGGCCAGCTTAAACAGCCGCGCAGCCTCGCGGTCGTCCTTGGCAAGGCCGCCCCCGCCGTCTCGAAAGAAACCGCCGAGCTGGTTTTGACCGTAGGGGTTGCCCTGATCGGCGGCGAGTTTGAAGAGGCGCAGAGCCTCGCGGTCGTCCTTGGTGAGGCCACCGCGGCCATCTCTATAGAAGACGCCAAGATTGCTTTGTGCTGTGGCGTTGCCCTGATCCGCGGCGAGCCGGTAAAGGCGCACAGCCTCGTGGTCGTCCTTGGCAAGGCCACCGTGACCGGTTTCGTAGAAATAGCCGAGATTAACTCTCGCGTCGGCCTGGGTCTGGTCGGCGGCTAGCTTGAATAGCCGCGCAGCCTCGCGGTCGTCCTTGCTGAGACCCCCGCGGCCCTCTCGGTAGAAGAGGCCGAGATTTAGTTGTCCGTAAGCATTGCCCTGATCGGCGGCGAGCTTGAAGAGGCGCAGAGCCTCGCGGTCGTCTTTGGTGAGGCCGCCACGGCCGTCCCTGTAAAGCCCGCCGAGATTGTTTCGTGCGGAGGCGTTGCCCTGGTCGGCGGCGAGCCTGTAGAGGCGTGCAGCCTCGCGATCGTCTTTGGCGAGGCCACCGCGACCGGTTTCGTAGAAATAGCCGAGACGACCTTGCGCATTCGCGTTACCCTGGTCAGCGTCGTGCTTAAGAAGGCGCACCGTCTCTTCGTCGCTGATCGCAAAAGTGACGCCGGGCAGTGCAATAACCGTAAGCGCCATTGCGAGCGCCAGCAGAATGCGACGCATCAGCTATTCCTCCGGGCCGCATGGACAGGGTGGACGCGCGCTCGATATTAGTTTCCTTAGCCGAGACCTTGCAAGCGACAAAGCGGAGACCGGCACCCCCGAGCTTAAGCGATCGCTCCATCGCCGCCGAGGACGTCGACAGCAGCGAGCCGGCATTTCCGGAATTGCCACCCAACCGGATACAGACATGCTCCAAAACGAGGACGCGCTTTTGCGAGATACGCGCTAGCTGAGATCGTTGACGCGCTGCACGCCGGCCGTCGCCATCCCCGCCCAGGCGGCATCGAGCGAGCCTGCGAGATCGATGGCCCTGCAGGCCGCCTCGATGAGCACAGTGTCGAAGCCAAGCCGGCGCGCGTCCACAGCGGAGTAATACACGCAATAGTCGGTCGCGAGCCCGGCGAGGAAGATCCGCCGCAAACCGCGCTCGCGCAGATAGCCAGCCAAACCGGTAGGCGTCCGCCGGTCGTTTTCATAGAACGCGGAATAGGAATCGATTTCGGGGCGGAATCCCTTGCGGATCACCAACTCCGCCCGCTCCGTCACCAATTGCGGATGAAAGGCGGCGCCCGGCGCGCCCTGGATACAGTGATCGGGCCAGAGCGTTTGCTCGCCATATGGCATGCGGATGGTTCGAAAGGGAGCAGAACCCGGATGCGATGTGGCAAAGGAGCTGTGACCGGACGGATGCCAATCCTGGGTCAGCGCGACATGATTGAAGCGCTCGGTGAGGCGATTGACGATCGGCACCACGGCATCGCCGTCGGCGACCGCAAGCGCGCCGCCGGCGCAAAAATCGTTCTGCACGTCGATTACCAGCAGTAGATCGTCGTCACGGATTTGCATTGTGAACCTGCCTATCGTTGCTCCCCAAACTTTGCCACAAGCAAGGTGCGTTGAGCTTTGATCCCGGCACTCAGAGGCATAAGGCGCGGATGTCTGAATGCAGATTGGCAAGAAGAGGGCGAAACGTCAAACTTCGATTACGCGCTCGATGTGGACGCGGCGGCAGTCCATCTCATATTCCAGATCGACCACGGGCGGGCGATCGAAGTGCCAGGTCAGACCAGGACGCAGCGTACCGCGTTTGCCGAGTTCGCTCTGCAGGAAAGGAAACACATTGCGAACGGTGTAGAGCTGCACCGCCGTGGCCTGACGCCAATCGCTGGAGAATGCGCTCATGCGCCGCTCCATTTCGTCCAATACCCATTTGGCTTTTTCCAGCATCCCCTCCGGGCTGGTGTCACCGAGGCGAACCGTATAGTCGCGGTAGTTTGCCTTGCCCTCAGCGGACTCGCCGCTGCTGGATCATAGGTGTCTCCTTGATTTCGCGGTGAAGCTGTTCGCAAGTCTGAATCCGCGGCACGAACAAAAGCACTGAAATCAGATGCTTGCTGCTCCATACTTGAGCAGTCCGCCGAACAGCGAACGGCCAAATGCGGTTGTGCAATCACGCGAGGCGCCGATTCGGTTGAATGGCATTTGCGTGTGATTCAAGTTCCGACGCGGAGCGACGCTCGCTGTTTGCGCAGATAGGCAATGACGGAAAGCGCGGTGATCCGACCCGTCTTTGGATTTTCTGACGGTATATTCTCGATCGACATGGAAAAGCGGGCAGAGCAGGATTCCACCTCAATGCGATGAATGTTGCGTGTCACCGTCGGATCGGCCCAAATTTCCAGTTTGGTCCGGTCAGGGCCTATTCCCGCCAGCGACAGCGCGACTGCAACATTCAGATTCGCCGGAAATCCTTTTGCCGCCTCCCGCGCCGTACCATCGAATATCCTGAGCGGCTCGGTAATTCGCTCGATATCGATGTTGTTCTCGATGATGTAAGGCGCGCCGGCGAGCCCGGCGATCGGCTTCCGCGTTACCATCCGAACCGAATGGATGGTCCCGACCGCCGCCGCGGTGACGGCGTCGAGGCCAATCAGCGCACCCGTGGGTACCACGATCTGGCCGCCATTTCGCTTGGCAAGCTCGATGAGATCCTCGTGGTCGAGCAGCGCGCCCGCGCTAAGAACCACCGCGATCTTTCCGCTGGTTACGAACGGTTCGACGATCGATCTGACGAGCTTGCCCGGGGCGCACTCGATGACGATATCCGCGACGTCGCAGAGCGCGTCGATCGGCAAGACCGCGGGCGCTCTCGTTAGACCGGAAAGCCAGCTTCGGTGCTTCTCGGGATGTTGTGCCGACACAGCGACAAGAGCCAATCCGTCTATTCCCCGGTCCAGCGCTTCCGCTACCCGCTTTCCGATCGGCCCTAACCCGGCAATGGCAACTCGCAAGTCGGCTCGTACGCTCTTTGATAAATCGGCCATTAGCGTCTCGATCCTCCGATGGCAGCACCGTCACGGCGTTCCGCGCGCCGGGCCTCGCTTAATCCTGGCAAACAACTACAGCAGCGACCGGGCGACAGACCTCGCTTCGGCGAACGGAGCGGCTCGAAAGTCATCTTTTAACGACGGCGTTGCGCCTGGCCAATGGAGGGTGGCGGTCGGCCGGGAAAAGCTTATCCGTCCACGCTTCATTGCCAGCAGCGGCTGCGCCAATTCGGCGACCGCCGACACCCGGTCGGCGCAATCGAGCACGACGAGATCGGCCGGATTGCCAACGGCAATGCCGTAATCCCCAAGATTCATCAGCTTTGCCGGCAACCGCGTGACCATCTCCATGCACGCCTGCAGTTCTTCGGACCGTCCGAGCTGCGCGATATTGGCATAGAGGTTTGCCATCCGCAGCAGCGAGCAATCGCCAAACGGCGTAAACGGATTAAGAACATTGTTGGTGGCAAGCGAACAAGTGACGCCCTGAGCGAGCAGGCGGTGCGCGGGCGCCACCCCGCGTGGCACCGAATGCTCGGCGCCGCGGCCCATCAGAAACAGATCGGTCGCGGGTAACACGGTCACCGCGGCACCCGCATTGGCCAATTTCACGCCGATCTTTTCCAGCGCGGCATGGTCAAGCGCAGACAGTTTGGTGACGTGGCCGATGGCGACGCGTCCACCCCAGCCGTACTTCGCGGTCTGCCCGCAAACCTCATCGAGATGCATCCAGGACGGATCAAGATCGAAATCGAGATGAAAGTCGATGTCGAGATCGTAACGTTTCGCAAGTTCGAAGATGCGCGCGATTTGCCCGTGCGGATCGCTGTCGGTGTAGGGGCACCCGCCGATCAGATCAGCGCCACCATCGCAAGCCTGGACCAGTAATTCGTCGCAGCCGGGATCGTTGAGCAGCCCTTCCTGCGGGAAAACGCAGATTTCGATGTCCAGCGCCCAGGCGAAATCCCGCTTCAGCTGGCTGACGGCACGAAAACCTTTCAGTCCGATCCGCGGATCGACTTCGACATGGGCGCGCATCCGGGTCGTGCCCTGCACGATCGCTTTTTCCAGCGTGCGCCGCCCTCGCGCGTAGATGTCTTGCTCGGTGAAGGCAAGCTTCGCCGCAGCGACGCTCTCGATCGCTTCCTGCAAGGTGCCGGCGCGGCAGCTGCAGCGGTCGGAGATGCATGATTTGTCGAGATGGATATGAGTCTCGACGAAACCCGGGATCACAAGCTTTCCGTGAAGCGCGATATCGCAGGCTGCATCCCGGGTTGTCTGGCTCGACCGGGGAGTGATGGCGGCAATCCGGCCATCGCACACGGCTATGTCGACCGGCTCGTGTTCGCGGCCGGCGATGCGTCCATTGCGCAGAATTGTATCGAATGACATGCAAGAGGCCTATTTCTCGCCGCCGATCGCACCTTCGGGAAGCTTCGCGCCGGGCTGAAGCGCCTGCTCGATGATGGCGTGCCAGAGCGCCTTGTAGATCGCCGCACCGCGATCGGCCGGTTGGGTCTTGTTATTCATCAACATGGTCGTCAGCGACATCCGCCGTCATCAACGCGCCGATTGAGGTTCGAGGCGCCCGCCATTCAACACGCGCCTCGGTCATTACATTCGGCTGAGCTTGATCAAAGCATGACGACCGATGCTCGGCTAGGCCCTGACCGGGCAATAACCTGACAAATCGGAGGGCTGGAAAAGAAGCCGGCGCACTTGTCGAGGCCTGGATCAAAACCGGGGCGGTTTATCCGGCAAGATAACGGCAATCAGAGGAATACGGTGCGCCGCGCTTTAGCGTTCCGCGAATGCCTTCTCGACCAAAAACTGTCCCGGCTCGCCGTGATTGCCTTCGACAAAACCTTTGCCTGATAACAGCGCTCGCGTGTCATGAACCAGCGCGGGGCTGCCGCAGATCATGACGCGGTCATGTTCGGACTCCAGCGGAGCAAGACCTGCATCGCTGAACAGCTTGCCTGAAGTAATCAGGTCTGTGATCCGGCCGCGGTTGCGGAACGGGTCGCGCGTCACGGTCGGATAGTAGATCAACTGGTTGCGGACCAGTTCACCGATCAGATCGTCGTTCGGCAATTCTTTGGTGATCATCTCGCCATAGGCCAATTCGGCAACGCGGCGGCAGCCGTGCAACAGCACCACCTTTTCGAAGCGCGCGCAGGTCTCCGGGTCCTTGATCACGCTGAGGAACGGCGCGAGCCCGGTGCCGGTGCCGATCAGATACAGATTGCGGCCGTCCTCCAGATTGTCGATCACCAATGTGCCGGTTGGCTTGCGGCTGACGATGACCTCGTCGCCTTGCTTCAGATGCTGCAGACGCGAGGTCAGCGGCCCGTCCGGTACCTTGATTGAAAAGAATTCGAGCCGGTCCTCGTAATTGGCGCTGGCGACGCTGTAGGCGCGCAGCAGCGGCTTCTCGCCGACCTTGAGGCCGATCATCGTGAATTCGCCATTACGAAAACGGAACGACGGGTCGCGGGTGGTCGTAAAGCTAAACAAATTATCGGTCCAGTGATGGACGCTGAGAACACTTTCCTGATTGAAGCTGCTCATTCTGCTTGATCCGAGCAAGGCCGGGGCGGTCGAAATCCGGGGCTTGCGGGGTTGCCAATCGCAATCCAATATTCATTTGTATGCAAATGAATATTCCAACTTGATCCCGGCGTCAAGTCGGGCTCAAGTTGCCGTCCACGATCGCGAAGGCATTGAGTAAAAAGGAATAAATCCATGGCCCATGATGAACCCCAGGCCGCCGGCCCGACAAAGCTGGTGATCCGCAATATCGGCCTGCTGCTCTCGGGCGCGATGGAGAAGCCGATCCTCGATGCCGATACGATTCTGGCCGAGAACGGCAAGATCACGGTCATCGGACGCGCCAAGGACATCGACGCCGAAGGCGCCACCACCATCGTCGATGCCAACGGCACGACCGTCGCACCCGGCCTGATCGACAGCCATGTGCATCCCGTGGCCGGCGACTGGACGCCGCGGCAGAATCAAATCAACTGGATCGACAGCTTTCTGCACGGCGGCGTCACCACCATGATCTCCGCCGGAGAAGTCCACATGCCCGGCCGTCCACGCGACGTCGTCGGCCTGAAAGCGATGGCGATTTTTGCACAACGCTCGTTCTGGACGCTCCGCCCCGGCGGCGTAAAGGTCCATGCCGGCGCCCCCGTGATCGAAAATGAAATGGTCGAAGACGATTTCAGGGAGCTAGCGGCGGCCGGCGTCAAGTTACTCGGCGAGGTCGGCCTTGGCGGCGTCAAGGATGGTCCGACCGCGCGCAAGATGGTCGGATGGGCGCGCAAGTATGGAATTCAAAGCACCATCCACACCGGAGGCCCATCGATTCCAGGCTCCGGCCTGATCGACAAGGACGTAGTGCTGGAAGCCGACACCGACGTGATCGGCCACATCAATGGCGGCCACACCGCCCTGCCCGATGATCAGATCCGCTGCATCTGCGAGGGCTGCAAGCGCGGTCTGGAACTGGTTCACAATGGCAACGAGCGCTCCGCGCTTTACACTCTGCGGATCGCGCGCGAGATGGGCGATCTCAGCCGCGTCATCCTCGGCACCGATTCGCCGGCCGGCTCCGGCGTGCAGCCGCTGGGCATCTTGCGGATGGTTTCGCTGCTGTCATCGCTCGGCGAGATACCGGCGGAAATCGCGTTCTGCTTCGCGACCGGCAACACCGCGCGGATGCGTGCGCTGGACTGCGGCATTATCGAGGTCGGCCGCTCCGCTGACTTCGTCATCATGGACAGGGCGCAGCATTCGCCCGGCAAGAACATCCTCGACAGCGTGCAGCTCGGCGATCTCCCCGGCATCGGCATGACCATCATCGACGGCATCGTCCGCACCCAGCGCAGCCGCAACACGCCGCCGGCCACAAAAGTGCCGGAGATCGTCGGGCATTGACACGTCAGTGGGTTCAATCCGAAAACCTATTCCAAACGACAAATGGCCGAAGCGGCGAGCGAAACCTGTGCTCGCCTAGTTCCCGGCCCCCGGAGGGCCCATGACCGCACAGCTCGATCCCGTCATCGAAAAAATCATTCCGCTGCTGCCGCTGCGCGATCCTGAAACGATGACCCCGCAAAGTGCCCGCGATGCGCTGCGCGCGCTGGCCGCGGCGCGTGCCGCCATTCCGCCGCCGCAGGTCGCAAGCGCGGACGATACCAAAGTGAAGGGCGCGGCCGGGCCGCTTGCCGCGCGCGTCTACCGCGTCTCACGCGAAAAATCGCCGACCGTGGTGTTCTTCCACGGCGGCGGATGGGTCGCCGGCGATCTCGAAACCCATGATCGGCAGGCGCGTCTGCTCGCCATCGAGACCGGCGCGGTCGTCGTCTCCGTCGACTATCGGCGTCCGCCGGAAACGCGTTTTCCCGGCGCCTTCGAGGATGGTTTTGCTGCCGTGCGCGACATTTTCGGGCGCATCGCCGAGTTCGGCGGCGATAATGCGCGCGTCGGAGTGGCCGGCGACAGCGCGGGCGGCAATCTCGCTGCCGCTGTGGCGATCGCCTGTCGCGACGCTAGCGTCACACTCGCCGCGCAGTTGCTCGTCTATCCCGTGACCGATGTCGCTGGAAATTTTGCCGACGCGAAGGAGAACGCACGCTTTCCCTCACGCACAGAAAACGCCGAAGGCTATTTCCTGTCGCGGGCGGTGATGCAATGGTTCGCCAACCATTATCTCAGCGACGCCACGCACGGCGCGGACTGGCGCGTTTCGCCGTTGCGCGCCAAAAGCCTGGCCGGGCTCGCACCTGCGATCGTCTGCACCGCATGGTTCGACCCCTTGCGCGATGAGGGCAAGGCCTATGCCGATGCGCTTGCGGCCGCTGGCGTCGCGACCAAATGCCATCCTGGCGCTGGCCTGATCCACGGCTATTTTGGTCTGGCCGATGCGTCGGAAACCGCCCGGCGCGAAGCGCAACGCGCGCGCGCCGATTTCAAGGCGCTGCTGGAACGCGGAGCGTAGATGCTGCGCCTTTCGCTGGCAAGGCGCAGCATTTCCCGCGAAGTCCAAACTCCCCGCAGACACCTGGGATTTGGAAGTGGCCTGGCCGCTGCCCGAAGCGGCCAGGATATTAGATATTGTTCGTTGCCAAATTACTTCTTGACGGCGAACATCCAGACGACGCTGCCTTGCGGCACGTTACTCTCAATCAGCGCCCTACTTCGAAAGCATGACCGGCTTGATCGCGAACGGGCCGGGATCCTTCTCCTTGTTGTCGCCGATGATGTAGGACAACTTGCCTTCCGCGACCCACGCGATATTGCCGACCTGCGTCACCGAGACAGGCTCAGCGAAGCCGTCCTTGATGGTCTCGATTTGGGCCTCGTCGCCTTTTATCGTGACCTTGTCGAGTTTGCCGTTCCCCTCGATCAACAAAAGGCTGTCACCGAAGGTGCGCATCGCGTCCGCGTGGTCCAGCTGGCGAGACGTTTTCAGCGCGGTGATCGCGCCGGCCTTGCCGTCCTTGACGGCGATCTTGAACAACGCGGCCGGGATATACGTTGTGACGTAGAGATTGCCGTCCGCCCCGAACGCGATGCCGTCGAGGCCGACGCCGTCCTTGGCTGGTGCGAACATTGGATCCGTCGCCCAGACCTCGAGCGCGGTACCACCCGGCTTCAGGCTGTACACATTGGGCGTGAACGAGTCGGAGACATAGGCAGTGCCGTCAGCGCCGACGGCAATATCGTTACACAGGGATTTCGGATCGCTGAGTGCAAAACTGCCCTTCGGTGCGCCGCTGGCGAGATCGAAGATTTTCAGCCAGGCGCCCTTGGTGTCGCCGGGATCGGGAACGCCAAAGCCGGTGATGTCATTGGAGCAGACATACAGCATGCCGCTTTTCTCGTCGGCAAGCACGCCGAGCACCGAACGACTGCCGGCGGCGCCGGGCTTGATGAACTGCTCTGCTTTCCCGCCGGGCACGGCTTTCACCACACCGCCAAGGTTGAAGCTGCCCACATAGAGTGTGCCGTCCTTGGTGGATGTCACGCTTTCCGGAAAACTTCTATCCGGGACGCCAACCGGCGCGGTCTGGGCACCCGCAGCGCCGCTAGCCGCGACGCCGAGCGTGAATACCAGTCCGGCCGTGCCGAGCGCACGCGCGCAGCGGCTCTTGAGCAACTCTCCCAGTGCAAGCGAGCTTATAGCTACGCATTGTTCTTGATTCATGATTGAGATTCCTGATCGACATGAGGTGGACGAGGCAATGCCTCAGGGGCCGATCATCACCAGCTATCGGTTCGCTGCGTCGCGATTGGGCAGCGAAGGGCTGCGATCCAACGATGGCAGCCCGCAATTATCCCGATAATTAATTCTAGGATACGGTTCGAAAACTTGAAAGCGACAACATCGCAGTCAAGTCCGATTCCGCGGCACAAATCGCGTCAGTCTGCGAAAGAAGTCGGCCCCAATCGACCGCACGCGAACGCGAAGGAGAACGCGCATTCCCTCATGCGCCAAAAGCGCGACTGGCTATTCGCCGTCGCGCGCGGTGATGCAATGGTTGGCCAGCCATGATCTCGGCGACGCCGAGATCATGGCATCAAAGTCTGGATTTCAGGAAGTCACATGGCCGCTGCCTGAAGCGGCCAGGATATTTCTCGACCATTACTTCTTGACGGCGAATACCCAAACGACGCCGCCTTGAGGCACGTTGTTCTCCACCCCAATATTGTTACTGGTCGCCAATGCGTCCTGGATGCGCTGCGCGTCTACGCCCCAACCCGACTGGACGGCGATATATTCCGTCCCATCGACTTCAAACGCGATTGGCATGCCCATGATGCCGGAGTTGGTCTTTTGCTCCCAAAGCAATTCGCCAGTCTTGGCATGAAAGGCACGGAACATCCGGTCATTCGTACCTCCGACCAGGACGAGATCGCCGGCGGTTACAGTCACCGAACCAAACAGCTGTGATTTGGGGAAATTGTACTGCCAGACCTTCTTTCCGGTGGCCGGATCCCACGCTTGCAGTTCACCATAATGATCGGCGCCCGGGCGCACCTTGAGGCCGAGAGCTTGCCGGGATCCAGCGGCACCTTCTCGCCGCTGAAACCTCC
>WNEZ01000972.1_pt1 | contig 24199 bp, 19 predicted proteins | sample 5400521 | NCBI WGS metagenome assembly WNEZ01 (sample SAMN13153339, study PRJNA577476) | soil metagenome | isolation source: 120 cm saprolite under Douglas fir tree site 2 hole 1 replicate 1 | place: USA:California | collected 2015-04-18
GCGTACAGCATCGAAAATGTCTCTTCGCGGGGCGCAGTTTTGAGCCAGAGCCTCCGTTCTCGGCTGCGCGCATTCCGCCGTTGGCGTTGCTCTTCGAGCTTCTGTCCGAATTGAATGAGTTCATCCCGGCTCATATCTTGCAGATGCTTTTTTCGACGCATCGAGCGCGCCCTCCTTTCGCCCAAACACATCCTTTCATTCGCTCTGACACCAAGGTTATTCTGTCACCAGATCCTCACACCGGGCAAGCTCTGGGCGCGTCTCTGCGAGCGTATCCGGTGGTGGGCCAATGATTTTGTGTGTTCGTTTCAGAAGCTTGCGCTGCGTTGCCCGATCTGCAGGTGCAGAGAGGGTCGCGGTCGCGGCAAACGCGCGGTAGCTTTCGATCAATTCTTCCAGTTCGGCCATATATCGGCTGAGATGGCGAATATCGCTCTTTAAGTAATCGAAACTTTCCCCAGCTTCGGACAGGAGTTGTTGCAAACGCTCTTTCATCGGGCCAGCTCCTTTACAAAAGAAGCTGTCGGCCTGCATATTCGATTCTGACACTTTCTACGGGATACCAGCGCCCCCAACCGCGAATCATCGCCAGAAGCTGGCCTTTTCGATGCCTCGCGGCGACCACTGGTCCCATGATGCAGAACACTCGCGCGGTCCCGAGGAACGCCTGATCGCGGATCGCTGCCTTAATTTGATGGAGGTCTTTTGACTGCATATGCCACTCCTTTCGACTTCGATGAGCTGCGCGCAATGTGCGCTTTGCTTCTCAGTGTAAAAAGTGGCTCTGAGGAAAGCAAGGGGTGGTCTCTTTCACACGGAGCGTTTTTTTGCAATGAAGAAGTGCAACAATACGTACCCCCCGCTCATAAAGGGTTGGAAGGATATCCGGATTGTAGCCTCGCCTCCCGCGTCTCATCGTGTCCCGTCGCTCGAAAGGTGAGCAGGCTGATCTCCCCACGTGTACTGGCGGAAGCTCAATTGCTCCTGATAGGCCGCCACATGGGCCGAGTCGTCCTGCGCTCTTGCTGCCAAGAAGCGCGTCTCTCATGCTCGTTGCCTCGGTTCTTGTGGCTAACACGAACCACTTTGTGTTCTGCTCTTCGACCTGGGTTGCCGTTCTTTTTCTAGGTGCGATCCGTCTTTTTCCTGCCCGATTACCAGGCGTGACCCGCCTGCCCCAGTTATACTACCTGGTGGCCATGATCCCACACGGAAAACAGCCTTTAGACCCAACTTCAAGGGCTGGCTTTCGGAGCTCGGATATGCCAGCTTCTCATGAACCGTTGAAGCGCGAACGCGAACTGCGCGGCCGGTCGTAGCGTGATCTTGCTGCACAGCTCACGTGTTCCTGACACACAAGAAAAAAGGAGCCACGTATGAAAAGAAAACGCTATCTTTTTCCTTTCCTCTCGCTTGCTGCCATCACCCTGCTGCTACCAATGGCGCTGGGAGCAGGAATAGTGCTTGGGCAGCAGAGCAGAACAGCGGGTATCGTGCTTGCAGAGCTGGGAGCACTTCGGCTCAATCAGGCCGGGCAGCATCACCTTGATAAGCAGGGGCAGCAGACGAAGCAGCAGCAACCCGCTGTTAACATGGATTGCACGTTGATCGTGCCTACCAACCCGCTCTCCGCACAAGGGCTGGCCACCCCCTATCAATTGACTGCTACCAATCCGGCGAACGGCCCCTGCAATGAAAGCAACAAAGCGCAGGCGGCCTTTGTCCAGGGGGCGATCATCGATCCTACAACGGGGGCGATCTCGATCTACAATCCACTGGTCGTGGACCAGGGAACGCAGCCCGCAGTAGAGCCTCAGCCTCCTTTTGGGGGGCAGATACCACCAGGGGATAGCGTGGCGCTCTGGTTCGGGTCCAACGGCAATACCCTGACCTTACAAGATAGCAATGGCAGCCTCGCACAGGGCCAGTGTGTCAATGGCAGCAACGGGTCCATCTTCGGACAGGTCTCCTACTGCAACGCGCCGGCGTTCTTCCAGGCCGCCAATCAGGCGATACAAGCGGGAAAGCTTGTCCACCCACCGCTGGGCACGGCGTTAGATGGGCAACCCTGTCCTACCACGCGTGATTTCTCCATTGTCGATCAAGATCCGAGCGATAACGTCACCACCACCTATCTCGTCACGGCCTCGGGCCAGACCGCCCAGGACACGCAGGCCAACGCCGCCGCCCTCGGCACACAGGTGCAGAAGAATGGCAGCGACGAACGACTGCTCACGCTCGTGGACGCCGCAATCGGCTGCACGCCGTGGATGTCCTCCGACCTGGCGAACCCAGGACACATGATCCCAGCACTGCCACTCAACGAACTGCAAGCGGCGACAGCGCAGGGCATGCCGGTGGCCCTGGTACCCAATGCGGACCCCATGGTCCTGGTGAACACCCAGCCCGATCTCGCCAAACTCAACGCCTACCGGGCAGGCGTCGATCAGCCCCCCTCGCCAGACGCCCAGACTTCCAGTACCCGTGCGTTCTGCCAGAATCTCTTGCATGTCGCGCCTGGGCGGTTGCTGCTAGATGAGCCGCTCACAAGGCAGGCACCCCCGGCCGACCCGGCGGTGGCCAATTCGCTGTTCACCTTCCTGGCCCAGCGCTTCGTCACGACCTATGAGGCAAACGGCTTGAATTGCATGAAGAGGCTGAATCAGCCCGATCCAGTCACAGTAACGACCGACGCGAATGGCGTGACCGTAGACGCGATGATCTCAGCCCCAGGCACGCCGTCCCCCACCGGGATGAGCTTTGACTGCGTTGTCAACGGGAACCCTCTGGCCGGGTGTACGGGGACGGCAACAATCAACGGGCAGGCGTGTTCCTTTGCGCTCGACGCCAACACGCGCAAGATCACGATCACCTGTCCGGCGGGGGCATAGGGAGTTGATCCAGGGACAGTTGTTTTTGTTCTCTCTCATGAGGAGCAAAAACAACTGAGAACCTACCATGAGCGTTTTAGCCTTAAAAGTAACCTTCATATCAGCTTTTCTCAATTCCGCGACTTTAGGTTGCTTAGAAAAAGTGAAATTTTACTCATATCCTGACATTTTCGGCCTATACTATGCTTCATAAATACATCGGCATAGTATAGTTCACAGGCTGTTTTGATTCGTAGATGTTTCTCAAGCAGCTCAGAGTCTGGATGGAAGCTCTATCGATGAAAACACCATTGCATGGATACGTACCGTATCACAGAGGTCCTTTCCAAATGAGCAACCGGCAACATATGGTTCACAATCAGTTTCTGAGTCTGAGTGGATGTTGCTTTTTTTCAGAGCGATTTCTCAACCGAACAAACGCCAGGAGGAGAGGCTCGCTATCACGGCCCCTCCATGTGCCATAATGCAGGTATGAAAGAACCTGCACTATTGTATCTCATCGTAGGGCTTCCAGCGGCTGGCAAAACAACAAAAGCCAGGCAATTAGAAGTGGAAGCCTCTGCCTTGCGGTTCACTCCGGATGAGTGGATGCATGCGTTATTTGGCAGAAATGATCAGGCAACAAGAGATGTCTTGGAAGGTCGTCTGATCTGGATAGCTCTGCGTGCTCTTCAGCTTCAGACCAACGTCATCCTGGATTTCGGATTTTGGAGCAAAGACGAACGGTCATCTCTGAGGTGGATCGCCAAGCAAATAGGAGCGAAAAGCCAGGTGGTGTATTTGCCTATTGACCCAGAAACGCAACGGAAGCGCGTCCAAAACCGCTTTGCAGAGACGCCGGACCAGACATGGCCGATGAGCGAAGAAGAACTGACGAAATGGCGTGCGTTCTTTCACGAAAACGAACCGGATGAAGCTGAGCTGAATGGTACCATTCTGGAAGACGCCCCTCCTGGATATGAGTCCTGGTCTGCCTGGGCGGCCTCGCGCTGGCCGTCGTTTCCCAATGAATATGCATGAGCATTTGGAATACGAAGATGAGAGCCTGATTGGGATATACGGTGTATTGCTGATCATGTTCGTATGAATTGCAGCGGTACTGGCCGTGATTCTTCAGCCAAGTGAATCATCATCTGGCAAATTACCCATATTGTGGCAGGAGAGTCAATCAAAATTGATCAGAAACAACACGAAGAAGGCGAAAAACGACTTGCTGCCGCGATATGGGTAACACATTTGAATCGCTGCCAGGACATGATTCAGAAAGGCTCTTAACTCATCAGCGTAAAGCGCCCTCTGGCGTCAAGCTACTGCCACGATATGAGTAAGCGCGAGTGCCATAATTTCCATAAAATCGCAAAAAGCTCCTATCAGCTTTATTAATAGGTTACAGGAGTCAGATAAGACCGTTGTAACTAGCACCCCACCTGATGGCTGCTGTAAGTGCAGGGTTGGTCGTGCAGTTGGTGAACCTGAAGAGTATTTTCGTCAGAGCAAGCGAACTTACTCTGTTCACAGGGATTATTGCTGGGTTTACCAGGGCTTGGAATGGGCGATAATCCGGCTTACAAGGAAAATAGGTCAGTGATAACTCCCAGCAGTTATTACTGGGGCTTCTTGGTAGAAAGAGGAAGAACACATGCCACGTCCATCAAAACGAGTCTCGCCAGATACCCTGGGTGGCCGTATTAGGGCAGCACGACAAGATCTGCATCTTTCGCTGGCAGAAGTTGCTGGGGAGCGTTATAGCACGAGCTTGATCTCCCAGATTGAACGCAATCGTGTGGACCCTTCACAAGAAAGCCTGAGTTACCTGGCAGAGTTTTTGAAGCTGCCAATTGAAGATTTGATGGCTTTAGCCCAGCAACATCGCGAGTCGGAGGCTGAAGTACCGAGGTACAAGATATACGAAGAGCAAAGAAACCAGGCGCAACAGGCTCTCGCGAACAACCGGTCCCGCGAAGCGCTGAACTACTTGGAGGGGATTGATCTCTCTCAGCTTCCCTCACTTTTGCGCTGGCGTATTGCAGCGCTACGCGGTCAGGGTTACTTCAATCTACGAGAGTTCCGGCAGGCACAGCACAACTGCCTCTATGCCATTGCTGAGAAACCAGTGATTGTGCCATCGGGTCAAGCAGTAGAAGCCATGATGCTTGCCCTGCACCTGGCTGCAGCCAGCAGAGAATTGGGGCAGCTTGACGATGCAGCGACGTACTACGAGACCGCCCTGGGGATGATGGATGCCGGTACTTCGCTGCGTTCTATTGCCGAAGCACATCGGGGGATGGCGCTCGTCTCATTTGAACATGCCCGCAGGATAGCTGACGAGGCAGGGAGCACCTTTGTCCAGGGGTCAGAGGTAGAGGCTGCGCGTGAGCACACAGAGAGCGCACGGATTCTCTACCAATCCATTGGCGACCAGATCCGTGCTGCCTCGCTCACCTGCGAGATCGGCCAGATGGAACAGGCTGCGGGTAATCTAGATCAAGCACGTTTATCCCTGCGTGAGGTGCTTGAGACGTGGCAGTTGAAGCTTGACGAGGACGTGGAGCAGACTCCGGCGGGTAAACGCCGCAAGCAAGAGCGAGCCAATGTGGTGTCTGCTGCTGCCTGCTATCTAGCTGGTGTCGAACTGGATGCTGGCAAGTATGATGCTGCTCTTGCGTATGTGCAGCAAGCACAGGAGGCAGGCAAGGAAAGCTACACGTTGCGGCGGGCAGAGGCAGCGATGATGTTGGGCAGAATTCTGGAAGCACAGAGCCGTGAGCATCCGGAGTGTGATGGCACAGCGGCAGAAGAGGCATTCCGGCAGGCCATCAGTGAGCTAGAAAAGACGGATCGGATAGCTGCGAAGATGAAGGCGCTCGATCTGCTGGGTCGTCACCTGCTGAAGTGTGGGAAGACAGATGAAGGCGAGAGAGTGCTGGACCGCGCCCGCCGGCTTTCTCAATTTGTACCAACTGAAAGCGCTCTTACGCCTGAGAGCGACGATTAAGCACGAGGTTGCCACACGAATAAGGAAAGACCTATCGTATAGCAACCAATCCACGCACCCTCGAAAAAAATAGCGGTTCCCGAACAAGACTGGCTAGGATTACTTACTAAACAGCGTAAGGCTCAAGGATTCTGACCATCGCTATGGGCTGCCTGACGCCTTGCTTGTGCACTTGCCAGTGATTCACTTTTTCCCGTCTCGTTCCGTCTTTTTCCCAGGTGCGATCCGACCGCCCCGGCTATACTACTACTGATAGTCGTGACCGCGAAAGACTGGTGATCACGCAGTTCAGGATTCGCTTCCCATGCAGGCTAAGACGCGCGAGAAGACCATGCCAATGCTCAGACTGATACTTGACCCCGAAGGTGCAGCGGGCGATGTGGATGATGCGATGTTCATTGGTGCCTGTGCCACACAGCTTGCTGCTCAACTCGGCTATCCGCTGTCCGACAGTTCTGGTGCGCCTGTCATCTATCAGTTTTGTCTCACCTCGACAGAAAGCCTGCTCCCCAACGATCAGCGGTTTTGCGACCTCCAACTTGTCTCAGGGACACACGTTACACTAGTGTCAACGGTTGCCAGTGCTCCAACAGGGCCTGTACATGCCCTCGGTCTTTCAACTGTCACCCAATCCGCACCGCGCCCTCGCCGCCGATGGAGTCGGCGAGCGTTTCTTACAACAGGAACACTTGCCGCGTTTGCGGTTACCGGTCTGGGAACGGGTCTGACCGTGGCGCTGGCACAGCGGTACCTGAGTGGGAAGAGGGCTGATGCCGCTCCCCTCGTTTCGCCCACAACGGCTGCACCACGCATCGTCTCCGCGACCCCGGTGCTGGCCTTTGCGGGCCACCAGCAGACGGTGCGCGTCGTGGCCTGGTCGCCCAATGGGCAGTATCTCGCCTCCGGAGGAGACGATGGCCAGCTTCTGGTCTGGGGAACCGATGGGGTGGCCCGGCAGCGCGTGCTCCACCCGGCAGCCGTCACTGCTCTTGCCTGGTCTCCTGACAGTGAGCGCCTGGTGACGGGCGCGGCCAACCAGATCACGTTCCTTAGCGCGCTTTCGGGAAGGGTCTTAGCCAGCTTTCCGCATGACCACTTCTCGACCGTGACCAGCCTTGCCTGGAGCACGCACAACCAGCAGCAGGTGGTGAGTGGCGCCCTGGATCAGCGCGCCATCATCTGGCAAACGACGCCGTATCAGCCTCAGATCATCTTTACCCGCCACGCGGCTCCCATTGAGTCTGTCTCCTGGGCGGCAGATGGTCACACCATCGCGTCCTCATCGCACGGTGGCGTTGTGCGTATATGGAACGCCGAAAGCGGGCGAGAAGTACACCCCCTCTACCAGGACGCTCGCTTGCCTATGCGAGCTGCTGCCTTCGCCCCCATCGGCATGCAGCTCGCAGTTGGCGGCGATGACGGCGTGATCCGCCTCTGGAATGGCCTGCTGTGTCAGCATATCAGCGCAGTCAGCGGGGGGCCGATTTGCCTGGATACGCCCAAACGGCTGCAGTCCACGCGCAGCCCCATTCGCTCCCTGGCCTGGTCGCCTGATGCCCGTTACTTGGCAAGTGGCAGCGCCGATGGCTCGTTTTCGCTCTGGGATCCTGCGCAGGCCCAGGAACCGTTGCTCACCATGCCGGGTCAACCGGGGAGCGCTGTACTCAGTCTCGCGTGGTCGCCCGAAGGCCTCCAACTTGCGGCAGCATCGGGGAAGACGGTCATTGTGTGGAACCTCCATGCCACCTGACCAGCGAAGATCACACGCAGAAAAGGAAGAGCAACGACTGCAAGGGTCGCTCCTCTTCTGGTTCCGTTCTGGCCCAGCCGTTTTCAACTCCTTGTGACCGTGCTCACCTCGATGGTAGAAAGCCTCTGCAACTCGTCGTGAATCTCGGTGACCCCTCCCTGCACGCTGCCTGTTGCAGGGTCTGGCTGACCGACGAAGGCGTCAGTGGCATTCGTGTACATGTCGTCCAGCAGCGAGAGGGCCTGAGGCTCGAGGAGCGCCGTGTCACTCATCTGCGCGAGCAGGGTTGCGTCACCGTGCACCTTCCACAGCAGCGCTGTCACCGCGATCAGCATCGCATCTATCTTAGTGGCGAGCCGCTTCTGATCGGCCGTCACGCCCGGCGCGTGACTATATCCCACCAGGTGGAAATCGATGTGCGCCAGGTACCCCGGTGGGGTTTGCCCCTGGACAAATTCCAACAAGCCGATGCGCCCTGCGTTGGGATCGACAAGCAACGGCGTATTGGGGGGAACATCACGCCAGACGTAGTTCGCGCCATCCAGGTAATCAAGCACTCGGTCGATCTGGCGGCGCATCAGCGCAAGGGAGGCTTGCCCACCGGACCAGTCATCACGCGCTGCGCTGGACCACTCCAGGATCTTGCCCGCATTGCGGTAGAGCCAGATAACGAGTCCGCCTGACAGGCCGATGAGTTCAATGGTGGGATCTTTCGCCAGCAGATGCCGCAGGTGTGCGAGCAGGCTGTAATGGTTCGCGTCGCCCGGTGTGGGGATATCAGGAATACTCCCCGCGTAGCGCCAAGTGGCAGGGTCAAGCGAGGGAATGAATGGCTCCTCGTTGGCAGCCTGCTCGGTCACCAGAAAGCGGCTGTAGGTTGCCAGCAAATTCGTGTGATTGGGAGAGGCATAGGTGAGCTGTGCCGAGCCCCTGAGAATCTGCAGCGCGCCCAGGAACACCGGCTGCTGTTCATCCTGTGAGGTATCTGGCAGCAACCAGGCGTCGTCGCTCTTCCCAGGCGCAGGAGGAGTGAGACCGCCCAGCTCGATATGCACCACATCATTGAGGCCTTCTGAACTGGTCGGATCCAGTTGCCCACTACTCGTGAAGACGACGCGCCCAACGATGGGTGCAGACGTCACCGGGTGAGATGCGGTGGCGAGTTTGCCAGGCTGTGCCAGCAAGATGGGCAGCAGGAGCGCACTCACCGCCACGAGGAGCGAGACCACAACGGCGATGAACGCAAGCTGTTTTCTTTCTGGTGGTCGCCTGGAGGAAGGAGCGGGAGTAACGCCTAGAGGAAGTTGCATCTGGTGTGGGAGCCACGGTTCCTCTCTTTGCTGTTCGCGACTGTTCTCTTCGGTTGGCGCCGACCGCTCGTCTTGCTCATCTGTGTAAGAGGAAGAATTCTGCATCGTATCTATCCTTTTGCTTGTGCCGTTGACATACCCCTGGAGAAGCTTGCTATTCGAGTTGCATAGACGAGGAGGTGGCGAAGGCCCGTTCAGCATGCATTGGCTGCATGAGTACACGTGCACCTGGAATGTGCTGAGCCTGCTGGGAGCAAGCAGCGAACAGGATTGCTCCTCCAGGAGTGACAGTTTAGGAAGAAGATGAGAGGGCAATGAGCATCTAGCTCATTCCCTTCAATGGAGAGCAGACGCGCGCAGAAAAGCATGGAAGTTGGTTTCTGACCGCAGCCAGGTTGTTTGCGTAGCATGTGGGTATACCACTGCACCTCTGTCCGCGTGTGATGCAGACAGAACGATGACGCAAACGGCGTCTTACTCTACCAAGGCATGCACAATGCCGGTAATGAAGCTCGTATGTCACGACAGCGATTGGCCGATTGCAACTGTAGCACAAGAGACGACCTTTGTCAAACACGAGTAATGCTCCTAATGCGCTTATGCGTTCTTCAGGCTCTCTGAATTTTTGCTGAAAAGCCCTTAGAAAATAGTAAGCAAGGTAAAGTGACGCTGGAAGGTGGCAATCTGTGTCAACCCTCGATGATGAATGAGGGTTATCATTAGATTCAGGTTGTATTGGGTAGAGAGACCGGTTATAATATAAACCCGTTAATTAGTCCTGTCAGATAGCGCAACAATCTCACGCACACTCTACCAACAGCGATTACTCAACCTTATTGACAATTGAATATCTCTAGCCTATCCTTCTCTCAGGAAATACTTTGTTTGCAGCTACAAAACCTTTGCCTCTCTCTTTGCAGCAGAGTTCTGGAGGGAAACCATGGCTGACTTTCTGCGCAAACTCTTTGGTCGTCAACAAGCTCCGCAACCCGATGATGAGGATACCGACCTGACAAAGTTCTACACCAACTCCGAGACTGCCCTTCAAGTGTTTGAGCAACTGGTGACTGCGAGGAATCTGCCCAGGCGCCTGCTGGTCATCCACGGCATCGGTGGAGTGGGCAAGTCCACTCTGTTAAAAATGTACATGCTTTCTTGTCACAGGCAGCATATCCCTGCCGCTCTGGTGGCCAGCGAAGAGACCCCTTCGCCCGTCGATGTGCTTGCAGGTTGGGCAGAGGACTTGAGCAACAGCGGCGTTACGCTGCCTACCTTCCAGAAAACACTGAACCACTACCGCGCCATCCAGGCCAAAGTCGAAGCGGAAGCAAAAAAGACCAGCCTGGCAGCATCCCAACTCGCGAGCAACCTGGGCAAGACCGCCGCGAAAACCGCTATCACTCTCGCTGTCAGCGCCATTCCTTTCATCGGCCCCGTGGTGAGCACGCTGGGAGGTCAAAGCGCGGAAGCCTTTATAGACTGGCTACATGGCTTTCTCTCCAAGCCCGATATGGAACTCTACCTTGATCCAGCCAAGCGCCTAGACAGTGACTTTTTGAGCGACCTGGCTCACACCGCTGCTCGCCAGCGTCTCGTGCTGATGTCCGACACCTACGAGCAGATGACCGCACTAGACGATTGGATGCGCGAGCTAACGCGACAGTTGCCTAAGAATGTGTTACTGGTGATTGCCAGTCGCACGGTGCCCGAGTGGAATCGTGCCTGGCAAGAGTGGATGGGGAAAGCCGAAATTGTTGAACTGAAGGAGATGACCCCTGATGACCTGCGCACTCTGGTACAGCGCTATTATGCCTACATCCGCGGCACCAACCCTGACTTAAAACAGGTAGAGGCCATCGTCCAGTTTGCCCGCGGACTCCCAATGGTAGCAACCACAGTGGTGCAGTTATGGGTAAAGTATGGCGCGGAAGACTTTCAGACGGTACGGCCACAGGTGGTGGCTGACCTGGCAGACCGTCTCCTGGAAGGCGTATCGCAAGAGATGCGGCCGGCGTTTGAGGCAGCAGCTATACTGCGCTACTTCAACGTCGATGCGCTGGGCATGCTGCTGGATGGTGGCAACGCCGAGGCATTGTACGCCGAGTTGCGCCGCTGGCCGTTCATCCGCTCACGCCGTGAAGGGCTGGCAGTCCACGACACCATGCGCGAGATGATCAACGAAGCATTGCACGTGCGCACGCCGGAGCGTTTCTGCATACTGCACGAACGAGCAGCAGCGTACTACGAGGCACGGCTGGAGAAGGCAACTGGCGATGAACGTGAACGCTGCGTAGCAGAGCGGCTGTATCACCACACATGTGCCGATGAAAGCAGCGGAGTGCATTTGTTCCAGGGAATAGCAGAAGAGTTCGCGCGCTATCGGATGATGAACCGACTGCGAGCACTGCTCAACGATGTAAACACCTACCCATTAGCGGTCGAGTACAGCCGACTATGGAAAGACTATTACAACGCACGTCTCGCACATCTTGAGGCACGGACAGATCATGCTGAGGTGATCTATCGGATGATTGGAGAGAACGAACGTGCAGAAGCAAAATTACGGGCATATGCGCTGTGCGATTGGGGTGAAATACTACGCCGTAGGGAACGCTTACGCCAGCCTGGTGTGGAAGACAAAGCCATCCATATCCTCGAATCGAGCCTGGATATTGGAGGAGCAATAGACGAGAAACTGGCGATGAGTTGGGTCCATTTGAGTGATATTTATATGGCCAACGTCAATTGGGAAAAGGCTCTTTTCTAGTTTGAGCAACCCAGGAGATTTTTCTCCGAACGCAGTGACTACCCAGGCCTTCTGGCAGTTCTCGATTCCGAACGAGGCATGTACGGACGCCAAGGAAACTTTCGAAAGCTGTTTGACATAGACAAAGAGATGTGGAACATCTATATCGCAGCAGGTGAACCTCCTTACCTGAGAATTCGTTTTTTCTCGATATGGGACTGGATTGCGGCGGGACGTTATGCTGAATATGAGAAAGAGTACCGTATCGTACGAGAAACTGCAAGGTCATTACAAGATCAGGAGTACTCATGTATGAAAACTCGTGATTTAGGTTTCTGCCTGGGTTTTCAAGGCAAATGCTCCGAAGCTCTCGCTATGGTAGAGGAGAGTCTTTCTCTCGCACGCAGCTTGGGTAAGGCAGGGGAACCGGATGTATTTTTTGGGCTATCTGTCTACGGGACTGTTTGCTTGAAGTGTGGGAAGCTAGACAAAGCTGAGGAGTATCTCTCTCAGGCCCTTACAGCTGGACACAGGCTACATGCGCACCTTCATGGGCCTCCTTTCCATCTTGCTACTGTCTACGAGACCCTGAAGAACTTTGAGAAAGCCGAACACTTCTATCAGTTTACACGGGCGGAAACACATCTGTTAGACCGTCATTACTATGAGTGTGGTGCTCTTACTGGGCTGGTGCGTGTGAAACATGCCTGGAACGGCTACACTGCTATTCCGTCGCTCTGGACTGAAGCCGAACACCTGGCACAGCAGTATGAATACAACGACCATCTCACCTCGTTGTACCTCACCAGAGGACAGATCACTTGGGATGGTCACATTCCCGACTGGGAGAGCGGCTTCGACTCCGCTTTACACTATTTCCAGCATGCTCTCATCCACGCCCTACGCTACAACCGCTTTTTGCTGGACGAGGCGCTGTCGGGGCCTGAGCAGGGCACGCCACTTCGGCCTATCATCCCGTACTGCCTGGAGCGTGGGGAAGAAGGTCAACAGATGCTCATTGCTTTGCACGACTGGTGGCAGAGTGGCAGCAATGATATTGGCATATCACGGCCTGATACGATCTCTCCTATCCCAGAAGGTACCGCTTTGCTAGAAGCAGAGCGCATTGCCCGCGAGCGGGAGCCTGGAGATGGTTCGCGGCAGAAAGAGGTAGTGGAGCAAATCAATGCGGCGCTGACAATGGCAAATGGGGGCGAAAGGCTTTCTCCCTGATACGCTCAGTTGTAAATGGTGGTGATGGACCAGCCTTCGCTTGCTACGACTAAGCTTCTTGCATGAGTCCCAACTCTGAGCAAGGTCGGCGGGAGTAGAGCTTTCAACAGTCCCTCTCTCTTGTGGGTAATCACCAGCTTACAGCACCAGGTTATCCCCTTTGCTGCTACTTTGCCAACCACCCCCAGCAAGCCTTCGTATCTCTGTTTTAAAGAGTGCTTGGCAATAATTCATAGACCATAATACGCGCTTGAACGTTCTGTGGTCCAAAACGTTTCGTTGCAAAGATCTCCCTGCGCCTTTACAGTCAACAGAATCCAGAAGGAAAGTTGGGGGTACAGCAGCTCATCTTTCTGGCTGGTTGTAGAACGTCAAGCTGGTTGAATGATGGCTGGTAAGATGCCTCCCGCGGGATCCAGCGCGTAGGTGCTGACTAGCCAGCCTGTGCCTCCCATAGGAGCGTTGGTCCCCTGTGTGCCGGGGGCCACACGCAGCAGCAAGACGATCATGTGGTGGACGCGCGGTCCGTTGGTAGCCGGGTCAAGGTCCAGGCCCTCGACTCGCTGGCCTGTCTGCTGGTCGAGCTGGGACTGCCAGAGTTGGAAGGAAACATCGACCCAGGCAAACTGCTGCGGGCCCTGAACCTGGAGCCGGACCAGGCGGGGCTGAGCATTCACCACTTCCTGAATCAATTGCTGCTGCTGTACCCGGTCGTACAGCACATTGTTAAAAGCACGGACATCGTTGGTAACAAACCGCACCCTGGCATTTGGCGTCAGGAGAAACACCGCAGCCGTAAACGTGCCGCCATGCTGTGCCCGCGTACCCCCGTTTCTGTAATCCAGGCTCATCTCGCGGTCGGTGAAGGTCCAGGCGGTGCGCTCGGCTTCCATCGCATCTCCCGTCGAAAGACCAGCCCCTGTCCATCCGAGTTGCTGCAGCGTGAGCGCCGAAGGAATCCAGTCGTTCGGAGGTGTTGCCTGTGCGGTGGCCGTGGTCATCGTCGGAGTGGGAGGCCTCGGTACAGTGTGCGTCGGCCTGACCGTGGGCGCTGTATGCGTCACCTGTGGTCCCTGCGTGGGATGCTTTGCGAGAGGAGTCAGGTGAGACGCTGGCTGTGCGAAGACTGAGAGCGCGAGGAACCCCATCGCTAGCACAATGAGCGAGCCGATCAGAGCGACCTTGAGTACGGGAAACCGACGCGGGGTTGTGCGTCCTTGTGCGGGTGCGCCCGTCTGATTGGTACTTGCTCGTGCTGTTTGCGGATTCACCGCAGGCATCGGCCCGGATTGCTGGAACGGGACGACGAACTGCGCGCTCCATCCCGCTGCTTCATCCTCCAGCAGGACATCCTCCGGGAAGTCATCGTGTTCATGTGCTGTCTGTGGGTGCGATGGGGAAGCCACTGGCTGGGCATCTGAGCCTTGCGACTCCTGGGAACCACCCGGCTGGTTGCCATCAGATGGGAGTTGTGTCTGATCCATAATGCAATGTCTCCTTCCTTGTACCTTGTACGGGATCTTGCGATCGTTTGATAGAAGCGAGCCCGCTCACGCGAGCCGAACCGGAGAGAGCTGGCGCTGATTACGTGCGTGTGTTTGCAAGCTCGTCGCTTTCCTCATCACCAGTCTAGCGAATCGAAGTCTGGAGATAACGGGAGAAGGTGGATCGCACCTGGGAACAAGACGGGGTGCATCTGGGAGCATGACAGATCGTTCTTGTAAACTCCTCCAGGGTATGGAAAATATAGTAATATAGCGGTGAGGAGTGTATGAATCAACTGACTCGAACCACTTGGTAAGGGCGTGTGCGCTGCAAGCGCTCGCAGTTCTCTCACTGTGGGGTCTGCGCTTCTGCAATAGATCATCCTGGAACAGGCCACGACTACCAGCAGTCCGGCGGTCAAGAGCCAAAAACGCACACTGCTTCATGAGCTGGCTATGCAGCAATGTCATGAGGAAAGGAAGGGCGCATGACTACTGAAAGCCAACAGCACCAGGGAGGGCTGGACGACCCTTTTGCCTCCCTATCTCCCTACGAGTTTGTGCTACTGACGACCTTTCGCACAAGTGGCATGGGCGTTCCCACCGCTATGTGGTTCGCCCACGAGCATGGGAAGCTCTACCTGGTCACCGGTCGCGCGACCGGCAAACTCAGGCGCATTCGCACGGCCAGTCGTGTCCTCGTGGCTCCCTGCGATCTGATGGGCAATGTGCTTGGGCCACAGATCGAAGCCTATGCGCGCGAACTACCAGTGGCTCAGCATGCGTATGCTAATGCCCTCTTAGCCCAGAAATATGGTGAGCAGTACGAGATGGACGCCGCAGAAGCAGAGGATGCGGACGAAGAAACCTTTCTTGAGCTGGCGAGTACACCTCCTTCCCTGAGAGGAGAGAAGGCATGAGTACCCTTCCTGCGCACTTTATCGCTGACCTGCGACATCCCATCGGATACCCAGACATCGATGTGGGCCAGTGGTTCCAATGGCGCAGCGTGCCTCTGATCGAGCTGAGCGCGCTCGACATCTACCAATTCGTGCAAAGCATGCTTCCCCACCCTGCGCAGACCATTGTGGAGGTCGGCTGTGGCAACGGTTACCTCTCCCTTGAGCTGGCCAGGGATGGCCACGAGGTGATTGGGATCGATGTTTCGCCAGACAGCATCGAGGTAGCCGAGCGAAGCAGCACCGCTCATACTCATCCTCCTGGATTTGGGAGTCTGCGCTATGTCTGTACGGACGTGAACACCTGGCAGGCCCCAGAGGCTCATTTTGACTGTGTCATCTTCAATCGCACACTCCATCATTTCTCGGCGCTCCCGCAGACGATGGCGAAGGTGCAACGTCTCTTGAAGCAGGGCGGCAGGATCATCTGCCAGGATTATGCCTATGATCGTTTCGATGAGCAGACGGCCTGCTGGCTCTATCAGATGCAACGCCTGCTCTTCTTGAGCGGGCGCTGCGATGCCGATCCGGCAACGCTGCCCGAAGAGTCAGCCTCTATTGAAGCCTTGAGAACGGCTTGGCTCACACGCGCCTCCGAGCACCATCTCAACCGGTACGAGGAGATGATGTCAGCGCTGCATGGGACATGTCACGAGCACTTGTTTGCCTGGGCCTCCTACCTCTTCGTCTACCTCGGCAATAGGATTCGCCACGTGTCGGTAGAGCAAGAGCGAGAGCTGCTGATCTTTTTCAAGCGCATGGAACAGTATCTGATCGACCATGAAGCTATCCAGGCGGTAGGGTTCCGCTTTGTTGGCAGCGTATGAGAGCTAAGGAGCCTTCTTCTGCAACTCTTTGAGCGCATCGTTGGCTATCCACCTGGCTGCGTGAGAGTCCGTCTGTTTGATCGCGTGCGCCCAATCCACCGCCACAGCGCGAAGATGGCTATTGCGTTTCCAAATCTGCCGTAAAGCCCAGTTCACCGCTTTCTTCACAAAGTTGCGCTCATCGGCTGCATAGTGCTTAATCAGTGGAAAAAAGGGCAAGAACGCCTCGTCAGAGGCTCGCTTGTCATGAACCGCGAGTTCAGCCATCAGCACAAAACCCGCTCGCCGTACAAACTCTTGCTCCCGGTGAGACCATTCCACGGCCTTGTGATAGGCATAGGGGGTTTTATCGAAGAGATTCCCACAGACCTGATCGCAGACATCCCACGAATCGAAATCGTTGACCCACTCTTCCATGTGCTCAGGAGAAATCAGGCGCGGGTCAGCGATCATGGAGGCAAGGATGCGTGCCTCATGCATGCCAGAACGCCACAGCTCTTGGGCCAGCGGATGGTTCCTGCCGATGTCTTTGGCGATGCTTCGCAACGTCGGGATCGAGACCCCCAACGTCTGGTCAGAACTGATGCCGACTCGGGCCATTCCCAGGACGGCTTGTGGGTTGGCATGCTGTTGCAACAGCGCGATGACCTGCTCCACGGTCATAGTGATGCACCTCTTGATCTTTTAAGAACCCATTAAAGCGGAACGGAGAACAGCTTGAACACGCAGCATCGTCTCCTGGTCCTGGTATGGCTTGCGCGGCCAAAAGAAGCCTTTCAGCCCATCTCTGTGATGACGTGGCACCAGGTGAATGTGCAGGTGCGGGACGCTTTGGCTGACCCGGTTGTTGATCGCGACAAACGTCCCCTCTGCCTGTAAGCTCTCTTCGATCGCGCGCTCGATCCGCTGGGCGTTCTGGAAAAGCGGAGCAACCAGCGCTGTAGGGAGATCCGCCAGGGTCTCAACATGGGCTTTCGGGACGAGCAGGCAATGCCCGGGAAAGAGCGGGCGCGTATCGAGAAAAGCAAGCGATGTTTCGTCCTCAAAGACGATGGCGCTGGGAATGTCACGACGAATGATCTGACAAAAACGGCAGGCGCGCTGTGGTGCAGTGGTCAGAGCCTCTTCCATCGTTCTTCCTCCCTTGGCGGGCCTGTTGCCTTTGATACAGTTCAATCATCAAAACTTCTGCCTTTGGAAACCTCTGCTTTAGAAGCATAGGGAGGAGGTCTCTTGGCAAGTTGATGCCAATCGGACGATTACCTCGTGATATTTAGCCCTTCAATACTATTAATATCTATGCTCCGGTTTAAATATTTTTCGAGAACTCTTACCAATTTGACGACAGTGACCCTCGTTGTAGCTTTGCCATTGCCGATACGGATGATGGTTGCGACGTCAACCCCACTTTGGTCCGAGAGTTCTTTCTTTCTGAGTCCTGCTTCTGTAATGAGATCATTGAGTGTTGCCATTTTTGCTCTCCTTACGCTGTACGAGGCTGCTAAATACATGGTTCTTGTTGCTAATGGTAGCAAAAGGCCCAAATATTGTCAATGAATGACCTTGAATGCTAAAGTATGCAATGGAAAATCATGATAAGCATTGACTTTTCATGACTTGCAAAGTAATATTAGATGTATACCGTGAAACTCGTTGAGAGAAAGCTATATTGAGTGTTGCCGTTAACATACGTTAGCTCAATCGACGAGTTTCATGGTACTCGCTTCATTCAAACGAGCTTCTACATTGGCTTCATGCAATATACAAGTTTATGTAAGGGGATGAGAAGCCCATGCAAGCAACGAAAGGAGGTGATGATAAAACTTGCCTCCGTCTTCCACACGGAGGCCAGCCAAAGGGAACCTCCCGATCTTGGTCAGTTCAGTAGTTCCCATGAGATTCAACCTCATGGCATACCCCTCAGTCAAGATGAAAGACGAAACCATGAGCGATCAGAAAACCAATCACTTCCTTACACAACATTTGGAGCAAGCATTTTGTCCTGGTTGCATACCGATCCCGTCGAAACATGCTCACCCTTTTTTCTGTAGATGGCATACTCTTCGAGAAAGTACGGTGAACGCATGAGAGAGCAGCAAGGGCCAGGAGCATACTTTCCACGGAGAAGCAGTCTCATCACCACAGCGGATGGTGTGTCGGCACGAGGAGCATTCGTCCAGACCAGAAGGCCAGAAACGTCGTCGCAGCGGCACGCAGCGCCCGCGAAACAGCAACACGGGCAGCAGCAGGTACGGGCAGATGAGGAGATGGTGGACGAGGAGGGAGAGGATTATGATGCTGTGTGGCCTACCCGCATGCCCACCAGCACACGACGCTATCGGCCTCTGCCAGCAGCACAGCCCGTGGTGATCCGGCAGGGGAATCGGCAGTATATTCTGCATCCTGGCCCGCCACCACAACAGCGGGCATCAAGGCCATCGCAGCGGCGACGGCAGGATGAGGAAGCGTACGAGGCAGAAGAACCATCCAAACCCCGACGTCATTGGCTGCTCTTTCTTGGGGTGGGGATGTTGGCGATGCTGGCGCTGTGGGTTGGGGGAAGTATGCTCCTCACCTGGTGGCAGGTGACCCAGGACGACTGGCACTATGGCAGGCCGCGCACGTTCCAGACGGATGCTGTCGTTGGACACAACGACTCGGCAGCGAGTCCGAGCCATTTTATTGCCATCAATCTGAACCGTCACGTGGAGGTAATTGAGTGCCCTGGCGGGGACTGTTCGCATGCCGTGATCTATCTTGGACCGATTCTGTTTGGCGATGGGGAGGATCTAACGCCCGTTACGCTGACGTTCCAGGACGTGAGTAGCGATGGCAAACCAGACATGGTGATCCATATCCAGGATCAACGCATTGTGTTCATCAACGAGAATGGGAAGTTTCGACCGGCTAAACCCGGCGAAGTCAAAGGAATCTCGTAGTGCGTACGAGGGCAAACCAGGGGGAATGGAACGTATTCTCCCATCAGTAGATGAGGTAACAATATGGCACACCGACTGCAAGACGACATCAACGCCATCTTGCAATGGCTGGACCACCCGCACGATGCTCAACCGGCAGAGACTCTACCAGAGGAAGACGGGGAATCCTGGGAAAGCGAGGTGGAACCCGCGATCACCGAGACCATTCACGTGTATGTTGTGCGCGAGTCCGAACTGGCGGAACCAGCAGACGAACAGGTGGTAGAGAGCACGCTTGCAACAGGCGACGACGACTCGCAACATCGTGCAGCCCTTGCAGACGCGCCACCAGGCGCTCGTACCCTGGATAGTGCAGAGATGGTTGGACCTGCACACTTGCTCGACCCTCGCACATGCGCCTCCCTTGCTCGCTGGACTGCTGGTGTGGGCGTTGCGCTGCTGCTGACTGGCATTGCCTTCCAGGTGCTGCTGCTGTTCCTGACCCCAACCCCAAGCATCACGCTGGTTCCTGTCGTGCGCAATCTCTCCACAACGGCAACACTGATGGCAGTGTCAGGAATACCGACCGGAGCGCACATCCCAGCGAGACTGCTCCCGCCGCTCACCCTCACACAAACCACAACTGCCCCTGCCACGGGCAAAGGCCACCAGGACGCTCTCGCTGCGATGGGCACGATCACCTTTTACAATGGCCTCTTTACCTCTCAAACCATAGCCGCAGGTACCACCCTGACTGGCAGCGATGGCGTCCAGGTAATCACTAATCAACTCGCGATGATCCCTGCTGCGAGGGCCTCCACCCCACCCACCTACGGACAGGTGACGGTTTCTGCCCATGCGCTCGCGCCTGGTCCACAGGGCAATATCCCTATGCGTGACATTAACCAGGCGTGCTGCCTGTCCTCTGTGCTGGCACAGAACACTGCAGCGTTCCACGGTGGACAACATGAGCGAGATTACACGGTTGCCACCAGGGAAGATATCGACCACGGGGTCGCAAGCCTGACAACAACGCTCATCCAGAGCGCACACGCTGCATTCACCGCCCAACTCATGACGCGTGAAGCGTTGGTCACTCCATCCTGTGCGCGCACTGTGACCGCCGATCATCAGGCAGGTGCAGAAGCGGCAACAGTCACCGTCACAGTGTCGGAGCAGTGTACGGCGATGACCTATGATGCGGCGGCTCTACGGGAGCGAGCCACACAGGTGCTCACGCATGAGCTCGTGCAGCGAGGAGGGACCCACTACAGCCTCGTTGGTGCGGTACAGGTGAACGTGCTGCACGCCAGGATCATAGACCAAAGGCGGGAGGTCGCAAGCATTACTGTGCACATAGAGGGAACCTGGATCTACCAGTTCAACCAGCATGAGCTCCAGCGGATCAAGCACCTGGTTGCGAGCAAAACACCATCACAGGCAGTACGCATCTTGTTGAGCCTGCCAGGAATACAGCGAGCAACCATTGAGGGGATAGGAGAGAACAGAAGCCTGCCGAAGGATAGCTCCCGTATCCAGGTACGCATTCTGTATGGGGGGAGGCTCGTCTGTGATCATCAAGCGGCGATTGGCTCCTGGAGCGAGGATTGTTCGACCGGATGATAGACATGCATCACGTCTATCGGGCTTCTCATCAAGAGTACCGTTCCTTTCAGGATAGACCTACGAAGGAGCAACAGACCATCACCAGAAAAAGAAGCATGGAGGTTCGTCAAGATGATGAGATACAGAAGAGAGGGGCGGTTAGCGGATGTACTTTTCACCTTTTTCCCAGGCGCAACCCGCCTGATTACCCGGTGCCATCCGGCTTTTGACCGAGGCGCCTGGGTACACTGCCTGCGTCAATGGAAAGCAGCTGCGTTCAGCTGTCTTTCACTAGAGCAGGGAGTGATAAGCGATGGCACACGAACAACGAGAAGCAGTCCGGCAAGAGGAAAGGCTCTCACCAGAGGTCGTAGCGTTTTGTGCATTGATTGCACGTATTATGATGCGCTGTCTTACTCAACAAGACACCCGTATGAGAAAGTTCCTCTCTTTGCCATCTCAATCAGAAAGACGAGATGCGGGAGCGAAACATGACCCAGCAGCAGCATCGTCCTGAAGCCCCCTAACGAGCGGCTATCTACGCAAGGAATGACCAGCGAAAGCAGCCAGGTGGACACGTGCAATCCAGCACAGATTGACACCTGCAAAGCCTCTTGTAGAGAGCATGGTTACTTCATTTTCGAAGTACTCTGAGATCCAAATGGGAATACAGTCCCGGTTCAACCGGAACTCACGCGTCTGTAAAGAAGCACCACAGTAGGAATCACTTGACAGAGTGGTGATAACCAGCTCGAAAAGATGAGGCCGAAGCCCTGCTGTTGTACCCGTTCTTACAGAACAATGCAGGAGAGCAGGAGTGACAATTGAGTAGCAGCCCCTGCTATTGATGCACTTAAAAAGCAGTTATAGGTACACATAGCTCTTGCCACTATGGTAGATCATAGCCGCTTTGGCGAGAGCAAAAGTGAGATACAGGAGGAACGCTTGATTCGGCAGCCCAGTCATTCTGAATCTTCTAGTGTTGTTGTCGCTGGCTATGTGCGGCGTTCGAGCGAAATGCAAAAAGACAACTACAGCATCGATGCGCAAAAGCGAGCCATCAGGGATGCATGTAAGCTACGCGGCCTACCCGAGCCGATCTTTTATGAAGACGATGAGCGAAGCGCACGCGGGGAGCAGATTGCCAAGCGCCCCGAGTTTAAGCGGCTCCTTGATGATACTCAGGCCCGAGACGTGCAAATCGTGATAGTCCATACCTTAGATCGTTGGTCACGCAATGTCATGGTGACGCTGCAAAGTTTCCGCATTCTCTCGCAAAGCCGGACAGCATTCATCTCGTTATCTGAGCATATCGACTACTCAACACCCGAAGGCATGTTACAATTAACCATCCTGGCGGCGTTCGCAGCCTACTTTTCTGACATGCTTGCCAAACACACCAGTAAAGGGAAAGGCGAACGGGCAGCTCAAGGGCTCTACAACGGAGATGTCCCCTTTGGCTATCGCTGGACAGGCCCGAAAACCCCACCGGAACATGATCCTGACGAGTACCCAGGCTTGCGACTGCTAGGGGAACTGCGCATACAGGGCTATACGGCTGATGAAATCGCTGAAAGACTCAATGCAGCAGGCTACCGCACAGGCAGCAAGCGGTTTGGCGCACGACCTTTTACGACTGACACCGTGACGGCCATGCTTCGCACTGAATTTTATGCAGCATTCGCCCCAGGTGATGATCGGGGGGTCGTGAGATATCACGACCAACGCCATCGCGGGTTACACCAGGCAGCATTCACCTATGAGGAGTGGCAGCAGATCCGTTCAATCACGCAATCAATGGCTCGCGCCCCACAGCGGCAAACACAGGCAAAACGGTTTTACGAGTTTGCAGGATACGTTGCGGATATCCATTGCGGCCTGCCACTTCGCGCACAAGGCAAAAGTACGACCACTGACTACGAATATTACCGCGATACAGCCAGGGAGCGGCGCATTCCCTGTCCGGCAGGAGGACATTTGATGCTGCGAAGCGACTTGGTACGTGCGCAATTCGGGGAAATGCTCAAAAACCTGATCCTTCCCGACAACTGGCGCGAAGAAATACGCCGTCAAATGATTGCAGAGGCGCAAGCCCAGGGCACCATAATGGACTCGGTAGAGCGGGAAAAAGAACGCCTCAAGCTGAAAAGAACCCGTATTCTCAAACAGCACCGAGAGGGCTACATCGACGATGAAGAATTTCATGGAGAAATGGCAGCCGTCGAACTTGCCCTGCATCAGTTGCAGACACCGGAGGTAAACGGCGTGAGGCTCGATGATATTATTGCCGCCGGGGAACATATCCCAGGCATGGCCGCATTGTGGGATGAGGCAACACCTGAAGAGCGGCGCGAGATGGTAATGCTTCTGTTAGAACCAGGCGGATTGTACTACGACCTTGAGTTAAAAATGATCGCCGCACTCAAACCCAGGCCAGCATTTTTACCCATCTTACGGATGCTGAACGGGGTAGTCGAGTACGACGAAGTGAAGGGCATACTTGTGACAGAAAATTGGCAAGAGCGGAACCGACGGGATTCGAACCCGCGATCTTCTGCGTGACAGGCAGACATGTTAGGCCACTACACCACGGCTCCTGGCGCACCTTCAGTTCAGTTGATCCTTCTGGTGCGAATATGATCATACCAGAGGGAAGATTATCCTGTCAAGCCTTCATGCTACCAATTTCTGGATATTCCTCGTTTCTCTCCATAGAGTTCCCTATACCGTGGGCTTCAAACTTTTCATAGCAAACATCTGAGAACAGTAGCCTGGCTCGCCATTGCCGTAATAGTACCCTGGGCGGAGTATTCATCAACTGTCAATAGCCTGGTGAAACAACTGTTGCATATTGACATCCGCAGCGAAATCGCATATCTTTTGCACATGACACGCCAGATCCATTATTAAGACATGCAACAAAAAAGGATGCCACCGTGGGGCGTGAAATCCTAGTCGATGGCTATAACGTGATAAAAAATACCCCTTCTCTCCGGACTGTCGAAGCGAAGAGCCTTGCAGCCGCCCGCGACCTACTGATCTCCCAACTCGTCAATCGCTACCGCCATACGCCGCACCAGGTAGTCGTCGTCTTTGATGGAAGTGGTACTAGTGAGCAGATAAGTCACGACCGCCGGGTGCGTATCATCTATTCTCGTCACGGTGAAACTGCCGATAGCGTCATCGCCCGTTTAGCCGCCCAGGCACGGGCAGCCGGGCGAGAAGTGGAGATGTACGTGATGACAGGGAAGTACAGCAGTCAGTTGCCAGGCAAGGTGGCGGAACACATACTACAAGCCAGCTAGCCAGCGAATTGAATGCAGCACCTCGCGATGTTGCGCATCGAGCACGCCATCGCCAGGCCATGCGCCGTGCATATGGTCTTGACCCCGCGTATGACCCCGCTGATCAACCGCAGCCAAAGCGCTCATCCCATCATAAGAAAAAGGGACCATCACACCGGGGGTAGCGCGGCGATCTT
>WNEZ01003190.1_pt1 | contig 24183 bp, 12 predicted proteins | sample 5400521 | NCBI WGS metagenome assembly WNEZ01 (sample SAMN13153339, study PRJNA577476) | soil metagenome | isolation source: 120 cm saprolite under Douglas fir tree site 2 hole 1 replicate 1 | place: USA:California | collected 2015-04-18
TGCTTCATCACTATACGCTCGAAGATCAGCTTCCGAGAGCTGCTTAAACTGACTTTTCACATCCGCTCCAGTGTGGATTTTTGCCATCGGTGTTTCCTCCGTTCCATCTCTCTGCCATCTTAGCAAAGTTGTTATACGTTCACCAACCCGTGTATGCTGGCTGCTCTCAGAATTTTCACTGCTGCGCGTGGGTCTCAATCACGTTATACATCGAATCACATGATAAGACAACATCTGTACGGGTCTGAGGAGATCATCGTCAAGTGGGTTCGCAACCGACCTTTTGGGGAGACCTCATCCACGTAAACATCATCCTATGGAGCATCAAATAAACCAGGTGCTGCTCCTCCTGATGGCTCTCTATCTATTCATTACAACGCCCGCGCCTCACATTTCATTCCATCAGGGATAGATGGGTGTATGAAATAGTTGTAGGCAAACGAGCGTAAAGCAACCGTAGGGGCCGGTTTACCGCGCCCAGCGCCGATTTATCGGCCAATAGCGCCATGGTCATCGAGCAAACGAGGGCCGATCATGAGTTTTAACACATTCATCCGGGTAGGTGGTAGGTTGCCCACTGGCCGATAAATCGGCGGTGGCCGCGATAAATCGGGCCCTACGGTTGGTTGCTTGCCTACAAACACTTCATACACCCGTAACCGGGCACTGAATTGTATACAAAGTCACGTTCCTCTTCTCCTGGGATATCTTTCCTGGTGCTCGCGCCTGGCACAGCGTACCTGTTCAGAACGGCAGAGAGATGATATGGTATACATAGTCAAGAGTTGCCAGGAAGAAAGAGGGTCGCGGAGTGGTGGCACCGCTCGTACAGTATGCTTATTGGCACGTTCGGAGAAAACTTGAGGGTTATGTTGCTCTGAGCTTTTGCTAGCCTTGCCTTCAGTTGCTTCCAGGTTTTAGAATGCTATAGACATCTGATTGCAAGATACGAGTTGTAACAGGAGGTGATTGCACCCATGGCTCATCCCTCAACCGATGTTGTCTATCAACTGCATATTCAGCTTGCCCACATTGAACCGCCGATCTGGCGACGCATTGTGGTTTCGGGTCAGAGAACGCTCTTTGGCCTGCATCAGATGCTCCAGGTCGTCATGGGGTGGGAGAACTCTCACCTTCATCAGTTTATCGCCGGCAAAACATACTATGGAGAGCCAGATCCAGAGTATGGCGACACGATGAAGGATGATCGACGTGTACGACTCCGCGCGATTGCTCGTGAGGAAGGGGCTAGCTTTATCTACGAGTATGATTTTGGGGATGGTTGGCAGCACGTGATTACGGTGGAAGACATTCAACCCTTGAATGAGTATATGATTGTTCCACGCTGCCTGGATGGTGCACGTGCCTGCCCTCCCGAAGATTGCGGTGGTATTGGGGGATATGCTCATCTGCTTGAGGCGCTGCGGGATCGGCGTCATCCTGAGCATAGGGAGTTGCGGGCGTGGGTGGGGAAGCATTATGATCCAGAGTTGTTTTCGTTGCAGCAGGTCAATTCGGCTTTGGGTATGCTAGTCTCTCTAACATGACGAGAGATGTTGGTATTTGCTCAAGAGCGAAAGGAACAAGAAGGTGAGCGGCAAGGGGAAGAAGAAAGGCAAGAGGCCTGGGCTTGCGCGAGAGATTCGAGGAGCAAGCCAACTTTATGAGGAAGGGACGACCAATCCTCATCTGAAGGCGCCGATCTTGGAGGTTGTGGAGAATCAGTTGCGAGAGAACAATCCTCCTGAGACGCGGCAGACGTTCGAACGACTTCTGGCTGCGGGATACTCGCGGAAGCAGGCCATAGAGATGATTGGGTCTGCCGTGGTGGAAGAAATCTGGGCTGTGCTGCATGACCAGCAGCCGTTTGATCGGGCACGCTTTACGGCGTTACTCGAGCAGCTGAATTAAAGCGTCATGAGGAACAGGGTTAGCTCGAAGCCCGGCGCATATAGACAAGAACAGCGTACTGTTTGGGAGGCAGTTCCAACATCACTATGAAGAATGGCAATAACGTCGAATAATAAGTTTGGCGGCCAATTATTCGTGAAAATTCGTGCCGAATTTGGTGAGGTACAGCCCCAGGGGTAGAACCACATTAAACGGTGGTCGAGGGTAAAAAACCACGAAAATCACGCTCAGTTCATCAGGCCTCCACCACTTAATGTGGTTGTACCACTCATATGACTTGCCAAAAGATTATATCCCATATGTCACTAATTTAGTAATTATACAAGAATAGCATTGAAGATATTGACAAATGTAGAGCTTACATATAAGATACGATAAATCCGTTACAACTGACTGTTGTTATCATATTATTAGCGCTGTCTTGGGCAAGAATAGTTGTTTTTCTCCTCCTAATTAGTGCGATGAACCACTCGTTCTCTATACTACTCTTGCTCATTATAAATTTTCCCTTTTACAGAGGGAAGCAATTCAGCAAGAAAACCAGGAACTTGCGTGACCTCGATAAATCTTTTTTATGAAGGTTCTACTAGTTGGATACCTCTACCGTGCTGGGCACATTTCTTTATGGATGTAGGGATTGCTGTGGCTACCCACGAGAAAATACACAAGCGCACCGTGGTTGGGCTGGCACTCCCAGCACGACCCTATGTTGCATCACTCGTGGCCTTTGGCGTGACGATGGGAAAATTTGCTACGATCAACCGAGACGTGGAAGCAGCTATGCGTTTCCAGCGACTTTGTGAGTTAAAGAGTAATACACCCCTCTTTTATCGCAAAAACGGAAAACTTACAAAGGTCTTTTTTGACGGTCTCGAGGAAATAGATGGAGAGACGAAGCTGCGCCTAAGCACGAAAGGAGAACGATATTGGATCACTTCGAAACAGGTTTTGCAGGTGGAATTTCCAGCGAAGGATTTCTCTGCATTGCTGAAGAGACCTTCTCGGCGGGTTAGCGCTCATCCATCGCAATTTCTCTTAAGCTTGTTCGATACCGAGACAGCAACGGCAATCGTGTCGCAGTCATCCCTTGACTCCTTGACAATTGGGTCACTTCATCGACTCCAGGAAGAGATTCAAAACTGGCCAATCGCGATGAAAACCGAGGCAGGATTTGTGCGTGGCCTACTTCAAGATGTTATACGAGTACGTAGATTTTCAAAAGGGGCTGAAACCTATAGGTCAGAGATCTACCACGTCAATAGCAAAGCGTGCGGAAACATAGGCCAGGAAATACCGGCTGTCGTGATATTTGAGAGTGGGGCTGGTTTCTTAAAGGGGAGGGATTCCTGGCGCCAATCCAATTGGGTTGTACTGTTCGACGAAACAGAAGCAGAATTCGATATAGCAGTTCGAGCATTCAATGACGAGTATATAACAAGCCCAGCTGATGATAGAGAACTCCCCGGGTTCCCGGTCATTCCGGCATATATTCCCACTTCTATGTACCAGGAAGTGCGACAATGAAAAATTTCTCAATCGATGAAATCGACAATCTCTATAGATGTGTCGTGCATTGCAGACTGTACAAACACCTGGTACATCACGCAGCTTTTCGAGATCTCTGTACGGCGGTCCGGGACATCGAACACGACCTGGGAGAGCAGGCACAGGACGACTACTGGCAAGAACTTCTCCACGAACTCAAAAGATTTCGGTTTACGCTCTATGCTGCTCCCATTCCCGTCAATTTCCAATCGAGCATGCTACTGCGTTTTCTTGAAGGTCAAAAAAGGAACTGCCAGCATTTCTACCCCGGCTCCTTCCAGAAACTCCAGAATATAATCGACCGCGTCTCAGCTCTCGTGGCCATTCCCGATAATCCCCTACTGGAGAAAATCTCCGAACTTCTACCACCTGGAGACTCCTCAAAAACGGCGCTCCTTTTAAAAGAGGCCTACCTGGTCCCTACTGTGGAGGAACTAATAGGGAACCACCCGGCGCTACGACATGTTGAACTGGTTAATAGGTACCAATTACGTGGAGCACAGTGTTACCAAAATCTCTTCGTTATTGGTCCCCATTATTGGTTCCCGGACTACATTTTTCGCGCCCCACGATCAAAGGAGGTCCATTACATCCGCTATAGTTGGATACCGGACACGTGGGTAATAAGACCAATATTTATCACGCCAACGAATTCGCAGGATACCCCTGGCAGCAACTCTGCATCTTTAGTCGCTGGGAGCGCGACACATAAAGGTACGAATGAGGCAAGCGAAGACCAAGAACAGGAGAGGGTTCCCGAAATAAATTGGCACAAATTGTCGACAAAAGTAATGAGATCTACCCCGGACGATCACACGCAAGAGGTGGTACTGGCCAGACTTTATTTGCTTGCCGGGGACCAGGCCGTGTTTTTGGAAGCAAGTGAACACTCAAAGGTTCTCGTTCTCGATTTTGAAACAAGTGGAGAGGAAGGCGACGACGAGGAAGTGCAGCAAATCAGGCGAATGCCTGTTGCCAGGCTTCAGCCAGGAATGTTCCTCCTATTGAGGACCGAGGGCGGAGGGGATTACATTGTTCCGATTGCCAACAGAATACTAGGAGAGGAGGCGGTTCAACTCCGAGAGATGCAAGAGGGATGGAAAACGCGTTTAAGGAAGGAAGTAGAGCTGAGAGGATTACTAGCTGTATATTTTGACCTACTCCACCTGGGGGGCTTCAAGCACGTAAACGAAACTAACCTGCGGTACTGGATGTCGAGCAAATGCATTCGGCCGCAAGACGATAACGATTTCAGCGCAATTATGAAGCTTGTTGGCTTACGAGAACAGGAAAAGCTCTACCGAGATGTGGCCGATAGGATCGAAAGGGCGCACAGGAGTGCGGGATTTTACATCCGCAAGTTATTGATAAGCCAAGTAGCGACTACAGATTTACATGAAATTCACAAAAAAGGATACATGGAATTTGAATTGCCCCGGTCAGACGGTGGCAGCCTTACTGCTTTTAGAATTGAACATATTTCACCAACGATCAGTAATATATCTGCGTCTCGCACTGGGCGTCCCGTAGTGGCAAAGGATTACTAATGGCCAAGATGGTACCTCCAACCTATCATGCCAATACGGGCAGCAAAGGAGAGATAGAGATTTTTCTGCGGCTGCGGGATGACCCCTCAACGGAAGGATGGACCATCCTTCATTCTTTAGACATTGCAAATCATCAAAAACAGGTGTCAGGAGAAATTGATTTCGTCGTTATTGTCCCGGCCAAGGGTGTGCTGTGTGTTGAAGTCAAAGCCTGTCATCATTTAGAACGGCGTGATGGGCAGTGGTACTATGGAACGAGTACAGTACCCGATGCAAGGGGACCATTTAAACAAGCATCTCAGGCCATGCACACTATTCGAAAAAAACTTGCTGCCCAGGACCATTCCCTGTCAGGCGTCCTCTTCTGGTCGGCCGTGATTTTTCCTTATGTCCCTTTCGCCGCACAGTCTGGAGAGTGGCACTCTTGGCAAGTCATCGACCAAGCCCGTTTCAAGGCACGTCCGGTAGGAGTACTTCTAGAGCGGATCCTAGACCATGCGCGCGACTTCATCAATGAAAATCCGGATATCACCTGGACTCCCAGGAGTGCTGAACCAACAGTGTCGCAATGCGAACTGATTGCAGACTTGCTCCGGCCAGATTTCGAGTTCTTCGAAAGCCCAAAGGCCCGTAAGCTGCGGCAGAACGAGGAGCTCAAGTATTATACGGCAGAGCAGTTCGGGTCCCTAGACGCTATGGATATGAATGCGCGTGTTCTCTTTAGTGGCCCAGCTGGTACAGGCAAGACACTCCTCGCGATTGAGGTCGCGCGAAGAAGCAGCGAATCGGGCCGTAAAGTTCTCTTTCTTTGTTACAACCGGTTACTTGGGAAATGGTTAGATGAGCAAACGGTAGAACTACAGCCGCGCGTCACCTGCAAAACGCTCCACGGCCACATGCTCAATGTAACCGGGATCTCGACGAGGGAACCCTCGAACGCATTTTGGCAGCACGAGCTTCCTTCCGAGGCCATTGATAGGCTTTTAGAGGAGGAGAGTGACACGTACCTGTTCGATGAACTCATTATTGACGAAGCACAGGACGTACTGCGCGACAATTACTTGGACTTTCTCGACTTAAGTCTGAGAGGAGGACTCGCCTCTGGCCGCTGGAGGTTCTTCGGCGATTTCGAGAAGCAAGCTATTTATGCAGGAGCCAATCTCTCATTAGAGCAATTCCAACGCAACAGGGCTAATCACGTTCCCGTCTATAGGCTGCGGACAAATTGCAGGAATACCCCGAGGGTTGCAGAACTCGTCCACCTACTAGGCGGCCTGCAGCCCGGCTACACCAAGGTTTTGCGCCTTGATGACTGGGTGGAGCCCAGCTTGAAGTACTATACAAGTGATACACAACAGCAGCAACTGCTTATAGCTGCACTGCAGCAACTGTACTCAGAAGGATTTACCGGCGAGGATATTGTCATCCTTTCCCCGAAGGCTGGGGCCGCTTGTGTAGCGGGGAAGATAACCTCTCCCCCCTGGAGAGACAGAATCAAGCCGATTGAACTGGCAGGCCGAGGAAGCATCGGCTACTGCTCTATCCAGGCCTTCAAGGGACTGGAGGCACCCGCTATTATTGTGACGGATGTCGATTCAATAGATAGTGATAGCTCAATGTCTCTCTTTTACATCGCAGTGACGCGGACACTGCACAAGCTCATCATTTTTATGCGCGAAGATGTAAAGAAAGTTATTGCCGGGCTACTGCATGTCCAGTTATAACTATCGTGAAGGAGGCGCGAATGCCAAGCTTCGTAGAGGGTAGAGATGTAGTCCTGCGAGCACTACGAGAAGAGTTAGTCGGGCCATCTCCCCAGGGCCAGGCAATCGACTGTAGTCAAACCGTATCATTCGACGAGCAGCAGCAATCGTACGGTCCTTGGCGTCAACTAGGGTCAGGGGAAGAGATTCTCCAGAGGGATCCGCCTTGTAAACGATACGGTGTAGGCGTGCTCTACCCCTTGGCTATGCCGGCAGACGACGAAGCTATCAAAGATCAGAATCTCGAAACGTTTCTCACCCCTGCTGGAGATGAGGGGGCGGACGACGTGTTGACCCCTCTCGCGCAGAGGACAATTGAGGAGATAGAGAAGCGGCCTGAGAGGACAATCGAAGCGGAGAGCGCCGAGGTGGATATCCCGCTGGCAAGTCGCCCTCGGCCAAGCAGTATGGGCATCAGTTTCTTGGCAAATTTTCCTACTGGCTCGGTTTTAACTGTCAAGGCTTCAGGAGGGCGTTATCGAAAACACATAGTTTATGTCCAGGGACATGAGCGCACCTGGTGGTTGCGTTCACCGGTCGCGATCAGCGCCACGTTCGAAGCAGGCGATCTGTGCTCTCCGGGTGAAATCAGGGTCCCCGCACGGGAGGTGCACGCGGAGAATGTTGAGGGACTGGACATACGCGTGGAGGTATTCTCACGCCCCTACCACCAAGCTGGCAAGCGCCTTGTAACTGTGTGTCTCGTGAATCGCAGTAAAGTGCAAGGCCCATTTGATCAAAGTTGCCTGTTCCAGTCTTTTTTCAAAGTATCCATCACTTCATCAGATGGAACCAAGCATATTTGCCCATACCCTGGCTCCGCCGACGTTGGGATCGACGACCCGCTGTCTTCGGACGAAGAAGAAGAATCGCTCTCCCTTCTCTACCGCAAAGCAAAGACGTTCGCGGTCGGACACAGCTGCGCGGCCAACTGGGAATCCCTGGAGGGGACTTGGCAGAGCCAATTGGCAGGCAGTGAAAACTTCGGTAAGACAACGCCGATGACTGGGGCCGGAAACGTGGCATGGGTAAGTGCGGAGAGCCTCCCTGCTATTGAGATACCCAGTACAACACCCAACGTCACGAGAAGAGACGGGACTCTGGTTGAAGTAGAAATGGCCCCACTCGCCGGGTTGGTGCCTGGAGACGATGGCATTGCCGCACTGGAGGAAGTCACCTCGCTCTATGAAGAATGGATAGAGCAAAAAATCCAGGAAATAGCCACTCTCGATCCTGGATACTACCATGCCGCCTGGAGGCACATAAACGAGTGCAAGAAGTGCGTTAATCGAATGAGACGGGGGCTGCGCTACCTGGAAACAGCCCCTACGGCGAGGCGGGCGTTTCAGCTTGCCAATCACGCCATGCTTCTCCAACAGGTTCATGCAGGACGAGAGCCCCGGAGGTATCAATTCGATCAAAGGACGGCCACGGCGGATTTCTCTCCTGCCTATGCTGAACACGACCCGGCTAAACCGCGCACAGGACAGGGGAAGTGGCGAGCATTTCAAATAGCGTTCCTGCTGATGACTGTCCAATCTACGGCAGATGCCGAGTTCGAGGACCGGGAGTTGGTGGAGCTTATCTGGTTTCCGACAGGAGGAGGAAAAACTGAAGCCTACCTGGGGTTGGCCGCTTTCGCTATGTTTATGCACCGCCTCGAAAACAAAGATGATGCCGGGGTCCAAGTTCTCATGCGCTATACATTGCGCCTGCTCACAGCGCAACAGTTCCAACGGGCCTCGAGCCTCGTCTGCGCAATGGAATTCCTCAGGCGCAGGAATAACCGCGAACTAGGGGAACGCGAATTCTCTATTGGGATCTGGCTCGGAAACGCGACAACGCCGAACAAGCGAGATGAGGCGATTCAGGTTTTAAACGGCCTGCTGCGCAATGAAAAGTATGTAGAGAACAAGTTCCTTGTGAATAAGTGCCCGTGGTGCAGGGCACAGATGGGCCCAGTAAAACTTTCGAAGGCGGAGCGCGGAAAATCGGTGCCTTCAGTGCTCGGGTACACGCGACGCGGGAACACGGTCGCGTTTCAGTGCCCCGACAGTAAGTGTGAGTTTAACAAGGGCCTCCCCGTTTACGTGGTTGACGAGGATATCTACGAGAAGCGCCCAACAATGCTCATAGGCACTGTCGATAAATTTGCCCTGGTTGCCTGGAATGAAAAAGTGCGCAGTATTTTTGGGATCAACGCGGAGGGGATAAGAGAATGTACTCCCCCCAGCCTGATCATCCAAGACGAACTCCATCTAATCTCGGGCCCGCTCGGCTCGATGGTCGGATTATATGAAACTATTATCGAGGAGCTATGTACAGACCGGCGCCACGGGATAGCGAAACCGCCAAAGATTGTGAGCTCAACTGCCACCATTCGCAGGTATGAAGAACAAGTCTACCGACTCTACGGTCGCAGAGGTGTCGCCTTATTTCCTCCGCCTGGTTTGAGCGCTGACGATTCGTTCTTTGCCCGGTACGCGACCGATGCCCAAGGGAAATTGGAGCGAGGGCGTATTTATGTCGGCATCCACGCGCCGGGCCTGGGCTCACTGCAAACCGCGCAAGTCCGGTCCTTTACCGCGCTCTTGCAGGCACCCTTGGCCTTGAGAGACGAGGAACGCGATCCCTGGTGGACTATGCTGCTCTTCTTCAACAGCTTACGAGAACTCGGGACAACGCTCTCGCTGTTTCAATCTGACATCCCTGACTACTTCCGTGTACTGATGAATAGGACTGGGACGCCGTTTCAAGGACTCCGAAAGTTTTGGAACATTTTAGAGTTAACCGGGCGATTGCGAAATGACGAGGTGCCGGAGGCAATCTCAAAATTGGAGATCGAATACGAATGCGAGGAGCAAAGCAATCGCCCAGTGGATGTTTGTCTTGCCTCGAGCATTATCGAAGTCGGAGTCGACATCGACCGGCTCTCGCTGATGACTGTCGTAGGACAGCCGAAGACTACGTCACAGTATATCCAGGTTACTGGCCGCGTCGGGCGCCGCTGGTCCGAGCGCCCAGGCTTAGTCGTCACGCTCTACGGCCCTACTCGACCACGGGACCGGTCGCACTACGAGAAATTCCGGAGCTATCATGAGCGTCTATACGCCCAAGTCGAACCGACGAGCGTTACACCATTTTCTCCGCCCGTCCTCGACCGCGCGCTCCACGCAGTCATGGTTGCCTATGTTCGCCAGTTTGGGAACAAAGATAATGCGCGGAGCCCATACCCTTACCCTGGGCATCTTATCGAGCAGCTACGGCAAATCGTCATGCCCCGAGTCGAGTCAATCGATCCTGGCGAACTCGCGAATTTTACTCGTGTTTTCGACAGGCGAATAAAACAGTGGAAAACATGGCAGAGGAATGTGTGGGACAAGCCCACTGGGACGGATATCCCGCTGCTACTTTCGGCTGGGGCGTACATTAATCCCGAGCGGAAACATCTCGTATGGCAGACAGCTAATTCTATGAGGAACGTGGATGCGGAGTGCGATGCAGTAATCACAGGCCTCTATGCGCAAACGGAGGGAGACCTGGACAATGATTAAAAATCACGTTCGCAGAGCACAATTGATCGCCCCCTTCGGCGTCGGGGCGATGATGGTTGTGAAAGACGGCACCTCTCTCATATCGGGGGGGCTCGATCACTGGTACAAGTACGAAAATGAGAAGAAGCCCGGCTCAGTCAATGCAGACGAATTCCGTGTCGAGGAATGGCGCCTTCAGCGCCTTCTCGGCGTTGATCACTTTGGTCTTCCCCCGGACTATAGGGATGCCGCCGAAAATATCCCAAACAAGTATCTCCGGGTCCCATTTCTCCGCTTTCCCCAATGGCATTTCTGCCCCGGATGTAAAAAGCTGTACCAACTGCCACTGACAGTGAGGGAGAAACCGAAGTGTCAAGCCTGCGCCGAAAACGGCAAGAAGAGATTTCTCGCCCAGGTTCCGTTCGTTGCTATGTGCGAGAGAGGTCACATACAGGACTTTCCGTGGGCCGAGTGGGTACACCAGTCCGTGACTCCGTCCTGTACAGGGCGGATGCGTATCGTGGCAACGGGTGGCTCATCACTAGGAGCCCAAATCGTCAAATGCGAGTGCGGCATGGAACGCTCGCTCGCGCAAATTACGACGGAGAACGTATTGAGCAAAACGCTTGACAAGGACGGCATTCATTACGGCTGCCAGGGGAAAAGGCCATGGCTCGGAACGGAAGAGATATCGTCGTGCGGAGGATCTCTACGTGGTTCACTACGCAGCGCCTCGAATCTCTACTACCCCGACGTGAGAAGCGCGATCTACCTGCCCCGCGGAAACAGCGAGATCCCCGCCGAGCTTATTTCACTCCTGGAGGAGCCGCCGCTTTCTTCGTCCATAAACGTGCTAGCCAGCTTCACGCAAAACATCCAGCCGCGCATGCTGCGCGATATTAACAATACTAATGCCCTCTTACTGCAGCCTTTCACGGATGCACAAATAGAGGGAGCTCTCCAAGTCCTCATGCCGAAGATCCCTGATTCTGCAGAGCTTCCTGGCTCTAGTTTAACAGGAGATGGGCCAGAAATGGCCTTTCGGCGGGAGGAGTTCGAAACGCTGCGAAGGTCGCGGAATGAGGATGCCCTGGTCATTAAAGAAGCACATGTCGATCGCTATGCCTTTTCCCTGGACAGGTACTTTTCCCGCATCAACCTCGTCAGTAAGCTCAGGGAAACGAGAGCGTTGGCTGGTTTTACACGTATCCTCCCGGAAAATGAATTGTCTTTCGAGGAAAGACAGTCATTACTACGACGTAACCCCCCTGTTGAGAAAAAAGATAACTGGCTCCCAGCTTACGTCGTCTATGGAGAAGGAATTTTTCTCGAGTGGAACGAACAATGGTTGCATATTTGGGAAGCGCGCGCAGATGTCAGTGAAAGGGCCTCTCCACTTGTACAGCAATACCAACGGCTCTTTCAAAGTAATAAAACTAGGCAGAAAGCGCTCGGGCCGCGCTTTATTCTGTTACATACATTCGCACACTTGCTCATCAATCGCCTTACCTTCGAATGTGGATATGGAGCGGCTGCCCTACGAGAACGGCTTTACATTTCGGATACTTTGGATGCTCCAATGGCAGGTCTGCTTATCTACACGGCCGCCGGAGATTCAGAGGGCACTTTGGGAGGACTAGTGCGAATGGGGCAGGTGGGAAAGCTTGAGCGGGTGATTCAGCGGGCCTTGTTAGATGCCCAGTGGTGCTCTGCGGATCCTATATGCATGGAAACGGGACTGAGCAATAGGCAAGGTCCTGATTTTTACAACCTAGCGGCCTGTCACAATTGTGCGTTGATCCCAGAAACTGCCTGCGAGGAGTTTAACCGGTTTTTGGACCGGGCCCTCGTCGTGGGAAAAGTCGAGAACCGCGAACTCGGTTATTTTGACATAAAGGTCCTGGTGGATGGGAAGGAAGAGGTATAGCTCGCGCCGAGCTGGGCACTGTCTCGAAATAATCTCGATGGCGACCACGTATCAAGCCGATACAGGAGAGGAGGGAGGCAATCAGGCTATTATCAGTCTGGATATAGATCATACTCGAGTTACGAGAAGATACCAACGAAGGTTCTATCTATATGTATAAGAAATTACTTGTCTCTGTGGATAGCAGCACCTGGTCATCCTCGTTACAATAGTGTATACTTGTTACGGAGGTAGTACTTGGGTTCTAATTACTCGTTTATTTCTCCGAGGCTATTTTTTGTCGACAAGTCGGCTGGGATGCGTGGACAGAGAGAGGTGGAAAATTGATAGATGGAGTGACGACTTGTATGGATACAACTGTGCCCACATTTATTGACGTATTCGCAGGGGCTGGGGGCCTGTCCCTGGGCTTGATGATGGCTGGTTGGAGAGGACTATTTGCCGTCGAAAAATCTCCAATGGCTTTCCAAACATTAAAGTATAATCTGGTTGATCAAAAGAATGGGCCGTGGTTCGACTGGCCAGATTGGCTACCCGTCGAAGCTATTGACATTCAGACACTCCTGGAAAAATACCGAGAACAACTAGAACAACTGAAAGGGATTCCTCTACTCGCTGGTGGTCCTCCTTGTCAAGGCTTCTCTACCGCGGGAAAACGTCGATACGATGACGAGCGGAACTTGTTATTTGAGCAATATTTAGAGCTTGTTAAGCTCGTCAAGCCGCTCATGTTACTCATCGAAAATGTCCAAGGATTTGCAAAATCGTTTACAAAAACGGAGAGAGGCGCGAACGGCAAGCAAATCTACGAGACAGATTTTAATGCTGACAAGGAACTAAGACGGCGGCTTGTCGAGGAGATGGATTATATACCGTTCAAGCGTTATATTGTGAAGGCAAAAGACTTCGGTGTACCGCAATTGCGTCCTCGTTACATTCTCATAGCTGTTCGCAAGGAATTACTCCTCTCCGCTCCTCTTCTTGATCCGTTTAATATTTTGCAAGACATGCGTGAGAAGTTCCTATCGAAGCGCGGTCTCGCTGCAGATAAGGAAGTTACCCTGCAAGAGGCAATTTCTGACCTCGAAAGGGCTCACGGTGACGTCGAATGTATTGAGTCTGGCATGAATAACTTCCGCCAGGGTGTATACGGACCAGTCCAGGAACAAAACCCATACCAGGAGTTAATGCGCCGATATCGGAACGGAGGCCCAATAGAAGCAGGGCAGATAGCCGACAGCCATCGCTTCGCTAATCATACACCCGAGGTCGAAGCAAGGTTTTACCGGATTATTCACGAGTTTCGTCCAGGTATTCAGCTGAGTAGCGAGGAGCGGAAAAAATTAGGGCTCAATAAGCACCGCATCGCACCTTTAGCTCCCAACGAAGCTTGTCATACCTTGACTAGTCTACCAGATGATCTCGTCCACTATAGCGAACCTCGCATACCGACTGTCCGAGAATACGCGAGAATTCAGTCTTTTCCGGATTGGTTTGAGTTCAAGGCAAAGTATACGACAGGAGACAAGCATCGACGCGAACAAGTTCCGCGTTACACACAAGTAGCAAATGCGGTTCCTCCTTTATTGGCCGAAGCGGTAGGTTTGGCCTTGCAGGAATTCCTAGTAAAGGTATCACTCCTACTCACCCAGGATATCTTTTACTCCGATACAGGAGGAGCATCAACCACCGATGTCTCATCTATCGTTGATTCAAGATTAGAGCACGGTGAAGAAACTATCTCGGCCGAATCCGGTGTCACGGAAGGACAGACACCCTCGCTGCTTGCTACTTCGTAGACAGTTGTTGCTTCTGCGACGCGTACTATCGGCAGCTCTACTTGTCTAAGTGTACTTTGCTTGTAGAACTTACACTTCGCCTTTAAAGGACATTGTAAGCAGAGCGGGGTACATAGCGAATATCAGCGAGCTTGCGTGGACCGAAAAAGCGCTCAAGGACTCTTGCCATATTTACATCTATTAAAGGTTCTGGTTGGTTGTAGAGCGTTAAGAGGGCAGCATTGGCAATATATTGCCCTATCCCTGGAAGTCGCTCTAACTCGGAACGCGACGCGGGAAGCGAACCGCCACGTTTCTCAATGGCAGTGGCAAGTGATTGAAAAGCTTGGGCTTTCTGTAACCACAGGCCTAGAGGCTTGAGATACTCTTGCAGATCCTCGAAGCTTGCATGTGCCAGCGTACTCCAAGAGGGGTAGCGATCGAGAAAAGTGTTGTACACCTGTGCTATTTTGGCTGCTGTCGTTCGCTGAAGTAAAATCTCCGCGACTAAAATCTCATAGGCAGTTCTTCCCTGTTCCCGCCAAGGAAAAGAACGACCATGCATGCTAAACCAAGCTAGTAACTTGGTGCGCAACCAGGGAATTCGGCTGACAATCTCGAAATCCAAATCGTATTCAGGTAGGATTCTGCTTTGTTTCGTCAATTAGGTAAGTCCTTACTTGCCTTGCGCTAGTCATCTTCAGAACAGGTAGGTCTTAGGTTTGCCCGTCAAGCCCTACTTCCTTTTCGTGTATTTTCCTTCGAAGGCGTTCCCGGAATGCTGATGGATCGCAGCCAAAATGGGCTTCTCTGTGACAATTTGGACAAATGGCAGCCACGTTTACCGGTATATCGGGGCCATCGTCTGCAAGGCGGTTGATATGGTGCACCTCGAGAAAGGGCTGGCCATTATTGTCCACGAAAGGTGCAGCTTTTTCGCAATTTTCACAGGTACCCCCTGCCCTAAGCCTTGCATATGTCCTAATTTGGACGCTGCCCTTTCGAAACTCCCTCGTAGTGATGTAACCTCTTTTTGGTCCCTGCTCTCTTTTTAAGAGCTTTTCTCTCAGTGGTTTCAGCGCCAGGTCTTCACCTGCAAGGTAATCCGTGTCGTCATCAACTGTGGTAGTAAGAGCCTCCTTTACTGGTACGAGGTGGAACAGGATGAGCTTGTCACCTGAACGCCTTCCTGTGTCCGGGATGTAGAACTCCCAAGAACCAACCAAAAACGCTCCTTCATGCTTGTAAAAACTCGAGTATCCTCCCTGGGCCTGCACTTCTCTCGCCGTGGGGTGCCTAGTGGTGAACAGGAGAACTGATCTCTGGCCTTCGATCAACAGCCGGTTGGCCGGGCTGTCGGGGTTTTGGTCCCCATTCTCGCCCTGGCCGAAGTAATTCCAGGTGCCGTCAGCATTCTTTGCATCTCCGTATCCAGCACTTTTTGAGTGGCGGCCACCAGACGTAATAATTACGCAACTTGGATCGCCCGGCCCCCATATAATTCCACTTTGACGCTGCTTACTACCTACTACCGCCAAGAGCTGTGAACGAGCATATTCTCTTCCTACTTCAAAAACTGACTCCATTTTTATGTCCCATATCGTCCGATAGAAATGTTATGACCTACCCTCTTAGAGAGCTATACGATGTCAACTAGCGCTTAGAAATGAACCTATCCAATATTGTAGCTTCCCTCCGAGAGGAACATCTTGGTGCTTTTATTTGAAAGCTACACACTTTGTGGTTCGGCGAAAACTAAGGAATCCTGCCCTATGCACCAGCCAAGCAACTCCTTAGTGCTGCGTTCCTCATTGGCACGAATAAAACTCTCAATCAAGGCCTGGAGCCTAAGCAGGCATGTCCTGCTCTTAGGTTTAGCTGACAGGAATGCTAGCGCCAATGAGGAACGCAGCATTAGGCTGTAAGGATAATCTAGCGTAACCTCTTTTGAAGTATATATCTTCTACCTTCGGTAGTAATTTCTCTACCACGCCCTCCTAGCTTTAGAAATCCTAGCCTTACAAGGAAAGGTTCAACTTCTCCAGTAACGCGGTCCTTGTCGACCGTGCCTAACAGATTGAGCAATGTTTGCTCACCTACCGGTTTGTTCTCGTGCTCTAAGAGAGAAAGGTAATCCAAGTCAAGGGAGGTAAGACCTATTTCATCTCTATCACTAGCTTTTCTCACCTCTTCTAAATGCTCATGCAGGCTATATTCAGGGTGTTCCGACACAGTAATTTCAGTGACAAGCTCTTCAGCGAGCTGGAGCGCAATTCTCGGTACTCCGCGGCCTAGCCGAGCGATCTCTAAATAAATTTCCTTGGGCCAATCATATAGTAACTTCTGCTGGAGAATCTCCGCAACCTCCTCCAAATTGTACTCTTGAAGATGAATAAGGGTACAGCGACTCCGAAAGGCTGAATCGACATCAGAGGTCCTGGTAGTCGCGAATAGGAACGTTGCGCTATTCACCTGGGCAACTTGATGAGAAAGTGTTACGGTCCTATCGGCAGCCTCGAGCATGGTCAGGAGGCCTTCTTGTAGCGAGCGGGGAAGCAGGTGAACTTCATCAATGAAAATAACGAGGGGTGGATATTTCATGACTGGTAACCCCGCTTGCTTACCTACTTCGGAAGCAGCCAGTTCTTGCTGACCAAGCTCTCCGCGCACCAGGTCAAAAAGCCTCTCTCGTGAACCTACACTGCGCCCATCCAGCCGCACGAATGGTAATCCGAGCGCTATTGCCATTCTCCTGGCGAGTTCAGTTTTTCCTGTGCTCGGTTGACCGGTAAAGAGATAATTCTTTGAAAGATGAGGAGGGTTCTCGATGAGTGCTCGTAGCAAATCTTTAGTAACTCGATTTACGGCATTCTCATTGCCAACGAACCCTGCGAAGGCATTTCGTACTTGTTCTCTAAGTATGGGAGGTACAGGGGATTTTATCTCCTGGGATAGTGTTCGAGGAAATTTCTCTTTAGCTTGGTTAGCACTGGTGGCATTTTCCTTCAAGGCGCCTGCTTTGCTAGTAAAAGCTTTAACGGGAATTTCCTCCAGCAACTCGCCCCAAAGGGAAAGGTGTTCAAGGGCAGGCGTAGTAGCTGAAGGCACGGCAGTCTCGCTATCAGTAGCAGTTTGATCCTGCTCGGAGACTTCCTGAATACCTGGCACACAAGAGGGGAAAGAAAAATCTAGCAGCTGCACGGCCCTCTGGGCAAGGGTAGAAAGATGTCCAACCCCCGATAATAGCACTTCGGCATCGTCCCGGTGAAGGATTACAGTGTCCTTCAAGCTATCGTTATCTAAGTCTATTATTGACGTGGTGCTCGATCCGCCGAAAACGAGCAGGCGCCCTTTCCTATTCACAGATATTGAAGCTCTGCCGTTAACAACCTCTTCGAGCACTTTTTGGTGCTTTTCAGCCCATTCTCCTGGAAGCATTTGGTGTATTTTAGTATCAGAATAGATACGAAAAGCAAAATCAAGACACTGGGCTAAGAGAGCGAATCTACAAGTCTCCCAGAGATCGCTTTTCGCGGTATTGCACCAGAGCTTTTCCAACAATTCGCCCATGCTCTCAGCCTGCTGTAAAAACTCGCGCAATACGAGGACAAAATTCTGGTCTTCATCCGATATAACCCGGAGGGATGTTGTCCTTAGGTCTTCGCGGAACTTGACTTCGACTGGAGTTATCTTTAGGGCAAGGGGCTCGTTCCCGTTGCCAAAGTGTATTGCAAATACCAGCAAGTCCGGTCGTTTCGTACCAGCTCCAGCATCTAGAGCAGAACGAATGAGGTCGAAAGGCCCTTGGTATGGGTCAACAGGCAAGAGTAGGTGTATGCAGTTCTCGCTCTGTACAGGAAGATAAATTTTCCTGTCCACGCCGCGAAAAGCATCTTGGAGAAACCGCACGGCAAGCAGTAGTCCAAGTTCAGCACGAGACTGGGATCCGCCTCTTGCAAACTGTTTAAGAATGGGTATTCCCCGTTGCGAAATTTCCTGCAGAAGAGCGTCTATATCGGGAGGCACTGCTGTTACAAGTCTAGTAGCGCTCGTAATAGCAGTGCGCATAGCCGTGGAGGGCTGTGCAATCAAGTAGTAACCGGCGCTATCTTCGTCGGCGCCTAGTATTCCTGGTAGCTCGTAATCCCAGAGATAAGCACTTTGGTGTTGAACTCCTCTAACGATACACGCTGGGTCTATCTGGCTAGATGTCACGGCCAAGTAGATAGACTGGCTGATACGCTTTCCGATCGCCTGTTGGTTTGGCTGGAATTGGAAATGAGTTATCCCGGTCGTGTCTGTGGCTATCCCTTCAAAAGCTGTTATGGACTTCTCGAGAGATCCAGCAAGGCCATCTGAAAAGTGTAATCTTTTCCCAACACGTGACTCCTTTAAAACCAAGGCGTTTTCGAGGTCTTCTCGCAAACGTATACGATACATACCACCAGATCCAATGGGAGAGCGCGTCACGCCATCTCTCCCGGAGGATAGCTCAATACCCAGTTGATCTAGGATGACAAGGTCGAGCTTTTGAGAGGCGCGAATATCCTCTAATTTGTACCACTTAATCCTTTCCTGTGTCTGTTCAGACAATTCTGCCAATTTTTCCGGGGAAGGATAAGTGGATTGTCGCATATCGTAAATTTCGGCATCGAAAGACCTGACCTCGTCCTGCGCATCATCGCCAAAGGTTGAGCACCATTCGATAACTCCGTCGACGCAAGCGGGTGAACTCTCCTCTGTTCCGATAATACCTATGCGTATAGTAGCGCGCCCTGGTAAAAGCCTAGACACTTCGTTTAAGCTATTGATGGCTTGTTTACTGCTAAATCCCCCTGATATCTCCCTGGATGCTAGGCCCATATCCGCAAGGTTCCCTAGGACTGCGCTTCGCCAATTCGCCTGATTATGATAGAATGCATTCCAAAGGACGGACCAGTGAGGATTATCACAAGATGCTGCCTGGAAAGAGCGAGGAGTACTAACTCCACCTGCTTGATTAAGATACCAGGTACCCATATCCGGGCAACGAGCCGGGTCCAGGAGGCCTACTGCTGGACAAGGATCTTCTAGCGAGCGTTCCATTTGTTCTTGTGCAAGAGAGTGCCATGCAATTTTCAAAGGGTGAAGAGGGGATAATAACATAGCTACAGGTTCTTCAGAAACAGAATAACCTGTGGCCTGGACGTTCGTCCAGCAGGCGTGAATTGCTATACTATCCAGCCACGTAGCTTCTTGTGGTGCTGCTTGTAGCCAATCCATGTAGGAACTCAAATATTGCTCAATCAATGGCACTAGTTGTGGGTTATTGAGATCGATCGCGGCTATCGACTTGGGATCCTTCTGCCCGACTTCCTCCAGCAATTTGTTGCGAAGGGCCTCCCTAGCTTTTAGAAAAGGTTGCGGCGGTACGAATCGTGGCCTGGGATCGATGTACGGACTAGCATCACCAAGGCGTGGGTCTTCCCAGTTCACGAGAGATGATTCCACCGCGCTGTGCCAGGATGCTAAAACCGGTTTCCAGCTCTCCTGAGAAGAAAGATATATTAATTCGAGTTCCTGCGCCCAATTTTGGGCTGGAATAGGCATCCGTCTTTTTCCGGGCTCTTGATGTGCTAAAATCAAGGATTGGAAACGTGTCTGGACTGCGCCGGCGGGTTCCTGGATGGAGAAGCTGATATTCCAGTCTCCTATTAAATTACCGGCCTTGTCTTTCAACACTACTTTTACTTCGTCATCATCTTCGACATTCAGTGGTAAGCTAATAGGGGGCGGTGATTGTACAGTGAAAACATTGCTAGGGACAGTCGCGCCAGGTGGCACCCATACCTCGACGCTGGCTACGCCTAGAGAGAAATAGATGTCAAGGTTGATCGAGCCTCCGTGAATTAGGCTTAAAACCTGTGTCCATTCCTTCTGTGATTTAGGCTTGGTAGGCAAGCGATTCCTGACAGCCCTGCGTGTTCTGGCAAACCCATGGCATTCGAAACTTTGCAAGCTCACTACATCTATCGAGTTTGCTGCAAATGTCGCAGCTTCTACACTGTACCTGATAGGTTTATTATGGACAGGGGGAGTGGAATCTAGGCAAGCGGTTATATCGCCTAACACGGTAGGGAGCACCGTTAGAGCGCCCTCGTATTTTCGGCTAAAAGCAGGCGTAGGTAACTGCCCGCCTCTAAGCGCGCTAGCCCGTAAATGCACTTCGTTTAAAACGACGAAGGGTTCTCCTTTAATGAGGGGATGAAGGTTTAAGGCATTTTCACATCGCAGTTCAAGGGGTTGCGGCCTGGGTCCTTCTATTTCGTCTAGCATTTGCTCGATTCGCTCTGCATTGAGAGCTTTCCACCAAGCTGGTGCAGCTGATCCAGGTAGATAAAACCAGGTTGGTGCAACGGCAAACATGGCACTAGATACTGCGCGTTGCTTAATATGGTGGAGTAAATCGTCGAGATCTCTTTGCTGCGAGAGAGATTGTGCAGTCGACGTTGCTTTGAGCTTTTCAAACGCATCAATTAGCCCATTTTCTACAAGAGTTCCCTTGAGGCGGTCCAGTATAGAGAGCGAATCTTTTAGAGAAAGACCTGTATCGCCAATGGATGGCAAGCCGACAGCAAGCGTCACTATGTCTGCTGAAGTTAACGTAGGGTCTGGCCTCGCTAGAAGATTATCTGCGATGACCCAGGGCACTAGGTTATTTACTGCTGGCTCGAGATCTTTAGATTGCTTTGTTACTTCCTTGAGCACCCAGCGTATTTCCGCTGTATTAACACCTGTATTCGTCACTATGCTCTGAATTATAAATTTCCACAACGAATCTCTAAAAATATCCGATCCTTGATTCGTGAGAGCAGAGCCCAGGACCTCAGTTGTATTCGCCAGCGAGTCTTGTAAGTTAATCCATGTGGACAGGTCCACGAGTATAATTACACGCTGCCTAGTATTTCGTATTGTCACTGTGTAATCCCAGTTGCATTCGCAACTGGCATATGACTGCACAACGCTGGGTGAAGGTACGCTTTGTACTTTCGAAAGGCCGCGAACTAGTAGCACAGAGACATCTATCAATGAACCGTTGCAGCTAATTTGCCAATCGCTAGTACCATTAGCTGTAAGTTGGTTAAAGACTAACTCCAAGGCTTCTATTGGTGGTCCAACCAGTATGGCTCGGAGATACGCGTCATTATTATGTCCTAGCGTAGATAGCGCATATTGTTCTAGAAACTCTTGAAGAGTTTGAGAGAGATTGATCAAGCTCATATAGGTCATCTACCTCCAGCTGAAGAGCTTTAAAACGGATTGACCAGAAGACGCCCTCCCGCCGCATCTGGACTATCTACAACCAACCCCAAACTTTCCAAGTCGCGTACCATCTTTCCAGTAGTAAGCTCACCAGCGAGTACAGACAAGCCATAATCGTTCAAGTGAGAGCGGAAATCTTCTAAACTCGCGGGGATTCCATCACCTTGTGCTTTGCAACACGCGTACACGAGTAATATGAGCATCGCGGGCCCTGGTTGCGCTGGTGACGAGGATCTTCTAGCCTGTTGCTTATTCAGAAGGAGGTATGACTGGTCGTAGGAGCTTTTCATCGGTTCAAAAGTCGTTATACGTCCTAAGCTAAACTGAGCAAAATATAGCATATTCCTGGTAAAACCGCTAGTGAAATTGAGTAACCCGGTTCGCGAGTCCAGCAGGTCAGAGCACTTAGCATTTAACCCCCCAGGCAATGCGCCTGCAATGGCATCTCGGTGATCAGCGACGTGCTTTAAGAACGCCTGGATGGTAAAGTAAGCTGACTGGTTAGAGGTAGATGAATATCCAATTATTTCATCTAGTAAGAAGAAGATTAGATTCACCCCAATTCGAGCGTAGAGCTGGCGCAATATTATTTGTTTGAGGAGAGAAACTGCATCGCGTCCAATTTCAAGTAAAGGTCTAGCACCACGATGCGCTAGCCATAAATCTTCTTCAATTTGCGCTTCGGAAGGAACAGGGTCGCCATCCATCACCTTGAGTGCGTATTGCCAGCAAGTATCATTCACATGGCATATCCAAAGTACATGCATTCCCAAGCCCAACCTTAGCAGCGCCTCGACAAGAACAGTCCATTGGCGGCGCGTGAGCTTCTTCTTGAGAAGTATCACGGCCTCCATGTCTCTGCAGAAACGCTCTGCAGGTGTACATCTCATTGATCTCTGCTTTTCACGAAAGGCGCAACTATCTTCATCATCCAGGATGGAAGAGGAATTTAAATAAAGCTGCGGGGTAGGTGAGGCGGGATGACTGGGTGCATTGAGTCCGCGCGCTATGAATCTCGCGAAGACATCATCGTTTTCGTCTAAATCAAGTGCTTGGCCCAGCGTTCTAAGAAGCTTATCCCCCTCGTCTTTACCGAGACCAGCCCCAACAGCTTGCAAAAGCAAGTTACCTGGGAACCAGCGGCTGCGTTTTTCTCCTAGCACGCAAGCAAACCATCCAACTCCTGGTACAAAAGGCATGAGTTGGCGCAGTCGAGCTGATTGCTTGGCCCGGCGTGGGCTTTCAAGACCTTGCAGGAGTAACATTTCCCATAGTTCTTCCCCTCCTAAGTTGGGGTCTCCCGAGATATCCTTCGAAAGGTGATCAATATCTCTCAAATCCACCGAAGCATCTCTGTTACCCAGGATCAATTTTCGATAAGTAGAACCTAAAAGGACCTCGCTCGTAGTATCCTCTGGCGCCTCTATACTAAAGATAGATGCGCTGTATGTTTTGTGAACCGTTTCGGTCGGTTCTTTCAAAAATTTCTCCAAGCTCATCTTCCGGCATCTCCTAGGCGCGAAGCTGTTGGGTCTGCGTCGCTTTCGCTTAGCTCTATGCTGAACTTCTCACCGACCAGGATCCTAGCTGTACTGTCGATAAATTTCTCTTTTTTCCTACACAGTTCTCCAGCATAGAGATGCCTAATACGATCAACAGAGGCTCTCACACTAGCAGGCAAGCTACTGCTTGCGCATCCCTCCCTACGAAGGCACAAGGCTAGAAAGAATTCAAAGGTTATAGCGATATAATAATTCATGCCGCTGATGACCAGCCGTGGTATATCGTGACCTGGATATTGTTCATTCCCCAGTGGAGCCGCAACGAAACGTAATCCCGGGACATCACCCTCCAGGGTAATGAGACTGCCCTTGTCCGCCCTTGGTTGACCAAAGCTCTCAACGAGGTTGAATCTGAACTTTTCACCGCCCAGGAGTGGCCGCATAGCTTCGTTAAGCTGCCTGAGCTTTCCTGGATCGTGAAGGGCTTCCTCGTAATCTGTTAAGTACTGTTGATTGGCATGATACCCCCGCCGCGTACCAATGGAACGCTTAGAAATTACCGCCGCCAGACTTCTTAAGAAACGTGTGAAACGGGCCGCTAGGTGCGCTCGGTTTCCCAGAGAATCTGGATACCATTCCTGTTCTGTTTTATCCAGTAAGTTGAGAAATAAAACTTCTAGAGCTGCCAGTCCACATCTTTCCGCTTCAATTCTACCCAGTTCTACAGACTGACTATAGTTCTCCTCGATTTCTCGAAGTAAATGAGAAGGGTCAGCGGGTGTAAAAATTGCTGGGTCCAACCTGCTATAGTCTTCCAATAGCTTTTCGCGGATGGGCTTTGATGAACTGGGTTCATCCTCGGTCAATACCCTGATCAATGCGCGAGATCTCTCTTGTCCCGGGATTTTCGGATCATCCTTGTAGATTCCTGCGAGTTCTCTCCACAGTTCCTTTTGAAACAAGGCGTGAGGATAAAGTCTTCTCACCAGGGCATATAGTGGACCAACAGCAAAATGATTCGTGGAATTTTGCAAGTTGTCTACTTGTTTATGTACCCAGGTACAGGGTTGCCCAAGATCTTTAAAGTCACTCCATTGCCCGACCACGATCTCTGCAATGAGCGAGAATGTATCTCTGAAATTCCAGCGTTGGCCGATAGCCAGTTCACCATGTCGAAGAATCACTTCGAGATTCGAAACATTACTGTTATCGCGTAACCACTCCGCATTTTGTCGGAATGGGCAGCAACCTCGGGAGGTACAGTCATTGCATCGAGAAGAGATTTCCCATTTTGCGTATTCGGTAGCAACATGCAGTATCTGGCGTACAGGGGCTTCAACGGCCCCGGTATGTACAAGCAGGCTCTCAAAGTCCA
>WNEZ01000916.1_pt1 | contig 24174 bp, 22 predicted proteins | sample 5400521 | NCBI WGS metagenome assembly WNEZ01 (sample SAMN13153339, study PRJNA577476) | soil metagenome | isolation source: 120 cm saprolite under Douglas fir tree site 2 hole 1 replicate 1 | place: USA:California | collected 2015-04-18
AGCGACGCATCGCTCACCGCCGTCGGCGGTGCGCTAATGACCGAGGCGACCTCGTTGGCAATGAAGTTGAAAAATCCGGTGCTGTCGTTGACACCACCGCGCACCAATGCGAGCGCTCCGTAATAATCCGTGACACCTTCACTCACCCACAGCCAGGTCGTTGGTTGGGCGTCATCGTACCTGTAGGGAACCATGTCAGCCGGACGCAGGCGCTTCACGTTCCAGGCGTGGAAGAATTCGTGCGAGTAGAGTCCGGGCAGGTACGAGGCGTCGAGCCCAGAGGTCGTGACTTCATCCACCTGCGAGCTCTGGTGTTCGAGGCCGCCTCCGTTCACCAGCGTGTCCGAGCGCTGGAAGATCGTGTAGTTGCGGAAAGGCGCTTCGCCGAAGACGGCGATCTGCGCCGGAACGAATTTCTGGAGCCATGCGAAGGTGCGATCCCGGCGCGCCGCGGTCAGGGTCGGTGCTGGATAGAAAGCGAGCCGAATCCACTTGCCGGCGATCTGGGTGCTGTCGATTGCAAACCGTCCGACGTAGAACGGCATGTCGGTCAGGTCGTGATAGTTTGCCGTCGTGAAGTTGTTGGTGCCCGGTGCGGGATCCATCCCGGTCGCAACACGCCACGATGCCTCCGTGCGAACCGAGACACGCGCCGGCCAATTGAATCCGCGGCCGGCCGGATACAGAAAGAGATTGGTCCCGTTGAAGAAGGCAAAGTTGGGAGCGGTCCAGGCAACGGCACGATCGACGGCGTCAGCCAGATAGTTGAACGTCACGCGCACTGTTCCGGCGGAGCGGGGTCTGATCTCCCAGGTCTGGAAGTCGAGCTTCCGCCAGTCGAGCGGGGCACCGTTGGACTCCGCTGAAAACTGTGACACCCGCCGAGCGAACCAGAGCAACGTGTAGTGTCCGGGCGACCAAGCAGGAAGCGCGAGAATGACCGGGTCCGTACCAGCAACGGTGAACGACATCGCGACTCCGAGCTGTCGTCGCCCGACGGCGGATGAATCGGCCGTTATCTCGTAGCTGATGTTGCTGATCGGAGCGGATACCCTTGGCGTCTGTGCCAGCGATGCCTGAGCGGTACCGAGCACGATCACAGCGAATCCAAGCTTGTGAAGCATTCATCCTCCAAAAACAGAACCGGATGTGAGTTGCGGGAAGCGCAGATTCGAGTTGTTAGCTCGAGCGTCGTGGTGTCACTGAGAGATTTCAGCCTGATGTGCTCGGGCGTCGAACCTCTCGCCGTCAGAGAGGTATGATACGTTAGCTTGCGTCACACTCAACCGAAACACCCGTGAACAGCTTCGCGACCTGGGTCGCTCTTTCCTGTATCTTTTCCGTCGAGCTCAGCGCGCAAACAGCGCGACTGACAGCAGCTCCCGCTCGGCCCGAGCCTGGAGCAATCGTGCGTCTGACATTGAGCGCGCCGGTGTCACGTGCGGACTCGGTTGTTTCGGTTCGCGGGAGCCTCGCCCGCGAGCCGCTTCATTTCATACGTTTGACACCTGGTACATGGCACGCGATCGGTGGCGTGCCGGTCGACACCGAAGGCACTCTCGTCGCGAGCGCGGTCATCGAACGCTCATCGGGAAAAACGGAGAGCGCGAAGGTGCGCTTCTCACTCCCCAAGGTGCCGCCACCCGTTGCACAGCCGCTCGCGGTCGACAGCAGCTTCACGAGGCCGCTCGATTCCGCGACAAGGGCGCGGATCGACCGCGAGAATGAGCGCGCCCGTGGGATCGGACGGCAAGCACACGATATGCCGGCCATGTGGACCGCATCGTTCCTCAAGCCGCGAACATCCGTGATCACGAGCGAATTCGGATCAGGCCGCCTGTTCAACGGCGCGCTCACTACGCGACATCTCGGCGTGGATTTCAGGGGCGCGGTCGGTGAGCCGGTGCGCGCAGCCAATCGAGGCGTCGTCGCACTCGTCGACAATTTCTTTCTGGCGGGCAATGTGATCTACATCGATCACGGCGCTGGAGTCGTCACCGCATATTTTCACCTGAGCAAGACACTGGTCGCGGTTGGCGACACTGTGAAGCGCGGACAGGAAATCGGGCTGGTGGGAAATACGGGACGCGTCACTGGCCCGCATCTGCACTGGGCGGCGCGTTATGGGGCCATCACCGTTAATCCGCTGGACCTCGTCGCGCTCGGCGGCAAGTGGTATGTGGGCTCTTCGTCCCGTCTCTCAGCGCCAGCACGAACATCAGCTACCCGCTAGGCGGCGTCGACCGTTCCTCGAAGCGACGGTAGACCGTTCCCCGACGCGCTACGAGCGCTGATCAGTACTTCATCGTGGCCGGCTGAAACGTTCTCCAGCTGTGCCAGAATTCCTGCGAAGCGTTCACGGGCTCGAGCGCGCTATTCACGCCCCTTCCACTGAACGCGTAAGTGGTGGCGCCGGCGACGAGTGAATCGTGTCGAACGGAAAAGCTCGTCGCCGCACTGGGGCGTACGAAAGCGCAGAAGCTGCTCTTGTCCGACGCGAGAGCGAGTACGATCGGCTTTCCACCAAGGATATCGTTCACGACGCTCTCACGGCGAAGGCGATTCCAGTCGTACGCCTTGCTCTGCCCATTCACCGTGATTCCCACGACCCAGGCCTTGTCGTGCCAGGAAACCGTGTCGGTACCGGTAAGCGGTTTGCGGCTCTTACCTGTCTCGTAGTCGAAGTCCTTCGAGTAGTTCGTCGCCAGCGCCGAGTCGGGCTGCATGATGAGCGATCTCGGATGCTCCCTCAGCCATTCCGACAACCTGACCTGACGGCTCGGGAGCTCGATCAGCGCCTTGCCCTTGCTTGGCCCAGCGATCGCCTCGCCATTGGCCTGACGCCACCAGCTGTGGGTGGTTGCGTCCTCGAACATCGCGTTGAAGTGATCCATTCCGACAAGTCGAAATGTCTCGGTATGTCCGTCGACGACCGGACTGAACACGCGGCCCGTTCGGCAGACGGTGCAATAGCTCACCATCACCGGCTTGCCCGCCACGGTGTCGCGCACCTGGTGGTGGTACCCGATGAACTGCACCGGGAACGCGCGAGCGTCGCCGTCGATTTCGATGCCGACGACCAGGCGCGAGATGTCCACCTTATTTCGATCGGCCCGCAGCATGACGACCGACTTCGGCGCAATGAACATGCGGTCGGCGACCATTTGGAAATTGATCGCGTAAGCGACCACGGCCGCAAACACTAACAGCACGGGTACAGCGAACCTTTGGCGGCCCGGAGCGCCCCAAGCAGAGGGTGCTCCCGCGACGACCATCGCCGCGAAAATCGCTCGGAACAGCCACCGCCAGGAGTACAGCAGATACGCCAGGTCGATGCTTGCCATTCGCTGGCTGCCCGGCATCGGCATGATGAAATACACGTTCACCACTTCGAACAGAACGAGCAGGCAGATGCCAACGTAAAACAGTTTCTTCATGGCGTTAGCGTAACACCCGCGCGCTCAGCGGCCAATAGTTTCCTCCCTGGATTGCCGCGCTCGCACTTTACTTCGGTGGGAGCGACGCAGCGTAGTCAACTCCGGTCTCTACCCATTTCGCAAGCGCCTTATCCGTTTTCAGGCCCTCGGGCGCGACGAGAATCCAGCCTTTCATCGGCCGGGTGCCGAACAGGCGAGTGTGCTTTTTTGCGAGTATTTCGTCTGTCTCCGCGGGTACGACCCGTACCAGCATCTCATCCTTACGCACGGCGCAAGCAAGGTTGCCATTGAGAAGGAATCCTACCCCACCAAACAACTTCTTTTCAGTCAGCCCTTTTTTCTTGCCGAGCTGACTGCGAATGCGCGCCGCGAGTCTGTCATCAAACGTCATCGATCACTCCGTGAGCCAAGATCAACCCGTCTGCTGGAGATATCGTTCCACATTCCTGGCGAGTCGTCGTGAGGCGAGGTTCGCCTCGAACAGGTGACCTCGCAGGCTGTGCGTGTATCCCATGAAAAAGACCCCGGGACGAAAGGTGGGGTCTCCGGACGGATCGAGCGGCTCTTCAGAATCGTTCAGCACATCCTTCGTCTCGAGAAGCTCGTTCAATCCCGTGCTGAATCCCGTAGCCGCGATGATGGCGTCAAAGGACTCCGCGCTGCCGTCTGCGAAGACAGCTCCTGTCTCAGTCAGACGCGCGAGCGCGGGCCGGATTTGCACCAGATCCTGCTTCAAGGCTCTTACGAATCCGACGTCTATTACGGGAACCCGCCGGGCCGAGAATGGCATCCACTCCGGTGTCTGCAGACCGTAACGAGTGAGATCTCCGAGCACAATCCGCGCGGTCAGTCGTCCAAGCCGGTCAGCGATCGCGGCCGGCAGGAAGTTCAGGAGAATTCCCGTTCGCTGAACCGGCATGCCGAACGGATCGCGCGGAACGATGGGCGGCGGAGTCCGAATGCTGAGAGCCACGAACGCGGCTCCATTCTCGGCGAGATCAGTGGCGATCTCCGTGCCGCTGTTGCCGGCACCGACGACGAGCACCCGTTTCCCAGCGTAAGGCAACGCGCTCGTGTAGCTCGAGGAATGCACCAGGTGACCCCGATATGTGTCGCGCCCGTCCCATTCGGGCAGTATCGGAATGCGGTATTGGCCAGTCGCGATGACGATGACGCGGCAGCGCCAATCACCTGCAGCAGTCACGGCCACCCACGATGACGGCGCCGTAGAGTCCATTCGGATTTTGCGCACGGGACAGCCAGTCACCACTTCCAGGTTGAAGTGCTTCGCGTACTCACCGAGGTAGGCGATGAACTCCTCCCGCGAGAGATACTTGGGATAACGGCGAGGAATGGAATGGTGGGCGAGTCCGGAGAATCCACGCACCGTGTGGAGATGGAGGCGGTCGTAACGCCGCGCCCAGGTACCGCCCAATCGCTCATCCTCCTCGAGAATAATCGACTTGATTCCACGCTGCTCGAGCGCGCCCGCGGCGGACAACCCGGAGGCTCCCGCGCCTACGATGACGACCGTGGATTGTGGCAAGAGAGCTTCCTCAGTAGAAAATCAGCTTCACGCCGGCGACGATGAGCACCAACGAGAGCAACTGCCTCAACAGCGGTGCAGGCGCACGTTTGCTTCCATAACTGGCGCCGATCCACCCACCGAACACGGCGGCGGCGCCCCAGATCGGAACGCTGGGCGGGAGCTGCGCCACGCTCGAGAGATGGCCGAGTAGTCCGGCAATCGAGTTCACGAGAATGAATGGGGCGGCGACGCCCGACGTCGCTCTCGTCTCTCCCCATCCCATGTAGAGTATCAGCGGACTCAGGAATATTCCGCCGCCAACGCCGGTGAGCCCGGACAGAAATCCAATCGCCACTCCCGCCACGAGGGCAGCCCAGAATGGCGGGAGATGCGTTTCCTTGTTGAGCGGTTTGAGTGACGAGCGGAACATCCACACGGCCGCGTAGAGCAGCACCATTCCCACTAGAATCTTATACGTCCGCACCGGGAGCATCGTCGCTCCGCCCAGGAACGCCGCGGGAATCGACAACACCGCGAACGGCCAGAAAAGTCGCCACGAGAACAATCCGGCGCGATAAAACTTGAACGTCGCCACTGCCGCGACCAGGATGTTGAGCGCGAGCGCCGTCGGCTTCATGACGCTCGGCGCAAGACTGAAGAGGCCCATCACCGCCAGATAGCTGGACGCGCCGCCATGTCCCACCGATGCATAGAGCGCGGCGCCCACAAAAAACAGAATCGCGATTATCAGTGTCTCTGAAACAGGCATTTCTTTTCGGCGTATATTCTTGTTCCTGCCTCGACGCTTCCCCGGCGAAGTTACATGACCGAATACGCCATCGACATAGTCAACGTCACCAAGCGCTACGCCGAGCACACAGCGGTGCGCGATCTGACGCTGCGCGTTCCGACAGGAAGCGTGTACGGGCTCCTCGGTCCCAATGGTGCTGGAAAGACGACTACCATTCGGATGATCCTCAACATCATCGCGCCCGACTCCGGGATGATCCACATCTTCGGGCGTCCGTCGAACGATCCGAAGATCACCGAGCGCCTGGGCTATCTCCCGGAAGAGCGCGGTCTGTATCGGAAGATGCAGGTGCGGCGCGTTCTGAAATTTTTGGCTGAGCTCAAGGGCGTGAAGGGCAGAGACGCGGATCGCCGGATCGACGAATGGCTCGAGCGGCTGTCGCTCAAGACACCGGAGAAGGACTGGGGACTCTCCAAGATCGACGAACTCTCGCGTGGCATGCAGCAGAAGGTCCAGTTCATCGGGACGCTGCTGCACGATCCCGATCTCGTGATCCTCGACGAGCCGTTCAGCGGGCTGGATCCGATCAACGCTCAGGCGCTGAAGGACACCGTGGTCGAGCTCAAGAAGCGTGGGAAGACGGTGATCTTCAGCACCCACCTGATGGACAACGCCGAGCGGCTGTGCGATTCGGTCTGCATCATCGCGCGGGGCGAGAAGGTGCTCGATGGAACCGTGACCGGGGTGAAAGAAGAGCACGGGCAACGGAACATCGCGCTCGCGCTCGACGGCGACGGAATGGCGGGGATCGCGTCGATCCTGCGCGATAACACTCTCGTGAAGCGCGCCGACGATTCAAACCGGTTTTTCGAGATCGAGCTGGCGCCCGGCGCAGATCCGCAAGTGTTACTTCGTCGGATCGTCGAATCGGGCGCGGCCGTTCAGAGATTCGAGATGATCCAGCCGTCGCTTCTCGAGATATTCCTCAAGAAAGTCGGCGCGAGTGTCCGAGAGCCCGGAGCGGATGAGTGGTCGGGCGGTGTCGAGGAGGGATGACGGGACATGGCTAAGCTCTGGGCGATCATCAAGCGCGAGTACCTCGAGCGTGTGCGGTCGAAGTGGTTTCTGATCGCGACGTTTTTCGGGCCGATTTTCTTCGCCGCGATCATCATAGTGCCGGCGTGGATGGCATCGAAAAGCAAGGCGACGAGCGACGTCTATAACTCCATCATTCTCGATGCCACGGACACGGGATTCGGTGACCACCTGGCGGTGAACATTGCCGGTGATACCACGATTCCTGGCAGAAAGCCGATTGTCAGACTGGTGCCGCCGAGTGAGCTGACGAAGGCCGAGAGCACCGCGACGGGCGAAGTGATGCGCAAGGAGAGGACGGGTTACGTCGTCGTGGACCAGCAGACACTCGCCGGAGAATCCGCGCGCTACGCCGGAACTAACGCGACGTCGCTCGCCGACATGACGCAGATCAAGAACGCAATCCGGCAAACCATACTTGCGTCGCGCCTGCAGAAGGTCGGACTCGATAACGAGAAGATGAAGGAGATCACCTTCATTCCTCTCGACTTCACCACCGAGCGCATTACCGAGCGCGGCCGGGCGGGTTCGGGCATAGCGAGCGTACTCTTCGGCTTCGCGATCGGTTTCCTGCTCTACCTGTCGATCGTGATTTACGGGCAGACGATCATGAGCGGCGTGCTCGAGGAAAAGACGACCCGCGTCGCGGAAGTCGTGATGTCGAGCGTTCCGACCGACACGCTCCTCGCGGGAAAGGTCCTAGGCGTCGGCGCGGTCGGGTTGACGCAGCAGATACTCTGGATCGCGACGACTTACGTGCTGCTAAAGCTCAGAGCGCCGATCATGGCGAAGCTCGGCGCGCCAACGATGAATTTCTCATTACCCGACATCAGTCTCGCAGCTGGTGTGCTTTTCCTGCTGTTCTTTCTGCTGGGGTTCATTTTCTACTCGTCGCTCTATGCCGCGGTCGGCTCGTCGGTGAACAGCGAGAGCGAGGCAAGGCAGGCGGCGAGTCCACTCATGATAGTGATCGTCAGCACGGGCGTGTTCATTCAGCCGGTGCTGTTGAATCCGACCGGAACCACAGCACGCGTCCTGTCGCTCATCCCGATCTCGTCGCCGATCATCATGCCCATCCGGATGGCGGTTACGGGCGTGCCGCCGCTCGAATTGGCGGCGAGTCTCGGCTTTCTGGTGCTCGGTTGCGTCGCCGCCCTCTGGCTCGCGTCGCGGATCTACCGGGTCGGGCTGCTAATGTACGGTAAGAGACCCACCATGAAGGAAATGATGCGGTGGGTTAGCTACGCCAGGTAAAACCCACTGCGAGAAGAGCTAGGTGGGAGGTACGAGAGAGGCAGAGGTACGAGGCAGGAAGTAACTGCCAAGACATTGCGCCTCTACCTCCTACCTCGCACCTAGTACCTCGCACCCCCTACCTAGCTCTTCTCGCAGTTGCAGTACTATCAGTTTTTATTTCGGCTCTGTTCACGGCACTTCCGTTATTATTCATCAACCACCCGTCATCAGAACAAGAGAGGTATGAGGATGTACGACGAACGATTCGTCAGCCCAATGCGCCAGGAGCTCACGCAGCTCGGCGTCGAGGAGATGCGCACTGCCCAGGAAGTCGACGCGAAGCTCAAGAACGCGCAGGGAACCACGCTCGTGGTTGTCAATTCGGTTTGCGGATGTGCTGCTCGCAACGCGCGCCCCGCGGTTGCCAAGGCCATCCAGCATGGCACCAGGCCCGACGACCTTACGACTGTGTTCGCCGGGCAGGACGTCGAGGCGGTACAGAGAGCGAGAAGCTATTTCACGGGCTACGGGCCGAGCTCACCCCAGATCGCACTGCTGAAGGATGGGGAGCTCGTCTACATGCTCGAGCGGCATCAGATCGAAGGACGCACCGCCGACGACATCGCGAAGGATCTCACGCGTGCGTTCGACAAGTACTGCGAGGAAGCGACTACCGCAGCTTAAGACTGAAACTGCAACTGAACGGGTGCCTGACGTCAGTGGCGCAGTTGCCCGCGATCAGTTCACGACGCCCGGACCTAGTTCGGTGGCGCTCGCGGCACAAGCAACTGCCTGTGCCCTGATCAGCAATAGAAAAGTCGGAGCGTAGTGAACTATCGAACTGGGATCTCTGCAACTGACCGCTGGCACCCGTTCAGTTGCAGTTTTAAGCTTCGGGTATAGAGAGGTTAGAACTCGTCCCTCTTCCTTCTCTCGATGAATGGCTGCCCGTCGGGAAGAGTTTTCGGCTCGACCTCTCTGCCGGTTTCCTTGAGTACGCGGCCGCGAATGAATTGAACGGTTGCCCCAAGCAGCAGCGCCCAGAGGCAAACAGCGATCAGCCGCCAGAACAGGACCCCGGTCGCCATCGGTTGCCAGTCGGTGTATTCCGCTCTCGCCGTTCCCCACGGCTCACGGTGCAGGCCGATCAGCACCAGGCTCACCGCCATCTCGCCCGCCGTCTCGAACACCGCGAACAGGGCGGAGCGCCACGGCCACTCGCGCACTGGGAATCTTCCGAGGTGGAGCGTCGCCATCCCCAGTAGAAAGAGCGTCCCGAGTACGAGCGATGCGCCGAGGTAAGCGCTGGTGGCTTGGCCATGGGTGAGAACGACGGCGCGGAAGAGACGAATCACGACGCCCGTGATCAGCGCGAGCTCCACGGGGGATCGCGCGATCCTCGTGAACGCTGCCGGCTCTTCGAGATCCCATTCGCTCGACTTGAACAGCCGGCGGCGCTTCTCGACGGAACGGGGCTTCGTCACGGCCTCCAATGTAACTCCCGAGCGGATGTCGTCCATAGATTTTCCTGTCGAACCATAGGGAGAGCAGTCTCTTCTTTCCGATTCGACGCCGAGCGTCGGGGATGGGTAACTATCTGATCCAGTGCCCGATCCTGCTCCACCTGATGTCGGTGAGCATCGGCAGTGGACGATCGCTGTCGTCAGCGTTGTAGGAGTAATACACGAACAGCGGCTTCCCTCTCACGTTTTCCCTCGGGACGAAACCCCAGTAGCGACTGTCCTTCGAGTTGTACCGGCTGTCTCCCATCATGAAGAGTTTGTCCGGAGGGACGACGAAAGGTCCCCAGTTGTCGTGCGTGGGCTGCGCAGGCGCGGCACCGAATCGCGAGGACTTGAGACCGACCTTCTTCTGCCAGTCGAACAACGAGTCGACGGAGTTGCCAATGTCGGGATCGACCTGCGCAGTCACACCGTACCCCTGGCGCTGCGCGATTCCATTCACATAGAGAATTCCGTTCCGCATGTAAAGCGTGTCGCCCGGCGTTCCCACGAGGCGCTTGACCAGCGTCGGTGTCGGATCCGCTCCACGCCTGGCCTCGTCCGCCTGATAGGGCGACACGAATACGACCACGTCGCCCCTGTGTGGATCTCTGTACGCCGGAAGGCTCGCGTGGCTGAACGGAATGTGGGCACCGTAGATCGCCTTGTTGACGAAGAGCCAGTCACCGACGAGGAGTGTCGGGATCATGCTGCCCGACGGGATGCGGTACGCCTCCACGAGGAACGCCCGCAGCACGAGGAAGATCGCCAGCGCGCCGACGATCGACTTGAAATTCTCCCAGAGGTTACGGACTCGGGACTGCTGCGAAACGGGGCGCGCCTTTTGAGCGCGCCCCGCGTTAGACGAAGTTGCCAATTAGCCTAGGGGTTCCTGAGATGTTTGTTGACGAGCCGGGTCATCTCGAACATGGAGACCTGCCCACGGCCAAAGATCGGACGGAGATTATCGTCGGCGTTGATCATGCGGCGGTTCTTCGAATCCTGAAGACCTTTCCGCTTGATGTACTGCCAGAGCTTCTTCGTGACTTCCGTGCGTGGCATCGGTGAGCTGCCCACTACGCTGGCGAGATCGCTGCTCGGCTGCATTGGCTTCATGAATGCCGCGTTTGGCGTGCGCTTCTTGCCCGAGGATTTCCGGCGGCTGCTCTTCCGACCGCCCTTCTTTGCCGCCTTTCTAGATGACTTTCTGGCCGAAGACTTCCGGGACGAGGACTTCTTCCTTCCTTTGCTCTTCTTTTTTGCTGCCATCTTGTCTCCTTGTTTGGTGATCGGATGCGAGTTGGTACCAGTGTGAAACGCCGTCCGTCAGCGACGCAAACTATAGTCCCGCGAGGCGAAAGCAATAGGGAAAGCAAAGAGTTTCCCTATGAAAAACACGAAATCCCAGAGGGAAAAACGACATTTCGGGTTCCCGCTGGTCCAAGCGCTCCCCTCATTTTCCCCCTAGTTCCTCCAGCAGCTTCACCATTTTCACGTCGTAGGGATCGGGTGAATCGTCGTCGTCCGCTATGTCGTAGTTCTGCTGCGGGGTCTCGAGAATGAGCGGCACGTCGCTGCTGCGGTGGTCATGCATGAGCCATTCGAAGGGCTGCTTTCCTATGTGCCCGTCCCCTATGAGAACGTGGCGATCCTTGTTCGATCCCAGCTCTCCCGCGCTGTCGTTCAAGTGGAAGAAAGATGGCGCCTCGCCTGCGGCTTCCTCGAATTCGTCCAGCACCGTGGTGAATACCTGCTTCGACGCGGTGATGTCGTAGCCCGAGGAAAAGAGATGGCAGGTGTCGAGTCCGTAGCCGGTTCTCGCCCGGAGAGATGCTGGGACGCCGGCAAGAATCTCCCTCACCTCCTGCGCCGTCTTTCCCATGGTTTTACCGGCGCCGGCAGTGTTCTCCACGAGGAGGCGCGTGTCCGATTCGACCGTCTTCAGTGCTTCCGTGATCGCCTTGGAGATGCGTTTCGCCGAGTCCGCGCGATCGCTCGTTCCCGCCGAGCCAGGGTGAAAACACACCGCACCGACGCCGAGAGCGCTCGATCTTTCCAGCTCCTTGGTGAGTCCGGCGCTGGCCCTCGCCCACTTCTCGTCGTCGGGTGTCGCGACGCTCAGCACGTAGGCCGCGTGCACGACGACATTCGCGGGCTTGATTCTGGTCTTCGCCAGCGCTGCCTTGAAGCGGGCCACGCGTTCGGGCTTGATTGTCGCCTTGTCCCCGTAAAAGCGCGGGATGGCGGTAAAGACTTGAAGAGCGGTCATCCCCGCATTCCCCGCCCGGAGAACCGCCATGTGGATGCCGCCGTTGTCGATCGTGTGGGCGCCGATGTATCGAGTCATTCCGCCGGTCGTTGCAATTATTCTACCGTACAGTCCCTCGGAAGGGCCGGCGCAATCCGGGTGTTGCACCCGCGCGTCCGGACACTGATAATAGAGAAGTCCCCTCGGTTTGGCTGATGCGAACTGTCCTATCCCTCTTGGCTCTCTGCCTGTCACCAGCAGCACTTCAGGCGCAGATAGTAGTAGCCCATATTGACATTCTCACCGGACGTGTCACGGACCTGACCGGCAAGCCGGTGGCCGATGCGCCGGTCGGTGCGACATCGCTCGGCTCGGGTCTCACGCGCACGTTCACCACCGACGCGGAAGGGCGTTACAGGATCTTCTTCCCCGAGACGGCGCGGCAGTACGTGCTTCAGGTGAAGCGGATGGGTTTCGCGCCCGCGCAGAGAACGATCACGCGCCATACGAAGGATCCCGAGCAGATGACGATCGATCTGCAGCTCGGTGGAGCGCCACTCGCGCTGTCGATGGTCGAGGTTGCCGGGAACTCAGGTGTGTTGCCTTCGCGCGAGCCCGAGAAGGCTCCAGGCGTCGATGCCACCGTTCCCAATCCCGTCGCCGAGATTCTCGCCATGAAGGACTCCCTCCATCTGAGCGCGGTTCAGATCCTCGGACTCACCGACGTCGCGGACACGCTCCAGACGAAGAACGAAAGGATCTACAGGAGCATTCGCGCTCTGCTCTCGAAGTCGCAGGAGGCGGGCGATGTCACACAAATGGCGGGGACCGTGGCGCTGATGCTCGAGGAAGCGTCGGGTAATACCGCGCGAGCGGTCGCCGCCTCGGAAAGGTTGTTACGCCCGGAGCAGTGGCAGATTCTTCCTCAGAACATTCGCGACCAATTGGAAAGCGGAAGTACAGACACAGCGAAGCAGTAAGCGGCTGACGCCGAGGTGTCCTCGTGGGCGGCTCCTCGCGCAGCAAGAGACCGGGCGCTCACCGCCAGATTCCGTCGCGATACCCGACCCGCTCCGTCCCGCCCACTGAATCGTTGGGTGTCTTCCACCAGACTCTGATTCTGTTGTGGTCAAGGGCAACCCAGGGCGCAATCGCAAGAACATCGTCGGGTGTTACCAACCCGCGCTGGTCGAAAATGTGACCCGTAACGCGGGATAGCACGATCCCGATCGTCGGTCGCGTGGAGTTTGGATCCTCGAACACCACGACGACGCTGTCGCCGTGCGCGGCCACACTCGCCAAAGAAGGGGAATTGCCGTAGACCACGGGAACGGGCGAGTGAAACATTCCGCCCTGGTCCATCGAGTGCGCGAAGAACACGCCGGCCCCGTCGCTCGCCTCGATGAAATAGACTAGATGCACGTAGCCGCTGGAGGGATCGTAGAAAATTCCGGGGGCCGGCCGATCACAGCCGCGACGGCCGCGATCGCGCGACTCGACTTCAACCGGCGCCTTCCAAGTCCTGCCCTGATCTCCGGAGCGCTGCATCCAGAGCACGACGTTGCTGTCGCTTCGCGACGACCACCAGGCGCGAAATAATTCACTGCCGTTTCCAGCAGTGCGAATCGATCTGATGCATGGAGCACTCATCCCCGCGATCACAGGCATATCCGCGCTCATCACGGCGCTCCGGGTATCGGGATCGCCGAGCCGGGACTGGCGGTACGACACGTTGCCCCACTCCACCGGCTCGTGCACGCACGCCGGGAGTAGGAGCGCCAGCAACAGAAACGCTATCGGCCTCGCCCGCCGGTGCGCATCAGCGAGCGCCAGCGCTGTGCCTGCCAGCCCACTCTGCGACGGCCTAAACCGATATCTCGACGCGCGATTCCCCATTCGCGCACTCTAGCTCACTGCATCGAGCACAAGAAGCCCGAAAGGGGTCCGTTTTCAGTCGGCGGGTCGTATCTTTCGAGAGTATTCCGCACGCCATTTCGAGGAATTCAGGATGTCCGCCTCCGCAGTCAAGCCAGCCCGCTCCGGCTCCTCCGGCGCCAGCACCCGCAAAGCAAAACCAATCAACGACGGCCTCGGCTCCCAAAGCGCCGCTCCGGAAATGCCGGCACGAACTCTCACCGGGTTCAACGGAAATCGCCGCGTACCGCCGCCGGTGAACGAGCCGATCAAGAGCTATGCACCGGGATCTCCGGAAAGAGCCGCACTGAAAGACCGTCTGCGGTCGATGTCCAACGAACGGATCGACATTCCTAACATCATTGGCGGCAGAGAAGTTCACACCGGCGAGCTCGCCGAATCGGTGATGCCACACAACCACCGCCACGTACTGGCGCAGTGGCACCGCGCCAGCGTGGCAAGCATTGATCAGGCCATCGCCGCGGCAAAGGAAGCAGCGAAAGATTGGGCGAACTGGGCGTGGGAAGATCGTGCAGCGGTGTTCCTCAAGGCGGCCGAGCTGCTGGCGACGACCTGGAGGCAGACACTCAACGCCGCGACGATGCTCGGCCAATCGAAGACCGCGTTCCAGGCCGAGATTGATGCCGCGTGCGAGCTGATCGACTTCTGGAGATTCAATCCACACTACGCGCAGAGTCTCTACGACGAACAGCCGCTCAGCGACCGCACGATGTGGAACCAGCTCGACTACCGGCCCCTCGAGGGGTTCGTCTACGCGGTCACACCGTTCAACTTTACGTCGATTGCTGGGAATCTTCCGACGGCACCAGCGCTGATGGGTAACACCGTCATCTGGAAGCCGGCGTCGAGCGCGATGCTGAGCGCGTACTACATCATGAAGCTGCTCGAGGAGGCCGGGCTTCCTCCGGGAGTGATCAACTTTGTACCGGGTGATCCGGCGCTCATCTCGGACAAGCTGCTCGCCCACCGCGATCTGGCGGGAGTTCACTTCACCGGCAGCACCGCCGTCTTCAACAACATGTGGAAGACCATCGGCGCCAGCATGTCGCGCTACAAGTCGTACCCGCGCATCGTCGGAGAGACGGGCGGGAAGGATTTCATCATCGCGCATGCGTCGGCCGACCCCATCGCGCTCTCCGTCGCCATAGCGCGTGGGGGATTCGAGTACCAGGGACAGAAGTGCTCCGCGGCGAGCAGAGTGTACATCCCGGAATCGATCTGGCCGGAAGTTCGCGACCGCACCGTCGCGATCATGAGGGACATCAAAATAGGAGATGTCACTGACTTCCGGAATTTTATGGGCGCCGTGATCGACAAGAAGGCGTTCACAAAGATTGGGGAGTATCTGGAGCACGGACGCAAGAATGCGAAAGTTGTTGCCGGAGGTGTCGCGCGCGGTGAAGACGGATACTTCATCGAGCCGACGCTGATCGAGACAAAGGATCCAGCCTATCGCCTGTTGTGCGAGGAGATCTTCGGACCTGTCGTCACGGCGCACGTCTATCCCGATGTCAAATGGGCCGAGACGCTCAGAATCGTGGACGAAACGTCGCCGTATGCGCTCACTGGCGCGGTGTTCAGCAGGGACCGCCAGGCAATCCGTGAGGCTGCTCTCACACTGCGCAACGCTGCCGGGAACTTCTACGTCAACGACAAGCCGACGGGCGCGGTCGTGGGACAGCAGCCGTTTGGCGGTGCTCGCGGTTCCGGGACCAACGACAAGGCCGGGTCAAAGCTCAATCTCGTGCGCTGGATCAGTCCGCGTGCTGTCAAAGAGACTTTCTCCCCGCCGACTGATTATCGGTATCCGTTCATGGCCGAAGCGTAGGCTTTCTTTTTGTTCTAGATCTCGGCGCCGGTCAGTCGGGAGGGAGTCCTCTCCGGCGCTACGCTCGCTTGGTCGGAGCCCCTAACTGCACTCCCTCGCTCCGCTCGGTCGCGGGTCTCCTCCTCGCGCTCGCTTTGCAAAGCGCCTACGAGGACCCCCTCCCTCCTTCCCTGTCCCAGTGCGCGTAGAACCAGAACCGCGCGAGTTGTTGCGTGCGTGACGCCAACCGATATCGGTGCTGGGCGACAAGCACACTCTATCGCGCACGACCTGGTCCGGCACTCGACCGGGACTTAATACAGTGACGGAGAACCGCAAAGTTCGGTGGAATGAACAACGATCTCGCCGTGGACTCCTGGGGGAGCGTGCGCGCCAATCAAACGCTGCAGCACACTTCTAGGTGCGCACAGTTAAAGATCTATGCGGGAGAGGCGCGGTGTCCTCCTAGCGGCTTTGCGAAGCGAGCGCGAGGAGGAGACCCGCGACTGAGCGCAGCGAAGGAGCATTGTTAGGGGCTACGACCAAGCGAGCGTAGCCGCGGAGAGGATACCGCGACTCGACCCAAACCGAGATGATAAGGAAACGCTCCGATTAAAAGCGTGCCTCGACGTAGAGATTGGCGCGCACGGATTTCTCCGGATAAATGCCTTTGGCGAGATCGATGCGAATGAGCCCGTCCATGAACGACGCGCCAACCCCCGCTCCACTAAGTGGCCGGCCAGGATGCGAGAAATTCGTGCGATCCCCGGCCCAGCCGAGATCCCCGAACACGATCTTGCGGAATCCCGTCGACCGCGTGCCGAACTCCGCGCTGGTCATCCAGAAGGAATTTCCAATCGCCGCACCGGCTGTTTGACCGCGCACGGTCTGAACCCCACCAAGGAAGAATTGCTTTTGTATCGGGAGCTGACCGCCTGACGTACCGCCCCCGAGTGTGAGGGCGCCATCAATCGCGCTGCCGAGGCCGTGCGAGAGGGTGGTCTGCAGCGAGCCGCGCGAATAGTCGAAAGTGCCCGTCGCACCTTCGACTTTGATATCGGTCAGAGCGCGAAATCCGTGGGGATCGAGTCCGTAAGACGAGTGATGACCCGCCGCCAGTCCGACAATCTTTCCATTCACGGCGTTGATGTTCGTGAGATCTCCCCTCACTCCGCCGGGATGCGCGATAGAGAATTCCGTGTGCACCGTCGCGTCGAAATGCTGTTCGGCGAAGAGGCGCCAGCTGTTGATCAGCCCGTAATCCTTCTCACCCTTGAGCTCGGCACCCCACGTGCGGTAGTAGAATCCTTCGTCGCGTCCAAAGAAGAGCGCCGACAGTGAGCTGCTGAAGCCGAGCGGATCGCCCCAGTCGTTGGACGCAACGAGACGACGATACACGCCGACTCCGATCTTTCGGCGGCCATCGGTGCGATCGAGCGACAGCTCTCCATTCGGCGAGAGGTCAGCGACGCCAAGCCTCAAGAGCGCGTGCGTCGAGTACCCTCCGCCGAGCACCTGTTCGACCGCCAACGCGCTCGAGAATCCTTCGATGCGATTGAATCGCGTAAAAGGCAGTCCCCATGAAACCGTAGGCCTCTGCGGAGCAAACTCCGGTTGCGCCCCGAGCGTCAGCGCCTCGGAGACCAGCGCATCGCGCTCGGCCGTTCCGAACACCGCTTCGCCTTCGTCGTAGATGGATTTGGGGAGCTCGCTCGAATGCGCCAGCGCGACGGTGTCGCACGGCACTCTGATCAGAATGCGCAAATCCTCCTCCGATCTGTTCTCCCGCCGGATGCGCTCGGTTCCTTCCTTGCACGCGTTGCGACGGCGCTCTCTCCGGCCGGCACGCGATAAGGAATCGGTCGCCGTATCCATCACCGCGATCATCACGTCGGGTAGCGGCTCAGGACCGTTCACGCTCGAGTACGTGTAGCGCTGCTCGAGCTTGAACGGGATGTGCATGAAGCTCACCTGCGCCTCGCCCTCGATGGTCTGCGATCTCGGAAGCCAGAAGCGTCCCTCGTGAAGGCCGTACTCGACCGTGATGGCGCTGACGTTCGCCTTCATCGGAGTGATCATGGGCTTCACCCAGCGGGGGATGTCGTCGTCCGGGTCGTGCTCTTCCTCGTTCGCCTCCTTGGCAACGGCCATGATGTCCATCTCCTGCGCCATGCGATAAACCGCGCGCACGAGATGCGCGTTGGCCGCGTCGAACCACAGCGAGCCGACCGCGACGTTCCACCTGGGCTGTCGCGGACGAATGCGGAGCTCGCGCAGCTCGAGATGTTGCCCGCCGGGAAGCTGGAAGTTGACGGAGTCTCCAGATTCATAGGTGTAGTACGCCTCGGCACCGGCAGCGAGCGGATGAATTATCTCGTTCTCGCTAACGTTTGCCTTCGCGAGCCCCGAGCCGATCCAGAGCGTCTCTCGCCCCGGAGCGTAGGGAATGTCGCCCCCTGAGCCAAGGTCGACGTCTCCCTCTCCTACTCCATCGAGCATCGGGAATGCGCTGCGCTGGCCTTTGACATCGATGATCGCGCCCTTGCCGCGCTGCCACATCACATGCGCGGCTCGCTCACTCCGCATCAGCAGCCGGTCGCGGCCGATGCGCTTGAATCCCATTCCCACCGACATGCGCTCGTAGGCATTCGCGTCGTAACCGGTGAGGCTCGAGTCCTGTGCGAGTCTCGCTTCGCGTGCACGAAGCAGGAGGTCTCTGGCGCGGGGATCCTTGAACGCGCTTGCGAGGACTGCCGACGTGACGGGCAATTGCTTGGCACGCCGGATTTCTTTCCTGACCGAGTCCCTGACTCGCGCCCGCGCACGGAGCGAATCGCGCACCTGGTCTCTGCGAACCGCGATTGAATCGCTCTTCGCGCGCGCTACGCTATCCTGCTTCTCCTTGCCGACCTGAACAGCGACGTGGGACTGCGCGAAAACGACGGCGGCGAGGAGCGCTAGCATTCTCTTACGGTCTGGTCGGACGAGGAATGGTGAAGGAGACGCCCAGCTGCCAGAGGACGAGATCGGTCTTGCTGCTGCGCGCGTTTATGTTGATGGAGCCATCGGGATTGTCCGTGATGTCGCCCTCTCTCAGATACCTCGCGTGAGCACCGTAGTGATATCGTGCTCCAAGATTGAGGGCGCCAATCGATTTCCCGAATGGGATCATCACGCCGCCGCCAAACACCCACGCATGAGACCAGTCGTCGAAATTTGTCGTGGTAAAGGCCGATCCGGTGTTGTCCGTTCCGGAGAGCGATGACTCGGTCCAGAAATACGTTGCCGCTATTGCGGCATTGGCGTAGGGACGGAACCAGCCGTCCGGGATTTGGAGCTGTGTACCGATGGCACCGAAACCGATACGGTTATCAGTTTCCACATCCAGCGAAACGCGCCCGGTATTAGGAAAATTGACCCGCTGGGTTTCGCGTCCGTACTGAACACCACCCAGATCTGCGCGGATGTTGAAGTAGCCCTTCGGGTCTATCTTGAACATTCCCGTCAAGTCGAATCCGTAGCCGTTCGGAACATTGTTCGCGAACTCGCCCTTCGGCTGCGAGACTGCGAAATCGCCCCCGAACGAAAAGCGCGAAGGCAGCATCGTGACGTTGGATATCTGTGCATCAACCGCTGAGGCCGACGCGAAAACGAAAGCAGTGCTCAGTACCAACACGGCTTTGGACCGCATAGTTTCTCCTTCGGGTTTGGAACCCAGAGTTGGCAGGGACGGTGCCCCGGTCTATAGCCAACGCTATACCATGTTACGGTAACAGGTTAGACCGAGTTTCAAGTCCCATCAAACAGGTTATTGCCCTCTGGTCGTGACACTTCTTGTAGTCCCATGGTGACACCCTTCGATAATTCCGCGCCGGCCCTCCGAGTCCATGGACTCCGGAAGGCGTACGATGACGTCGTCGCCGTCGATGGTCTCGACCTCCAGGTCCAGACCGGGGAGTGCTTCGGCCTCCTCGGCCCCAATGGCGCCGGCAAGACGACCACGATCGAGATCTGCGAAGGTCTTCTCGCGGCCGACTCGGGCAGCGTCGAAGTGCTTGGCCGGCGCTGGGAGTCGGACGCGCGCGATCTGCGAGAGCTGCTCGGAATCCAGCTCCAGGACACCCAGCTCTCCGAGAAGCTTACGGTAGATGAGACGCTGACTCTCTTTCAGAGCTTCTATCGTGAGGCGCGCGATGTCGGAGAAGTAATCAATCAGGTCGAGCTCGAAGAGAAGCGCGATTCACGAGTCGGCGCGTTGTCGGGCGGACAGAAGCAACGGCTGGCGGTCGCGTGCGCGCTGGTCGGAAATCCGCAGCTCCTGTTTCTCGACGAGCCTACGACGGGTCTCGATCCAGTCGCGCGCCGGCAGCTCTGGGATCTGATCTCAAAATTCCAGGCGGAGGGAAAGACGATCGTTCTCACCACTCACTACATGGAAGAGGCCGAGCGACTATGCGACCGGGTGGCAATCGTGGATCACGGCCACGTGATCGCGATGGGAACACCGCGCGACTTGATCGATTCCGTGGATGTCTCGCGTCTTCCTCCGCCAGAGCCTCGAACGACATCGGCGACGCTCGAGGATGTATTCGTGTCGCTTACGGGAAGGACTCTGCGCGATGAGTGAGCGAATCCCGTTTCCGATCACTGACGAGATGGCGCGTTTGGAGCTGAAACCGCTGCGCCGCCGGGGCTTCATGAAAAGCTCGATGGTGCAGCTCACGCTCGTTCGGTTCCGCGAATTCATACGTGAGCCCGAGGCAGTCTTCTGGACATTTGTCTTCCCCATTCTTCTCGCGGCGGGATTGGGAATCGCGTTCAGGCAACGCGGTCCGGACAAGGTGCAGGTCGGTGTCGTTACGGGCACTCCTGCAAGCGCCGCTGTAATACAATCTCTCACCAGGGATTCCACGCTCGTCGTCTCGACGTACGACGATAGTGCCGCGGCGCGCGCGCTTCGCACCGGAAAGGTTGCGCTGCTCGTTGTGCCCGGGTCCGCAAAGGACAGCGTTCACTATGTCTACGATCGTGGGCGAAGCGAAGCCGTGAATGCGCGGTTGATGGTGGACCGCGCTGTCCAGATCGGAGCTGGCAGAGTCGATGCTGTTCGCGCGACCGATACTTACGTAACGGAGGCCGGCTCGCGTTACATCGACTTCCTCATTCCTGGCCTGCTCGGCATGAATCTCATGGGGAGCAGCATCTGGGGACTCGGCTTTTCCATTGTCACCGCACGCAGCAAGAAGCTGCTCAAGCGTTTCATGGCGACGCCGATGTCGCGCGCGCAGTATCTCCTATCATACCTGTGCTCGCGCCTCGTCTTTCTGATTCTGGAAGTAGTGACTCTCGTCGGCTTCGGACACTGGGCATTCGGGGTCCCGCTTCGCGGCTCCCTCGCGATGCTGTTTCTGATCTGTGTGCTGGCGGCAGTCTCCTTTGGCGGTTTGGGACTTCTAACTGCATCTCGTGCACGCACGACGGAAGCGGTATCGGGCATCATGAACTTTATCATGCTGCCGATGTGGATCTTCTCTGGGGTGTTCTTCTCGTCCGCGAACTTCCCGCGCATGGTGCAGCCCTTCATCAAGCTGCTGCCACTCACGGCGGTGAATGATGCGCTGCGCGCCAACATGCTCGAGGGAGCATCGTTCGCCGCGGTCAGTCCCCAAATGCTCGTGATACTCGTGTGGGGAGTAGTCACGTTCTTCGCCGCGCTCAAGCTGTTCCGCTGGCGCTGATGAGCGATTCCGCTCCTGTCGCCGCCGAGAACCTTCTTCAGGTCAACGACGCCCTTTCGATTCCGCGCAGCGAGCTCGACGTGCGAGTGTCGCGCGCGTCCGGCGCCGGGGGGCAGCACGTCAACAAGACATCATCGCGCGTAGAAATTATCTGGAACGTCGTCGAGTCGCGCGCGCTGAGCGAAGAGCAACGTTCTCGTCTCAGGCAGAAGCTTGCCTCCAGGCTCACGACCGAGGGAAGTATCCGCGTCGTCGCGAGCGATATGCGGAGCCAGAGCAGGAATCGCGATCTGGCGGAAGAACGACTCGCCGATCTGGTTAGACAAGCGCTGATTATTCCAAAGAAGCGAAGGGCAACCAAGCCAACTAGAGCGGCAAAGGAAGCCCGACTCGAGTCAAAGAAGCGACACTCGAGCAAGAAGCGCGATCGCCGCACCACACCACTCGACTGATCGAACTGCATCAATAGCGGCGCAGATTAGATTTGTGCCGACCTTCTCACCCGTCTCCATCTCCCTTCATTGAACGACGGACGCGGTCCGCCTTCATTCCCCCACATTGAACGGTAAACCCGGCCACGCTTCGCGCGCGCAGATAGTCGCCGCGTTTGCTTCGATCTACCTGATCTGGGGATCGACGTATCTCGCGATCCGTTACGCCGTCGAGACGATTCCCCCGTTCATCATGGGGGGAATTCGTTTCCTGGTGTCGGGGGGGATGCTGTACCTGTGGGCCCGATCTCGCGGCGCTCCCAGGCCGACGCTCCTCCACTGGCGCAACGCAGTAATCGCTGGTGGCTTTCTTCTCCTCGGCGGAAATGGCGCGGTGGTGTGGGCGGAGCAGTTCGTCCCGTCAGGCCTCACCGCGCTCCTCGTGTCGATTCTTCCCTTCTGGCTTGTGATCATCGAATGGGTCAGGCCGCCGCGTCGGCGTCCGAGCGGTGCTGTTCTGGTCGGATTGGTCCTCGGCTTCATTGGAATCATCGTGCTCGTGGGACCATCCGATATCGGCGGTCATGGAAACGTGAGTCCTCTTGGCGCGTCGGTGCTCATACTCGGCTCCTTGTCGTGGGCGATCGGCTCCTTCTGGTCGCGTGACGCCCAGTTACCCGAGTCGGGGTTGCTCACCACGGGCATAGAGATGCTCGGGGGCGGCGTGCTGCTGCTGATAGTCGGCGCACTTGCTGGCGAGTTTTCGCATTTCGACATCCATGGCATCTCAAACGCGTCTGCGGTCGGCCTGATCTATCTCATCACCTTCGGGTCTCTGCTCGGCTTCACGTCCTACATCTGGCTGTTGGACAAAGTCTCGCCGGCGCGGCTCGGTACGTACGCCTACATAAATCCCATCGTGGCAGTCCTGCTCGGGTGGGCGATTGCCGGTGAAAGACTGTCGCTTCGTACCGGGGTTGCGGCGGCAATTGTGATTTGCGCGGTGGCACTCATCACGACTGCACGAACTACCACAACCGCACAAAGCATTGCAAAGTGATTCGCCTGTTTACAGGAGCGAGGGCTGGCGGGCGATGGGTGATCAACAGCCACTTTCAGTTTTTATCAGGGCAGCGTATTGATAGTTGTCGATACAGTAACGCCGCCCGGCGGCCACCAGAAAGGAGCTGTCATGATCGCGTCCGACATCCAGAATGCCTACAACACAACCAAGTGGGCGCTCTTGCTTCGAGGCCTACTATCCCTGGTCGTTGGTATCGCCATAATCTGGCGGCCGATGACGTCTGTGGTTGCACTCGCGCTGGTAATTGCGCTGTGGTCACTGTTCGACGGAATCGTCAACATCGTCCGCTCATTCGGTTTGCGCGGCATCGTGCAGCACTGGTGGGTGATGCTGCTCGCCGGAATTGTCGGCGTCGCCTTCGGCGTGGCAGCGTTGTATTACTTCCCGGGCCTCTCGCTGACCTTCGCGGTCATATGGACGGCGTACTGGCTCACCCTCTCAGGGATCATCGCGGCGTACGTCGCATGGCAGGAGCGTAGCGCCGGACTCTCCTGGGGATGGACGATGGCGTTCGCACTCGTAGCGATCGCCGGAGGGGTGTTCGCGTTCATGAATCCGGGGGCTACTCTCGCCACGCTCCTGGGCGTGCTTGCGGGATTCGCGATCTTCAGCGGAGTGCTTTTGCTCATCGCCGCTAGCAGGATGATCTCGGTCCAGCAGGATATCAAGCGTGCCGTGCCTAATGCGGCACGGGCTTGAGGCCGATCTGGAGACATTGTAGCGAACAAGAAAACGCTTTACCCCTGAACCTGAGGAAGCCTCTGCAACAATTGTTACAGAGGCTTCCTCATAAACATTCGCTTTCTTCTTGACGGATGCTACAGGCGTGCGTACTGAGTAGACAGCGCCCGCGAGGCATGACATGGCGACATGCTCGTGGCAACGATCGTCTACGGGTCATACGTGTCGCGCTTTCAGTTTCGGCCGCAACGACGTACTCCTAATCATGAATGCCTCGATGCGGGGCGCGGCACCGAAGTATGTGCCTATGGCGTCCAAGATCTGCGGGTTGCGTCTGATGGACATTGAAAATCAGACCGCGCCCACAGGTTACCCGTCATCGAGCCACGGCGCCCGCCGCGAAGACTCTAGGTCGGCGTGGCCGGATGCGTGGCTTATCACTGCGGTACGTCGTGAGCCGGCCGACGAAGCGTCGCTCGATGCGCTCGTGAAGCGTTACTGGAAGACTCTCTTCGCCCGATGCCAGATCCTCACACTCGATCGCGAGGCTGCCAGCGACCTGGCCCAGGAGGCATGGCTGAGGGTTCTGCGCGCTCGCAGCAAACTCGAACCAGAGGGGAATTTTCACGCGTACATAATTACCGTCGCCACAAATCTGTGGCGTGATCGAAATCGCACCGACCGGCGTGCCGGCGCGATGG